>Ga0233439_10003150_pt1 | contig 17609 bp, 17 predicted proteins | sample SI_123_September_6_FD_182713 | JGI IMG/M metagenome (GOLD analysis project Ga0233439, IMG submission 182713) | Seawater microbial communities from Saanich Inlet, British Columbia, Canada - SI_123_September2016_100_MG | ecosystem: Environmental > Aquatic > Marine > Inlet | place: Canada: British... | reverse complement strand
AACACTCTCGACCGAGATGGGGAACCTACAGGAAAGGATTACTTCGACTAAGAAAGGCTCCATTACCTCCGTACAGGCGGTCTATGTACCCGCAGATGACTTGACAGACCCTGCACCAGCAACGACTTTCTCCCACTTGGATGCAACTGTCGTTTTGAGCCGCGCGATTGCTGAGTTGGGGATCTATCCAGCGGTTGACCCTCTGGATTCAACCTCTCGCATCCTCACACCAGATGTTCTTGGTGAAGAGCACTACCAGACTGCACGAGGAGTCCAGCAGTTGCTACAGCGCTATAAGGACCTGCAGGACATTATCGCGATTTTGGGGATGGACGAACTTTCGGAAGACGATAAAGCTGTTGTTAACCGCGCTCGCAGGGTTCAACGCTTCTTGTCTCAGCCTTTCTTCGTGGCAGAGATTTTCACTGGTTCAGCTGGTCAGTACGTTGATATCGCTGATACTGTCCGTGGATTTAAGGAAATTCTGGAAGGGAAGCACGACGACATGCCCGAGCAGGCCTTCTATCTGGTCGGTACGATTGAGCAAGCCCGTGAAAAGGCTTCGAAAATGGCTGAAGCTGAAGCAGCCTGATGATCACTTCTTTGAAAAGGCACCCTCATGGATAAGCTGCAATTGGAAGTGCTCACACCCAGCCGAATCCTGCTCGAAACCGAAGTAGACCATGTCGTTCTGCCCGGTTCGATGGGAGAGATGGGAATTCTTCCACAACACATTCCTGTCGTCACCATGCTCAACGGTGGTGTCCTGAGCTACTTCGTTGGACAAAAACAAAGCTACTTAGCGGTCCAAGGAGGCTACGCTCAAGTTGGCAATAACCGCGTCACTGTGTTGGTAGAACGAGCTGCTTTCGCTGAAGAAATTGACGTAGTGGTAGCAGAACAGGATGAAAAAGATGCGGCAGAGCACCTCAAACAACTGTTGAGCAAGTCCTCACGGGCATCAGAAGCGGAGGAAGAAGTAGAACGCAAGCGTGCTGCTGCTTACGAAGCGCAGTTACTCTGGGCCATTGCTCGTCAATCTGCCTCTCAGCACAAGTAATCCGTCTTTAAGCATCTCCTAGCTCTGGGAGATGCCCTCCTTCCCCTCCTGGCTTTTCTGCTTCTTCTTCCCCAATAAGAATATTTCTACGCTCTCCGATCGAGAACTTTTCGGCTTACAGATTTTGACTTCGGTAAACATTTGTCGGAACTCCTGTTGAAGCTGCTGGAAGGGTGCTCCCTGAAAGGCCTTGACCAGCAAGCATCCTCCTTTACTCAGATGTTGTTCTGCCAACCATAAAGTGTGTTGATTGAGTGCATAAGAGCGATCTGCATCGGCAGAACGAACACCTGTGGTCTTTGGAGCCATGTCACTTAGGATGACGTCGAAAGGGTTCTCCCACCAGGCACCATTGTAATCAAGCTTGTAGATATCTGCCTGAAATACTTCCACCTGTGGCGGCAGGCTGATCGCTACAGCTTGTAGATCAATCCCCAGCAAGCGTCCAGTCTCGCCAATACGCCTTGACGTGTACTGTAACCAAGATCCTGGCGCACAGCCTAAATCAAGGACCTTCTGACCATGTTTCAGAAACTGGTGACGCTGGTCAATTTCCTCTAGTTTATAAGCTGAGCGGGCAACGTAACCATCCTTGCGGGCCTTGTGAAAATAATGGTCCTGAATCTTCTTCATGATTGATTAGTTCTACCAGATCGGGTTAGGGTTTGCCTTTTGAGTCCGCTTGACGTAAAAATTTTGTGCTTGTCACAAGACCGTCCTATCCAGGAGGAAGCCCCATGGACTTCAAAGTGGCTGGTTTGAACCCTGCAAGTTTTGCAGAAACCCTAGACTTCCAAAAATCCTCGGCCGAGGTAGCTCCCATCTCCCTGCAAGATATCCGCTCATTACGGCACGGCTTTGAGCGGGAATCTGAGACGTTGCGACCCGTATTGGGAGCTGCAGAGCATCAATCGATGCTGATTGCCATGTATGAAGGCACAGAACAATTGCTCAACAGGCGTGTTCCAGCCTTTGCGGTTCACGAATATCTTGAAGGCCTAAAAGGAAGCGCACAAGAACTGCGCAACCAAGGACTGGCCAATCAAGAATTCCGGCAACAGCTCTTCAAGCAATCACGAATTTCTCTGCAATACGTTCTCAATCAGGGATAGTCCTACTAAGCCTTGTGTTCCCACAACGGCTAGCTATTCTGTAATTCGTTTGTCGTTACACCTGATTGACCTGAGTGATGCGTCTCTATTTCTCTACCCTGGTTTCCTGTTCCATCAACGAGGTCTGGGAGAGGTTTGACCAAGATCTCTTCCTGGCATTGAATCCTCCATTTCCGCCGGTGCGCCTGCTGCGCTTCGATGGGTGTCGGCAAGGAGACAAAGTGCACCTTGAGTTGGGATTCTGGCCTCTACAGCAATCGTGGGTCAGCTTGATCACCTCACTACAAACAAGCACAGAGAAAATCGTCTTTGTTGATGAAGGTCAGCAGCTACCCTTTTTTCTTCGCTCCTGGCGTCATGAACACCGGCTGGAACAGCAGAAAGACCACACAATAATCATTGATGCAATTGAGTACCATGCCCCTATCAGACTGCTTGAATGGATCCTGTGGCCAATCTTATGGTGGCAGTTCCGCTATCGACAACCGGTCTACCAACGCTATTTCAATAAAGAGTAGGCGAGCAAACAGCGGACTGCTTTGTCTGATTGTGCTGCTCTGTGGATGCTTCTGCTGCCTGCCTAGCTCTCTTTGGGCGACTCAAGGTGTGACGTCAAACGAGATTCGCATTGGCACTCATACGGCAATGAGTGGACCCGCTGCCACTTGGGGATTAGGAGCCGTCAGAGCCTTACGCTTTCACTTTGCAGAAGTCAATGCGGCAGGAGGCATTCATGGACGCAAACTACGACTGATCGCCGAGGATCATCAATACCAAGTTGTGAGAGCTCGTCAAGCTGCCAATAAGCTCGTACTTTACGATCGGGTCTTTGTTATGCTAGCCGCCTTGGGAACCAGCATGAACCAAGTGGCCTTGCCACTACAAGAAGAGCACGATGTGGCCAACTTGTTTCCATATACTAGCGCCCGCCTGATGTCAGAACCGTTTCACCCACTCAAGTTTACAGCCAGTGTATCGTACTATGATCAGGCGCGAGCCTTAGTTCGCCACTTTCACCAACAAAAACTGCAGCGTTTCTGCTTGATGCACCAGAATACGGACTATGGCCGTGAAATGCTTGATGGGGTGGAAGCTGGATTGCAAGAATTGGGGATGTCACTGACTGCTGTGGAGACACACAGCCCAACAGAAACAAACTTTCTCAACATCCTACTTCGCCTGAGGGAAGCTGACTGTGAAGTTGTTCTACTGGGAACCATTCTGGGTGATACCATCCGTATCCTGCAAACCCGAAAATCCCTGCAATGGGATGTAACGGTGGCTGGTAACGTCTCCGCTTATGATCAAATCGTAATTGATCGTGCAGGAACAGCAGCAGAAGGTCTTCTAGCAACAGCATCTATTGAAATGTTATATTCTGAAACATTAACTTCTTCTGCAGCACAAGATTTCTTCACAAAATATCAGGCTGAATATGGAGAATCTCCAAACAACGCTGTGCAGATGGCTTATTTTTACGCCCGTATTCTAACACACGCTCTGCAGTTGGCTGGGCCAGAACTGAATTCTGAAAAGCTGACTGCAGCCCTTGAATCGATGAACAACTATCAGGATGAACTAGGCGGACCAGTTCTACAATTTGGCCCAGGCGATCACGAAGGAATTGAACAACCATTGCTAGCAGAAGTGCAGCAAGGTCAGTGGCGTACTGTCCAATCCGTGATGGACTGAAACGCTTCGTGACAACAACCCTGCGTGTTTTATTTACAGGAGGAGGATCGGGTGGTCCAACGACTCCTCTCTTAGCAGTGCACGAGGCCTTAGGAGCCTTGGGACCAACCGAATCTCGGTTTCTTGGCACAATACACGGCCCAGAGCGAACCATGGTAGAGGAGGCAGGCATACCCTTCTATGCTATCCCAGCTGGCAAGTTGCGCCGCTATTTCAGCTGGCAAAACTTCACAGATCCCTTTCGCATTCTAGCTGGTGGAATAATTGGTTTAAAACACCTACTGCAGTTCAAGCCTCACGTTGTGGTCTCTGCTGGAAGCTTTGTCAGCGTGCCTGTTGCCCATGCAGCTCGAGCATTAGGCATCCCTCAGGTATTGCTACAAATGGATGTTTTGCCAGGATTGGCTAACCGGTTGATGGCTCCAGCCAGTTCAGCGCTGGCTTATTATTTTCCAGCCTCTGAGAGAGCCTTTCAACGCATCCCGGAGCGACAACACGTCGGTCCCGTTGTACGCAGCTCTGTTTATCAAGGAGATCCCGAACGGGCCAACCAGCGCTTTCAGCTGAATCCTGACCTACCAGTTTTGCTAATCACTGGTGGAGGACAAGGTGCCGTTGGCTTGAACAGAGCCATTCAACCGCTGTTGCCGGCCTGGCAGGAACGCTTCCAGGTAATTCACCTGACTGGGCGGGGTAGTAAAAATGATCTGGTGCATAGTCCTCGCTATCAGACCCATGAATTTGTCAACGAGGGCATGGGTGATCTATTAGCCCGTAGTCAGCTTATAATTACCCGCGCAGGCCTTGGTACCCTCGGTGAGTTATCGATTCTAGGCAAGGATGTGATCCTTGTTCCTCTACCGAACAGCCACCAGGAATCAAATGCTTCCGCATTGGCTGAAGCTGGCGCTATCACACTGCTAAACCAGCAGGAATTGGCTGAAAATGGATCGCAATGGTGGTCCAAATTTTGGTCTACATATCAACCCGGGATCACCGGACAACGAATGCAGTCCTACTGGCCACCGCAAGGCACTAACGCGTTTGCTGGTCTGATTCGCCAACAAGGCCTGCATATATCTTAATCTTAGGGAGGATAAGAGATGGAATTGATGTATCAGAACGTTGTGGAAATGATGGATCGCTGCTGCGAAGAATACGCAGATCTGCCCATGTATGGAGCCCCGGCCAATGGTGACTACAATTGGATGACATTTCGCGATTTTGCTGAGACCGTTGCCGATTTGCGGGGAGGACTGGACTGGCTTGGAATCGGGATGGGGGACTGTGTTGGAGTCATCGCAAGCAATATGATTCCTTGGGTTACGATGGCCTACGCAACCTTCAGCGCAGGGGCTGTCTATGTGCCAATGTACCCTCAGCAACACACAGAAGAATGGCAATACATTCTACGCGATGCAGGTTGCAAGGTACTCCTGGTCGCCTCTGAAAAACTCTATCATGAGGCACTGACCTGGCGTGGGGAGATTCTCCCAGAATTGCAGCACGTTGTCCTACTGCGAGAAGCTGCAGATCCTAAAATTCATACCTACGAGGGATTGCGCAAGATGGGCCAGCAGCACCCTGTTCCTGCACAATACCCAGAAGCTAGTGCACTATTAGAAATCATGTACACATCTGGGACCACTGGTAACCCCAAGGGTGTGATGCTAAGTCATCGTGGAGTACTTTCTACCGTCCAGGCAGGTTTGACGAGCATCCCTTTTCAGAAAGGTGACCGCACACTGGCTTTCTTGCCTTGGGCTCATATTTTTGGCCAGATTTGCGAAATTCATGGGCTGATGATGTTTGGAATGTCTGCAGCCATGAACGAAAATCTTGCTAAATTAGTCGATGAACTGGGCCAGGTCAAACCAACCCTTCTCTTTGCAGTCCCACGTGTTTACAATCGAATTTATGAAAAGATTCATCTACAGATCTACAACAAGTCTCCCAAGCTCTACTCCCTATTCCAATACGGATTGACCTGTTCCGCCAAGCGACGGCATGGTGAGAAACTCTCCCTCAAGGAAGCGCTGTCCTTCAAACTTTGCGACAAGCTCTTCTTCTCGAAGGTTCGGGCACGTTTTGGCAATCGATTGCGGATGGCTTACAGCGGAGGAAGTGCACTGAATCCGGAGGTCATTGAATTTGTCCAAAACATCGGCATCACTCTCCTCGAAGGATATGGACTGACCGAAGCAATTGTCTCTGCCAACGCACCCGATGTTCAGAAGACCGGAGCCGTTGGCAAGCCATTACCAGGAGTGCGCGTTGAGATTGATCGCTCTGTGACCACAGCCAACGAGCAAGATGGAGAGATCATTATCCATGGCCCAACCCTGATGCTGGGCTACCATAATCTGCCAGAAGAAACCACAAGTGTGTTCACACCGGAAGGAGGCTTTCGCACTGGAGATGTGGGTAATATTGACGAGGATGGATTCCTTCGGATTACTGGGCGAGTCAAGGAGATTTATAAGCTGGAAAATGGCAAGTATTGTGTCCCAGCTCTAGTGGAAGAATCACTCAAGCTCAGTCCTTTCATTAATCAGGTGATGATCTACGGCTTCCAGAAACTCTACAACGTCGCGCTAATCGTAGTTGAAGTCGATGCCCTGAAAACCCATGTGTCCCGCAACAACATCGCTGGCACACTGGAAGACTGGCTCAAGGATGAAGAGATCCTCAAGCTCTACAAGCAGGAACTCCGTAAATATGCAGCAGACTTTCAGGACTATGAGCGGCCCAAACGCTTCCATCTACTGACTGAAGAGTGGACCGTGGACAACAACCTGATCACCCCAACTCTGAAGTTGAAGCGCAATCGCGTCGAGGAACACTTTCGGGAAGAACTGACAGGAATGTACTGATTCAAAGCCATTGGCGGAGCGCAGACCAGATGGGTTCACGCCCAGACTTGTCTAGGGAGGAATGTGGCAAAGGGTCCTGCTCTAATTGGAGAGTAGTTCGAACTTGCTGAAGCTGACTGCGGTACTGGCTCCGCTTGAGCTTATCCATCTTGTTGGCCACAACTAGGACGGGCCGCTGGTAGTGATCCAGCCAAGTCTTCATCTGGCGGTCATGCTCTCCCGGTTTGTGGCGGACATCCACGATCAGCACGACACCTCGAAGAGTGGAACGCTCCCCAAGATAGGCCTCAATCGTTGTCTGCCAACCACGACGTACTGCTTCGGGCACCTTCGCGTAGCCATAGCCAGGTAGATCGACCAGATGAAACAGGTCGTTAATACAGAAAAAATTGATCAGCTGGGTCTTACCTGGCGTGGAACTGGTCTTGACCAGTTGGTTGCGCTGCAGCAATGAATTGATCAACGTGGATTTGCCCACGTTGGATTTTCCAGCAAAGGCGATTTCAGGCAGGCTTGGATTTGGGAATTGCTTGGGTTGTGCTGCGCTGGTAAGAAATTCTGCTGAATGAATCTTCACTGTTTGTCTTCCGTTCCGATCTCACGGATTGTCACCTTGTCGGTGGTCTCCTCTGCTTCCTTTTCCGGATCTTTAAAATATTCTGCTGGGATTTCAAAGTGATGGACTGCCAGGGCTTGTAAGCGGTCCTGGCTACAAGCCGCCTCATCTCGGGCCAAATCAAAGTATAGCAGTACGGTCAGAATCGAAGCATAGGGATAGAAAATCAATGCAGTCAGGTACTGTGTCCAGCGCAAGGCAGCCTGGGTTTCTGCACTTCCCAACAACTTGACGAGGTCTTCTCCGTCCGCTGCCATTGGATCCGTTTGCAACAAGGCACTGAAATTGATTTCCGGCAGGAACAGTTGGAGCAACACGATAAAGAGCAATAACTGCAGGATCATGGCGACAACAACGACACTAAAAGCTCGTTTCAACCGGTTACGAGTCAGTTGAAAGCTACGCACCAAGGCAGGAAGTCCCCGTAGCTCTTCTATCACACAAACTGGTTGAGCAATGGTCAGAAAAACAAAGCTACTGAGCCAGAGCGTCACCAATACAACATTCAACGGTGTCGGTGCCATCAATCCATAGAATCCGAGGATGGTCAGCAAGTACTGTAGGATTCCGACATGCAGAGGTCGCAAGACAGCGCGACTGCCCAAACGGCGTAAAATCTTCCCAGTGGGAAAAACTCCCGTGAACAGTAGGGAGAGCAGTCCCAGGGTTGCTCCTGCTTCCAACAGTCTCATCAGCAGGAAAAAGACCACGCTCTCTCCCTGATCCACTCCGCTCAGGCTGAGCATTAGCGCTGGAATCAGTAACACCAGGGTCAGTCCCAACAAAGGAAAGAGATGCGCGCGATAAATCTGCCAACTCTGAACAAAGAGCGAACCAAGGGTTGGGGCAGCAGGTATGAGACTCATGCGCAATTCATTACGGATAGCAATACGTTATCAGTTAAGCAGCAACAGGAGAGGTCATGACCTCAGAACGTGCATCACTGGTGCAGACTAAAAATAGTACAGAAAACAAAGTTATACCTCGATCCCAGCTTGCTTTACAAGTCGAAGCGTCTACGCAGACCTTGCCGGACGAGTCAGATCTGATCATCCACGAGTTGAATCAGAAGCTGAACTCACTGCGACAGCAACTGGTCAATTACGAAAGCCAACGTCAACAAGCGAATGGTCCCAGCCCACGACAATTACGGGCCCAACTGGCCAAACAGGAAGCCCAACTACAAAATCTTCAGGCCGAAAGGGCAACAGTCAATTACCATGCCCGATCTCTACCACAGACCTTTTCTGCTTTGCGTAAACCAGCCTCTCAGTTGGAGGAACGAGTCGGTCAACTGCTGGAGAGAATTCCCGACCCAGAGGTCCGCAAAGCTTTAGAGCACTGTCGCCAGCTGGCCAAGCAAATGCTGGATGACACTGATAACCAGCAACAGGAACTAGAAGAGATCCATCAGGATTATCAGCCTGACCGCAGAGCAGTCAATCTATTGAAATTCTTTCGGGGAGTTGCCCGTCAGCACACGCAACAGAGTCAACATCCACTGCGGCTCTTTGCTTCGACTCGGCTTCCCGATGAGATGCGCTTGGACCCAGCAGGATTCCGGAGAGCCTTGCTGGCCATGCTTCAGGAAGTAGGACGCCAAGCAAATACGGAACCGCTCCAGTTGCTCCTGCAAACCTCTAATCCACGCCAACAACGAGATGCTCGAGTCCAGATCACTGTTAAGATCGATTCCGGCTCCAACTTGTCGAAGGCAAAAAATTGGGGCGACTATCTGGCGCAGCGAATGAGCGAGGTGGATGGGAGTCCAGAATTGTTGATCGGGCGCAAAATTATCTACGCCCATGGAGGAAGGATCAGCTTACGCCGGGAGGAAGATCAGGTCGTTGGGTTGGAAGTTAGCCTTCCGATGGAAACAATAACTCACAACGGTGTGCCACAGGTCGGGCCGTCCGCGGATACAAAGACGCCCACTAGCGGGGATTCCTGACAGCTCTTAAGTTGTGGCAGTTCCGTTCGTTTTGCTAACAGTGGAATCTGTTGTGCTCGCAGTAGCGGTTGATTCAGCTTCCTTGGCTTCAGCAGCTGCTACATTTTCCTTTCGTGCGGCCAAGTCCTCCTGCCCCTTTTCAAACGCATTTGCCACTGCTTCCAGCTTGTCTCCAGTACTCATCTGAGAGAGCTTCAATGAACCGAACTTGTTGGCCACTCCACCGAAGTCATTCTCAAAGTCTTTCTTGATATCCTTCACTTCGAGATCCCGCTCAATGGTATCCATCTCAGTCTGTACGGTGTGACGAATATCGTTGGTAGCCCGTTTGAGTTCAACGAGCCCCTTGCCAACGGAGCGCATGACTCCAGGAAGTTGCTTGGGTCCAATGAAGATCAGCGCAATCACAACAATGATGACTAACTCTGGCAGACCGATGCCAAACATGAGATTCTCCTCCTAAACGTTTATCAACAAGACGTGAACTTATATCCTGCTTAACGAGGAAAGGCAAATGCCCAATGACGACTTTCTGGCAGTTCTTGATTTTGGGAGCCAGTACGCCCACCTGATTGCCAAGCGAATCCGGCACCTAGGAGTTTATACCGAGATCTTTCCACCCTCTATTGACACAGATAGCCTTGAGGCTGCCAAGGGCATCATTCTTTCTGGGGGGCCTGCTTCTGTCTTTGCCGAGGACGTGCCAGCCTTCAATCCAGAAATCCTCAACCTCTCTCAGCCCATTCTTGGCCTCTGCTACGGCCACCAACTGATGGCCAAGCACTTTGATGGACGTGTAGCCAATACGGGGCAGGGAGAGTTCGGCAAAGCTTCTCTGCGTCAACTGAACCCTTCTCCCTTATGGAAAGATGTTACCGACAACTCCCAGGTCTGGATGAGCCACCAGGACAGCGTCACGGAGCTTCCACAGGATTTCCAGGTGATTGGTGAAACTATTTCAGGTAGCCTGACCGCTTTGCAGCACGAGGAACGTCCGTTGTTTTCCCTGCAGTTTCACCCAGAAGTCACTGACACGCTGGCAGGCACTCAGATTCTCAGCAATTTCGTAAAACTCTGCAAGGCACACCCTAGCTGGAGCATGGAACGGTTCATTGAGCAGACAAAGGATGAACTTCAACAACAAGTTGGTGAGCACAATGTGCTGATGTTCCTCAGTGGTGGTGTGGACTCTTCGGTTGCCTTTGCTTTGCTAAACGAAGCCCTAGGCAAGGAAAGGGTGCTAGGACTCTTCATCAATAATGGCTTTCTACGTCTGAATGAGGCCGAGCAAATTCTCCAACGCTACGAACAGCTAGGTTATGACAATGTGGTTGGCAGAGACTACAGCGAGGCTTTTCTAGAGGCAATCGCCGGTGAAGTGGACCCACAACGGAAACGACACCAGGTTGGCAACACCTTTTTGAGAGTACGGGAAAAACTACTGGAAGAATTAAAATTGAACCCTGGTGAATGGCTGCTCGGACAGGGCACGCTCTATCCAGACATCATCGAATCTGGAGGCACCAAACACGCCAAGGTGATCAAGTCCCATCATAACCGAGTCGATGCAATCCAGGATTTGATTGCCAAGGGTCATGTTGTTGAGCCGCTCAAAGAACTCTACAAGGATGAGGTGCGATGCGTCGGGGAACTACTGGGACTACCCAAAGAAATCGTCTGGCGCCATCCGTTTCCTGGGCCGGGTCTTTCAATCAACGTCCTCTGTTCCAATGAAGATACAATCCTTCAGCCCGAACACAACAGCACACTGGACATACTACACCAACATCTGTCATCCACTCAGGCTTCTCTACTACCAGTACGCAGCGTAGGTGTACAGGGAGATCAACGAACCTACACAGAGCCGGCTGTGCTACTCGGCCCAACAGACTGGGATTGGTTCGAGAACACTTCGATTCGACTGACTAACCAAGTACGTGCGATCAATCGGGTCGTGGCCTATCTTCCTCCTCAACCAACAGATCAGCTACCCAACTGGCGGGTTCGTCGTGCCTTCTGTGAAAAGCCTCGCCTGAACTTGCTACGTGCTGCTGAGGCTCACGTCAGTGAAGCCTTCGCTAATCATGGCTGGCTGGAGCGTATCTTTCAATTGCTGGTTATCCTGCTACCAATTTCTCAGGATGGTCACCAAGACAGCATCGTGCTACGTCCCGTCATATCTGAAGATGTGATGACTGCGCGCTTCGCCCCCGTGGATTGGCAAGTTCTCCATGAACTTTTGCCCCAACTCTATGCTCTGGATGGAATTGACTCCGTCTTCTTCGATATCACTCACAAGCCTCCTGCTACGTTTGGGTGGGAATAGTGACTCACCGCTAAACTATTGATTTTATTGGGTGTTATGACTTTACCAACTGTTCCACACCCAAGATCCCACCATTGATATCATTGGCTTTTTTCCTTACTGTTGCACAGAAACTTACACATTCCTGTGACTACTGCATCTAATGGTGACCCAAAGAGGAAAATGCCACTCAAACGACAGCTCAGAGCATCAGAAATCCCCATCTTTGACAATGCCTGCATCCACCAGCGTGGCGACTACTGGCAGTTGCACATGTGGTTGGAGCAAGAAGGCAAGTATGCCCGTAAGAGCCTACGTACACGTTCACAATCAACCGCAGTGGAGCGAGCCAAGCGGCTCTACATGGAAATCTCTGCAGCTCAGCTCTCCGGCAAAACCTACTTCAGCCTCACAGTCAAACAAGGAGTCGCACAGTACTTGGCTGCAAGGGAGCAGGATGTTCAGTTAGGACTAATTACCAGAGACAGGTACATCACTATCCGCAGCCAACTCAAACACTGGCAGGAGTTTATTGGCAGAGAGACAAGATTGAAGCAGTTGGATAGCGCGGACTGTGAAGACTACTTCCAGTTTCGACAGCGGGTGTCTGGCAGCAAAGTGAAGAATCTCAACGTGCAGCATGAGCAGAGCACGATTAATCCGTGTGTGCGTTGGCTACACAAGTGTGGAGAGACAGAGATTGATGGATTTGAGTTCCGCAAGCTGCCTCGTGTTGGCAGGGGCAATGAAGCTGTACGCAGGGCTACACTGACTGGGGAAGAGTATGCGCAACTGTGTAGAGCAATGCAGGTGTACTCTAGTGGAAAGAAGGGGGAAGCTAGATACAGCAGAGCGTTTACAGCGCCAGCTAGTGTAGCACTATGTACTTGTAGCAGCCACCAGTGGACTACGTGTGGGAGAACAGCTACAGCTGAGGTGGAGTGATGTGGAGATAGAGACACACAGGGACAAGCAAGGCAAACCCATCAGACTAGCTCGCATCCATGTGCGTGCGGAAACCAGCAAGGTACGGCGCAGCCGAATCTTCCTCTGTCGCAGTGCTGAATACTTTGCAGCGTGGAGGAATACAGTGGGGCATAAGAGCGAGTCAGCACTCGTCTTCAGCGTGGATGGGATTAAACCCATCACCAAGCGAGCGCTGCTATATCACTTCAAACGGATACTTGAATCAGCTGGGATTAGGAATTTGGTAACACGAAGCATCGTTCCCTACAGTCTACGCCACTACATGATTACACAGAGGATTATGAGCGGTGTGGACTTCCGTGCAATTGCCGACATGTGTGGTACCAGCATCACCCAAATTGAGCGTGTCTACTACCACCTGAACGACACCATTCGTCTAACCAATGCGGTGGCTAACTACAGACTAGATTCTGATGGGACGATTCGCGTGGTTTGAAATGTGGTGGTGAATCGTGTTAACACGATTTTTCCAATTATTGTGTAAGACGCCCTAAAGATTTATTCAGAAATGAAGGGGAATTCTGATTACACAAAAGTAGACAAATAATTGACTAGTAAACAAGCTCTCTAAGCTAGCTAGAGGAGTGATGTACTTCTAACTAGCTTGAAAGCTTAGGACGTTATCCTATTTCAAATCCCAACTCCTCTAAATACTTTTGTAAGCCCCCTGTACGTGCCTCCGACTGTGCTTCAAACACCCATTCACCTGCATTTCTTACTATCTCACCGACTACAATCAGTGTTTCATTGGAAAACTGTTGAGCAAGATCGTAGTTCGCAATTTCCTGTCCAGTTTCTTGATTTTGGAGATGTACAAAAGAATTTTTAACCTGCCCAAAATTCTGATTACGTTCCTCAGCTTTATGAATACTTATTGCGAAAAGGATGCTGTCAATGTTGCTGGGAACTTTCTCTAAATCTATTGATATAGATTCATCGTCGCCTTCACCTGCTCCAGTCCTGTTATCTCCAGACAAAACAACAGATTCACAAGGTGATTTAAGGTTGTTGTAAAAAACAAGATTCTGAGGATTTGCAACCTTTCCACCTTCCCTTAGGACGGCTGAAATATCCAAATCAAAACTTCCTCCTGTATCTTCGTTCAGGTCCCATCCAGCACCAAACAAAACTTTTTTTAAGCCTTCATTGGCTTTACTCAAAGAGATTGTGCCACCTTTTTCAAGAGAAATTTTCATCCGAAACTCCTTTAATAAATTTGATCTTGTGACATTTAAATCACAGATTCATTATTTTTTGAGAGAACATAAATCAACTTAGACTCAGTTATATTTCAGATGAATATTAACTCGAACAATAATTTGATTCATTAAATATAACAATAGTTAAGTAATCAAATATGTTCTAAAAATAAAGCTTAAAGGTATTTCTGCTCTCATAAAAGTGACTAATCTAGTAAGGTTTATTTTCAAAAATCTCCTAACAGGATACGAATATCTTCCTCTAATACTGGTTTTGATAGTGATAATTTTCTGTTGCAAAAAGTACCTGAGGGTATATTTAATGGATTGTCTGTTTCCCAATGCCTGATCTGCAGTCGGAATTATTTCTAATTTGGTAGCATTTATGTTCTTTGCCGTATTCACTCAGAAGCAACCAGATATCCCATTACGAGTCTACGACACCGTGGACGCAGCGAGCTCTGTCCTCTCTAAGCTGAAGACGATGGGCAAAAATGCTTGGATTACTGAGTTGGACTTTCATCTACTCAGTCACTACACCAACACTATCGATACTGAACTCAGAGAAATTTTCGATTACGCCAGATTCGAAAAGTTCTGATTCGCAATCGTGTTGACACGATTCACCCTCATATCAACTCTGCTGCTCTCCGCATCTGCTCATCATTCACATCAATGTAGCGCTGGGTTGTCTGAATGCTGGCATGTCCTGCCATCTCTGCAAGTACCCGCACATCTACTCCTTTCGTATTGAGTTCTGTGAAAAGATTTTTTATCCACCACAGAGATAGGTGAGTTTAGATTTTGAGACTACAGGCACCTGCGGTACAAGTGTGACTAGGAATAGGGACCTACCGATCGTTCATTGGGGAGTCACATCCATTTTACCAATAAAGCGTTAGCTTTATAGGGCAGAGATTTTTTGAAACGATTGATCGGACAGAGGGTGGGCAAAAAGAGGGATGCTGCCAATTATGTTTATTCGCAGCATCTTTGGAATCACAAGAAAGGAATTTACTCTTTATTCACTTGATAAGCAAATTTACCACCGTGATTTTTCTCGGGGCTTGGCTTCGTTCACTTTCCAAGCTCTACCATCGATTTCATTTCCATTTAGCGCATCAATCGCTGCTTTTCCCTCAGTAGCATCATCCATCTCTACAAAAGCAAAGCCCTTAGAGCGGTTGGTTACTCTGTCCATGATGACTGATGCCTTACTAACTTGCCCAAACCGGCTGAATGCTGATCGTAGTTGTTCATCAGAAACACTGTAAGCCAAGTTCCCTACATAAATATTCACAAAACATCTCACAAATTGGCTCGAAATTTAAACCGATTGAGCGACATCAAGCCTCAAACCGCTCAATAGCACCAATACTATTATTTAGATCGGTAATAAAATTATACTGACAAATTTAAAATACGCACTTTTTATTTTGACAGAGGGTTTTGAAAATTTTTAGCGGTTTGGGCTTTCGCTCAATTGCCGACATGTGTGGTACCAGCGTTACCCAAATTGAGCGTACCTACTACCAACTAAACGATACAATCCATTTAACAAATGCCGTGTCCAACCACAAGCTGAATACTAATGAGACAATTCGTGTGAATTGAACGAGGTGGATGTGTTAACAAAATTTAAATCAATATCTCAAGTAAAGCCATAGAATAGTTTATTTTAAGACAGTAACAAGCTCAAAAAGATAAGATTCCATGCACAAATAGAAAGGAAGAATTTAAAACAGAATAAAGATATCCAAATATTTACTTCAATAGAGACCTAAATAAAAGTTTTCTCACTGATTTAAAATTTAAAGATAATAAATTAATTTTGATATTTAGACTGCTCAAAAGTATTTTATAGATATTTCTTTTGTACAGTTGGGGAATTCATTACTTTCATCAATGAATTATAATCCATTTTCATCCGGCATTCGGCTCCAATACTTAGTTTTAAATTAGAAGTATTTAAAACTAAATGATCACTAGTGGCTCCTACGAAAGTAAAACCATTGGGAAAAACCAGTGAATTAGCATCAGTATCCTGGTTCCCAATTGCAAGAATTACTTGATCATTTTTCTTTAAATTATTTGAAATAATTTTAGCTGATGATGTTTTTATAAATTCTGGCTTCCTTTTACTTTCAATTACTTCTGATATAAGTGTAAACGCATCAGTATAGAGCCCTTGTATCGGATTGCCAGAGATTGGATCACTTCCAAGTAAAATTGACTCACCTAATCTCAACTCATTAATTTGATTTAAATTATTATTGGAAAAGACCCAAGGCAAACTAGCAGAGTTACCACCAGATATAATCTTAATATTATCTTCATATTTGTTTTTTAATTTATCTATAATATTGGAAAATAAAGACATACTTTTTTGATTGGGAGGAGCTTTATTTAAGCAGGCAAAATTAGCACCAATGCCTTTAATATTAATTCCAGGAATTTGAACAATTCTTTTAAAAGTATTTTCAAGATCACTGGGCATGATTCCCTCGCGCAAATCACCCATTTCTACCATCAAAACGATATTATGAATCTTACCCTTTTTTAATGCAGTACAAGCTAGTGCCTCTATCACACTGATCTCAGTATTATAACTAAAATTACAACTATCTACAATCAACTGAATTTGACTACTCATTGGTGTTCGGATCATTGTGATATCAGAAATAATTCCTGCTTCACGCATTCTAATCACGTTCTCAATACGAGAATCTGCAAGTCCAGTCACACCACCAGCAATTATAGCTAAAGCAATTGCAGGATCACCGCATACTGCTTTTGTAACACCTATTGTATTGATTCCTTTAATCCTAAGTTTCTGTACTAGATATTGAGAATTTTTTTGTATTTTATTTAGATTTATTTCAACGCGTGGTGTGCTCATTATTGAGCTGCTAATGAAGGATTTTTTAGTTGAGGAAAAGCATCTAAGACTATATCAACTAATTTTGCAACTGGGGACCTTAATGCATCTGTAATCGGAAGCCGGAGTTGTGAGGCATAGTCAGTAATTGCTCTTGTGATTTCATCATCCGTCATTTCCTCATGGTTTAGTGTTAGACCTATCACCTTAGTATTTGCAAATTTTTCGATTAGTGAAATTTCATCTGCTGGGTTAGGCATCAGCATGGTTGGAAAGTCACATCGAAAAATCCGTTTAGGAGAATGCTGAAGAATAACAGCATGTGGCTGACTACCACGCAGGATGAAAGCAGAGGTACAAAAAGCAGGATGACTCAAAGCACCTTGGCCTTCTATTAAAATCACTTGGGGCTTTTCTGTCAATGAAGCCTGAATAATTACTTTTTCTAGCTCACCACAACAAAATTGTGAAGGTACTGAATCCAACGCAATACCATAACGCCCACCTTGTATAAGCCCAGTCTGACCAGTGTTAATTAGAATAGTTTTAATTCCTCGCTTATTCAAAGATTCTTCCAGAATTGTAGCAGTAGTTCGTTTCCCAATAGCGCAATCAGTACCAAGTATTGCAATTCTTATTTCAGATGTATCTGCCACATTACCAGTAAAAACGTCCATATCTTTACTAGGAATGGGTTTTCTCATATCAAATAGTTTTACTTTTGCGATTTCTGCAGCTTTCATGATTTGACTATCATTACATAAGTATTCATGTAATCCACTAATGATGTTCATTCCTAATTTGATTGCCTGCAATATGACTTTTTTGTCAATAATTGAGAACCTTCCATTTGTTGGTGCCATCCCATAAATCATTGTATCTGGAATTTTAATTTCATTATTGACAGCTTCTCTAAGATTTTTAAATATGGGGATA
>Ga0233439_10003147_pt1 | contig 17616 bp, 11 predicted proteins | sample SI_123_September_6_FD_182713 | JGI IMG/M metagenome (GOLD analysis project Ga0233439, IMG submission 182713) | Seawater microbial communities from Saanich Inlet, British Columbia, Canada - SI_123_September2016_100_MG | ecosystem: Environmental > Aquatic > Marine > Inlet | place: Canada: British... | reverse complement strand
GTGTTTTCCGCCTGATCTCTTGCGCCCTGCCATGGCACCGCATATAAAGCCGCACTGACGGTAATGCAATCATCGTGACGCTGGCTACCTGTTCTGCGGCCTGATTTCATCGGGCAACATGGCTATCTAATTTGCTATACACCGGGGCGGATGGGACCATATATGCCTCTAGCGGCGGTGAAAGTGTTGCTGTGTAGGGTTTTGTCCTTTTTTTGCATTGACTTGCGATGTTGAAAGGGCCATATCAGCCCACCGTCGCGCGTGGCGGTTTTTTGTGTGCGGAGGGGTGCCTGAGTGGTTAAAAGGGATGGGCTGTAAACCCATTGGCTATGCCTACGTTGGTTCGAATCCAACTCCCTCCACCACCACAAGTACCCAATTTCACGCGTAATGGCAGATGTTACGGCGGAAGCTAGGTTTGTTGGCGTTGATCTCTAGTTAACCCAAGTGCTGACAATGAGTGTTGGGCTTTCGCGGGTGTAGCTCAGTGGTAGAGCCCCAGCCTTCCAAGCTGGTTACGCGGGTTCGATCCCCGCCACCCGCTCCAACCCCGGCTTTTTGGTGGTTGGGTCGGCTGTAACGGTAGAGTTTTTGAAGTAGACGGATTGAAATAGGCACGGTCGGAGACTAAGCGAATGGCGAAGGCAAAATTTGAGCGTACGAAACCCCATTGCAACGTTGGCACGGTTGGCCATGTTGACCACGGGAAGACGACGTTGACGGCGGCGATTACGAAGGTTTTGGCGGAAGACGGCGGTGCTGAGTACACAGCCTATGACGCGATTGACAAGGCGCCTGAAGAGCGCGCCCGCGGCATCACGATCTCGACGGCTCATGTTGAGTACGAGACGGCGAACCGCCATTACGCCCACGTTGATTGCCCCGGCCATGCTGACTATGTGAAGAACATGATCACGGGTGCGGCACAGATGGACGGCGCGATTTTGGTCGTCTCGGCCACGGACGGTCCCATGCCGCAGACGCGGGAGCACATTTTGCTGGCCCGTCAGGTTGGTGTGCCGGCGCTGGTCGTGTACATGAACAAATGCGACCAGGTCGACGACGAAGAGATTTTGGAACTGGTTGAGATGGAAGTGCGTGAGCTTCTCTCCTCCTATGAATTCCCCGGCGATGATATCCCGGTTATCCGTGGTTCCGCTTTGGTGGCCCTGGAAGACGGTGACGCGACCTTGGGCAGGGACTCCATTACGGCGCTGATGGCGGCTGTTGATGAATTCATTCCCCAGCCGGATCGTCCGAAAGACATGCCTTTCCTGATGCCGATTGAGGATGTGTTTTCGATCTCCGGTCGGGGCACGGTTGTCACGGGTCGGATTGAGCGGGGCGTTGTGAAGGTCGGCGAAGAGATTGAGATCGTCGGCATCAAGGAAACCTCGAAGACCACGGTGACGGGCGTCGAGATGTTCCGCAAGCTGCTGGACCAGGGCGAGGCCGGCGACAATGTTGGTTGCCTGTTGCGTGGTGTTGGCCGTGAGGATGTTGAGCGCGGCCAGGTTCTGGCGCATTCGGGCACGATCACGCCGCACACGAAGTTCCAGGCCAGTGCTTATATTCTGACCAAGGACGAGGGTGGCCGACATACGCCGTTCTTCACCAACTACCGGCCGCAGTTTTACTTCCGGACGACGGATGTGACCGGTGTTGTGAGCCTGCCCGAGGGCACGGAGATGGTTATGCCGGGCGACAATATCGAGATGTCGGTTGAGCTGATCGCGCCCATCGCCATGGACGAAGGCCTGCGCTTCGCGATCCGCGAAGGTGGCCGTACGGTCGGTGCCGGCGTCGTTGCCGCCATCGATGAATAGGACAAAATTAGGAGTGTAGCTCAATTGGCAGAGCACCGGTCTCCAAAACCGGGGGTTGTGGGTTCGAGTCCCTCCACTCCTGCCAGCGAAATAGAGCAGCAGTCATCAGTAGATAGAATTTGGCAATCGTAGTGAGCCGAAAGATTTAGGCGGAAGAAACAATGGCAAAGGCAAATCCAGCGGAATTTGTCAGACAGGTACGCCAGGAGACCACAAAGGTCACTTGGCCGTCACGTAAGGAAACAGGGCTGACAACAGCCATGGTCTTTGTCATGGCTGCCTTGGCTGCGATTTTCTTCCTCCTCGCCGATAAACTAATAACCTTTGGCGTGGAATTGCTCCTCGGCCTGGGAGGCTGAATAAATGGCGGCGCGTTGGTACATCGTTCATGTCTATTCCGGCTTTGAAGCCAAAGTCGCGGCCTCGGTGCGTGAGCAGGCCGAATTGCAGGGCCTAGACGACGATATTCTGGAGATCATGGTGCCGACAGAGGAAGTGGTGCAAATGCGCCGCGGCCAGAAAGTCAGTGCCGAGCGGAAGTTCTTCCCAGGCTATATGCTGGTCCAGATGGAGCTGTCCGATGAAGCCTATCACCTGATCAAGGACACGCCGAAAGTGACCGGCTTTCTGGGTACGGGCGGCAAACCTTCGCCGATCCGGGATTCGGAGGCGCAACGTGTCATGCGTCAGGTTCAGGAAGGCATCGAACGGCCAAAACCATCCATCACCTTCGAGGTGGGCGAGCAGGTCCGGGTTTCCGACGGACCGTTTGCTTCCTTCAACGGATTGGTGGAAGAAGTTGATGAAGAACGGGCGCGCCTGAAAGTCTCGGTTTCGATCTTTGGCCGGGCAACGCCTGTTGAATTGGAATACGGCCAGGTCGAAAAAACCTGACCTGGAGCAATTTTCAATTTATGGGTCATTTGTGCGACCGGTAAATTGGTTCAATTGCACCGCCTTAAGAAATTGAGTGCATTTTCTTCAAATGTCCTCTAGAAGATTTTTTCCGTGTGGGAGGCCCGCCATGGCCGTACCACGCACCCTTCGATGACCGGCTCGCGTTCTTTCATGCGGACGGCATCAATAGAGATAGAAGGACAGATCAATGGCAAAGAAGATCGGCGGGTACATCCGTCTGCAAATCCCGGCTGGACAAGCCAACCCTTCACCACCCGTGGGCCCCGCATTGGGCCAGCAGGGCGTGAACATCATGGAATTCTGCAAAGCGTTCAACGCGGATACCCAAAGCCTCGAAGGCGGCATGCCGATCCCTGTTGTGATCACTGTGTATGCCGATAAAACCTTCAGCTTCATCACCAAAACACCGCCTGCCAGCTTTTTTATCAAGAAAGCTGCCAAGCTGCCCAAGGGTTCGACCGCGCCGGGACGTGAAGTTGCCGGTTCGATCACCATGGCCCAGGTACGCGATATCGCAGAGCAGAAGATGGTTGATTTGAATGCCAACGATCTGGATCAGGCCAGCAAGATGATTGCCGGTTCGGCCCGGTCCATGGGTATCGAGGTGAAGGGATAATCTGATGGCAAAAGACACAAAACGTACCAAAGGCGCCCGTGAAGCCATTGACCGGAATGCAGAATACGAACTGACCGCAGCTGTAAAGATGGTCAAAGACGCGGCCACGGCCAAATTTGATGAAACCATCGAAGTTGCCATGAGCCTGAACGTCGATCCCCGCCATGCGGACCAGATGGTGCGCGGCGTTGTGCAGCTGCCGAACGGCACGGGCAAGAACGTGCGTGTCGCGGTTTTTGCCAAGGATGCCAAGGCTGATGAGGCCCGCGCCGCAGGTGCTGATCTTGTTGGTGCGGAGGATCTGGCGGAAAAAATCCAGGCCGGCGAGATGGACTTCGACCGTTGCATTGCAACCCCGGACATGATGGCCGTTGTCGGTCGTCTGGGTAAGGTTCTTGGCCCCCGCGGTCTGATGCCGAACCCGAAACTCGGTACGGTTACGCCGGATGTGGCCGGTGCGATCGCCGCACAAAAGGGCGGTCAGGTGGAATTCCGGGTGGAAAAAGCCGGTGTGATCCATGCCGGTGTGGGCAAAGCAAGTTTTGCCGAAGACGCCCTGGAAGCCAACGTGAGTGCTTTTATCAATGCTGTCTTGCGGGCCAAGCCGGCGGGTGCCAAAGGTACATTCGTCAAGAAAGTCGCCGTCAGCTCAACTATGGGCCCAGGCGTCAAAGTCGATGTCGGTACGGTTTCTTCATAAGCCGTCCACATCGTTTGCGAATTTGTTGAGTAGAGTTTAAGCGCAATTTTCAAATAATTGAGACCGCTTTGGCGATCCAAGTTGTTGGTTCAATTGCTCTATTGTTAAGAATTCGAGCATGTTTCATGAAGACATGCTCAACGAGGTTGGCCGCCAGGCATATCGTTTTGGCGGCCCAACGCCGGAAAGCGGCGGCGGTTTGTGCCAATGCTTTCCACCTGTCCGAGACTGCAGGCACCAATCGTCCATGGTTCAATCCAGAGGCGGTCGGCCTAAGGGGCCTAGCGATAGGGCCACCTGTATAGACGGGGGTAGAGGCGGATTTTTACAGGCCATTTTGGTGGCCCTGTGGAGCCAGTTCGAACCCTGGGGCAGGCAAACCGGATCGTTAAGACGCGGTGCCAGTGTTGTGCCGGCAAAACGTCAAAATGGTTCAGATAGCAACCGGTCATGGGCGGAAAGGTATCCGTACATGGCCACCGTTAGGGAGCGACAAAGTGGACCGAGCGCAAAAGCGTGAGGCGGTGTCAGAGCTGAATGAAGTGTTTTCCAACACCTCATCGGTTGTGGTCACCCACTACAGCGGCTTGAACGTGGCTGAGATCAGTGATCTTCGGCGACAAATGCGGGCGGCTGGCGCTACTTTTAAGGTCACCAAAAACCGGCTGACCAAGATTGCCCTTGATGGAACCCAATATGCCCCGATCAGCGATCTTTTTGCTGGGCCGACGGCGATCGCCTATTCAGACGATCCGGTCGCACCAGCTAAGGTAGCTGTCGATTTTGCCAAAAAGAACGAAAAGTTGATCGTTCTTGGCGGTGCCATGGGCGACAGTCAGTTGGATGTTGCGGGTGTCAAAGCCCTCGCTTCCCTGCCGTCCCTGGATGAATTGAGGGGTAAAATCGTCGGGCTGTTGCAAGCCCCCGCGACCAAGCTGGCTGGTGTTATTCAGGCACCAGCTTCGCAATTGGCCCGGGTGCTTTCAGCCCAGGGTTCCAAAGATGAGGCGGCTTGAGCTGTCACAATTTAGGTTCGAACTAGGAGCTACGAAAAATGGCTGATTTAGATAAGATTGCAGAAGATCTGTCAGCGTTGACCGTCATTGAGGCGGCTGACCTGGCCAAATTGTTGGAAGAAAAATGGGGCGTCTCTGCGGCTGCCCCGGTTGCAATGGCGGCGGCGGCACCAGCCGACGGCGGCGGCGCGGCGGAAGAGAAGACGGAATTTGATGTTATCCTGGCCTCATTCGGCGAGAAAAAGATCAACGTCATTAAGGAAATCCGGGCGATCACCGGTCTTGGCCTGAAAGAAGCCAAGGATTTGGTCGAATCCGCACCGAAAGAGATCAAGGAAGGCGTCGCGAAAGACGAGGCCGACAAGATCAAGGAACAGCTCGAAGGCGCAGGCGCGACCGTCGAGATCAAATAACGTTCCATTCCTTTTCGCTGTACCGGTCGGTTGATGGCGCGCCTCGGCGCTGCATCAACCGACCGGACAGGGATCAGAGAAGTTATCTGGTTTGGCGCTGCAATTGGTTGTTTCGTTTGTTTATATTGACTTACCAGAATTATTCGTTATCAACTCATTCGTTAGTGTCTGAGAAATTTTTAACGGGAGAAAAGCTGGCGGACCTCTATGGTGGTCGCGCCCGTTTTCGCGTGGATTTACCGATTGACCTATCTCTTTGAATTTATTGCTTGAATTCAACTCCGCAGGGCGTGAATACGTGACGCCATGTAGGGGCAAGGGTAGGCAGATCGGCAAGTTCAACAATGATCCCGAATGGTCATCGCTCTCCGTCGGAGGGCGCAATGGTGCAACGGACGTTCAGGGACAGTTCCTGGGGACGCCGCGGCAGAAGCATGAGGAAGACGCATGTCACTGACATTTACCGGTCGTAAACGCATCCGCAAATCATTTGGACGTATCGCAGAAGTTGCCGCGATGCCGAATTTGATCGAAGTGCAGAAAAGCTCGTACGACAAATTCCTGCTGGCCGATATTCCGGTCGAAGAGCGGGGTGACACCGGCATGAACGGCGTCTTCCAATCGGTTTTCCCGATCAAGGATTTCGCCGAGACGGCGGAGCTTCATTATGTGAAGTTCAATCTGGAAGACCCGAAACACGATGTGGAGGAATGCCAGCAACGTGGCATGACCTATGCCGCTCCGTTGAAGGTCACCTTGCACCTGATCGTATTTGAGGTGGATGAGGATACCCAAGCCAGGTCCGTACTGGATATCAAGGAGCAGGAAGTCTACATGGGCGACATGCCCATGATGACGAATAACGGCACCTTCGTTATCAACGGCACGGAACGGGTGATCGTCAGCCAGATGCATCGTTCGCCGGGCGTCTTTTTCGATCACGATAAGGGCAAGACCCATTCTTCGGGCAAATTGCTGTTCGCGGCTCGTATCATTCCCTATCGTGGTTCCTGGCTGGATTTCGAATTCGATGCCAAGGATATCGTCTTTGTCCGCATTGACCGCCGGCGGAAATTGCCGGTCACGACCCTGTTGCAGGGCATCGGCTTGAGCGCCGAGGAAATTCTGAGCTATTTCTACCGCACCGTTGACTACAAATTCGATGCCAAAAAGGGCGGCTGGCGCACACCATTTGACGCCGAGCGGCTGCGCGGCCTGCGTGCGATGCGCGACTTGATTAATGCCAAAAACGGCGATGTCATGGTTGAGGCGGGAGAGAAAATTACGCCCCGCAAAACCCGCAAGCTGGTTGAAGACGGCGTCAAGGAATTGCTGGTCACGGACGAAGACCTGGTGGCCCGTTATGTGGCCGTCGATCTGGTCGACGAAAAAACCGGTCTGGTCCTGGCGGAAGCGGGCGAAGAATTGACGGAGGAATTGGTCACGTCCCTACGGGAGGCTAAGGTGACCTTGATTCCGACCCTGGACATCGACCATGTGACTGTCGGTGCCTATATTCGCAACACTTTGACGGCGGACAAGAACTCCTCACGGGAACAGGCGCTGATTGATATTTACCGGGTGATGCGTCCCGGTGAGCCGCCAACGGTGGAAGCGGCCCAGAACCTGTTTAATTCCATGTTCTTTGATTCCGAGCGTTATGATCTGTCCTCCGTGGGCCGGGTAAAGTTGAATGCCCGCCTGGGCCTGGATGCCGAAGATACGGTGCGGGTGCTGCGCATCGAAGATATCATGGCGGTGGTCAAGACCCTGGTGGACCTGAAAGATGGCCGTGGCGATATCGATGATATCGATCATCTGGGCAATCGCCGGGTCCGCTCGGTCGGTGAGTTGATGGAGAACCAATACCGTATCGGTCTGCTGCGCATGGAGCGGGCGATCCGGGAGCGGATGAGCTCTGTCGAGATCGACAGCGTCATGCCTCATGATTTGATCAATGCCAAGCCGGCTGCGGCGGCGGTGCGGGAATTCTTCGGCTCCTCACAGCTTAGTCAGTTTATGGATCAGACCAATCCATTGTCTGAAATCACCCATAAGCGTCGCCTGTCGGCCCTTGGGCCGGGTGGCCTGACGCGAGAGCGGGCCGGCTTTGAGGTGCGCGATGTGCATCCCACCCATTACGGTCGGATTTGCCCCATTGAAACACCTGAAGGGCCCAATATCGGCCTGATCAATTCCTTGGCGACATTTGCCCGCATCAATCGTTACGGTTTCATCGAAACGCCGTATCGTAAAGTAACCGGCGGCCGTGTCGGGGAAGAGGTGCTGTATCTCTCCGCAATGGAAGAAGGCAAGTACACCATTGCCCAGGCCAATGCGGAGTTGGACAAAAAAGGCAAATTCGTTGCCGATCTGATTTCCTGTCGGGTTGGTGACGATTTCCAGATGACGGCACCGGAAAACATCGAATACATGGATGTTTCGCCGAAACAGCTGGTCTCTGTCGCTGCGGCATTGATCCCGTTCCTGGAAAACGATGACGCCAACCGGGCTTTGATGGGCTCCAACATGCAACGCCAGGCCGTGCCTCTGTTGCAGGCCGAAGCGCCCTTGGTGGGCACCGGTATGGAATCCGTTGTGGCGCGTGACTCTGGTGTTTCCATTGTTGCCCGGCGCACCGGCGTCGTCGATCAGATCGATGCCACGCGTATCGTTATCCGGGCCTCGGAAGAGACGGATTTGTCGGTCAGCGGCGTGGATATCTACAATCTGTTGAAGTTCCAGCGTTCGAACCAGAACACCTGTATCAACCAACGGCCCTTGGTGAAGGTTGGTGATGAAGTAACCGGCGGTGATATCATTGCCGATGGCCCCTCGACAGAGCTGGGTGAATTGGCTTTGGGCCGAAATGTCCTGGTCGCCTTCATGCCGTGGATGGGCTACAACTTTGAAGATTCCATCCTGATCTCCGAACGTATCGTGCGCGATGACGTCTTCACCTCGATCCATATTGAGGAATTTGAAGTCATGGCCCGTGATACCAAATTGGGGCCGGAGGAAATTACCCGGGATATTCCCAACGTGGGTGAAGAGGCCCTGCGTAATCTGGACGAGGCGGGCATTGTCTATATCGGTGCGGAAGTGCACCCGGGCGACATTTTGTGCGGCAAGATCACCCCGAAGGGGGAAAGCCCGATTACGCCGGAAGAAAAGCTGCTGCGGGCTATCTTTGGTGAAAAAGCCTCCGATGTGCGGGATACTTCGTTGAAGCTGCCGCCTGGTGTGTCGGGTACTGTCGTCGAGGTGCGGGTATTCTCACGCCACGGTGTGGACAAGGACGAACGCGCCCTGGCGATTGAGCGGGACGAGATTGAACGTCTGGCCAAGGATCGCGACGACGAAATGGAAATTCTGGAGCGTAATACCTATGCGCGCCTGCATGAATACCTGATGGGCAAGACAGCGTCGGGCGGTCCCAAGGGCCTGAAGGCAGATACCCGCATCACGGAAGCGGTGTTGTCAGACATGAGCCGTGGGCAATGGTGGCAGATTACCCTATCGAACCAAAAGGCCATGGATGAAATTGAGCAGTTGAACAAGCAGTTTGATCTGGCCCGCAAGGAGCTTGAAGACCGCTTCGATAACAAGCTTGATAAATTGCAGCGTGGCGATGAATTGTTGCCGGGCGTGATGAAGATGGCGAAAGTCTTCGTGGCGGTGAAACGCAAATTGCAGCCGGGCGATAAGATGGCCGGGCGTCACGGCAACAAGGGCGTGATTTCCAACATCGTTCCGATCGAGGATATGCCTTATCTGGCTGACGGCACCAATGTGGACATTGTCCTCAATCCTCTGGGTGTGCCCAGCCGGATGAACGTGGGCCAGATCCTGGAGACCCATCTAGGCTGGGCCTCTGCCGGACTGGGCATCCAAATTGGCGATATGGTTGACAATATTCGCCGCGGTAACAAGTCGGATGATCTGAAAAAACATCTGAAGACGGTTTATGGCGATGATCAGTATAAAGACGGCATCGCCGATATGGATGATGACCAGCTTTTGGAACTGGGCGACAATCTGCGCCGTGGTGTGCCCATGGCCACACCGGTGTTCGATGGTGCCCACGAGGCCGATATCGTGACCATGTTGGGCCATGCCGGGTTGGATACGTCCGGGCAGGTTACGCTGCATGATGGCCGTACGGGTGAAGCCTTCGTTCGTAAGGTTACGGTCGGCTACATTTATATGTTGAAACTGCATCATCTGGTGGACGACAAAATCCATGCTCGTTCCATCGGCCCGTACTCTCTGGTCACCCAGCAACCGTTGGGCGGTAAGGCACAGTTCGGCGGCCAACGCTTTGGCGAGATGGAGGTCTGGGCCCTGCAAGCGTACGGCGCAGCCTATACGTTGCAGGAAATGCTGACGGTAAAGTCTGATGACGTGGCCGGTCGTACAAAGGTCTATGAGGCCATTGTGCGCGGTGATGACGCCTTCGAAGCCGGCATTCCGGAATCCTTCAATGTGTTGGTGAAGGAAATGCGCTCACTCTGCCTGAATGTAGAGCTGTCGCAAAAGAGTAATTAAGTCCTGGGGTGGAGAGGCAACCCTCCACCCCGGTATTTGGTTGTATTTCGCTCGTTACTATTTGGTTTCACAAGGTGGCCTTAGATTGGCCACCGATAATGGGAGATAACCCATGAACGAACTGATGAGAATTTTTGGTCCGGCCACCACCTCGGCGGCGGACAACTTTGATCAGATCAAAATTTCGATCGCCAGCCCGGATCGCATCCGCTCTTGGTCCTTTGGCGAGATTAAGAAGCCCGAAACCATCAATTACCGGACTTTCAAGCCGGAGCGCGACGGCCTGTTCTGCGCCCGGATCTTTGGTCCGATCAAGGACTACGAATGCCTGTGCGGCAAGTACAAGCGTATGAAGTTCAAAGGCATTGTCTGCGAAAAATGCGGTGTTGAGGTTACCCTCTCGAAAGTGCGGCGGGAGCGTATGGGCCATATTGAACTGGCCTCCCCCGTAGCCCACATCTGGTTCTTGAAGTCCCTGCCCTCCCGTATCGGCCTGTTGCTGGACATGACCCTGCGGGATTTGGAGCGGGTGCTGTATTTCGAACATTACGTGGTGGTTGAGCCCGGCCTGACACCCATGGAACACATGCAGCTGCTGACCGAGGACGAATACCTTGATGCCCAGGATGAATATGGCGAGGATGCCTTCTCTGCCGGCATTGGTGCCGAGGCGATCAAGGAAATCCTTTCCACCGTCGATCTGGAGATGGAGCGGGTTAAGCTGCGGGAAGAGCTGGCGGAAACCACGTCGGAACTGAAACCGAAGAAGATCGTTAAGCGTCTGAAGCTGATCGATGCCTTTATCGAGTCCGGCAACCGACCCGAATGGATGATCCTGGAAGTTGTCCCCGTGATCCCGCCCGAGCTGCGCCCCCTGGTGCCCTTGGATGGTGGCCGGTTTGCGACCTCGGATCTGAATGACCTCTATCGCCGGGTGATTAACCGGAACAACCGCTTGAAGCGCCTGATTGAGCTAAAGGCCCCGGACATCATCGTGCGTAACGAAAAGCGTATGTTGCAGGAGTCCGTCGATGCCCTGTTTGACAACGGCCGTCGTGGCCGCGTCATCACCGGTGCCAACAAACGGCCCCTGAAGTCCCTGGCAGATATGCTGAAGGGTAAGCAGGGCCGGTTCCGGCAAAACCTGTTGGGCAAACGTGTGGATTACTCAGGACGTTCGGTGATCGTTGTGGGACCGGAACTAAAATTGCATCAATGCGGCCTGCCGAAAAAGATGGCGTTGGAGCTGTTCAAGCCGTTCATTTATTCCAATCTGGAAGTTGACGGCACAGCGGCAACCTTGAAAATGGCCAAAAAGCTGGTCGAAAAAGAGCGTCCGGAAGTATGGGACATCCTGGAGCGGGTGATCCGTGAACATCCCATCATGCTGAACCGGGCACCGACATTGCATCGCCTGGGCATTCAGGCGTTTGAGCCGGTTTTGGTGGAAGGTAAAGCTATCCAGCTGCATCCCCTGGTTTGCGCCGCCTTCAATGCTGATTTCGACGGCGATCAGATGGCCGTGCACGTGCCCTTGAGCCTGGAAGCGCAGCTTGAGGCCCGGGTGCTGATGATGTCGACCAACAACATCCTTTCCCCCGCTAATGGCAAGCCGATCATTGTGCCGTCTCAGGATATTGTTCTGGGCATTTATTACCTGACCATGGAAGTTCCCAATGGACCGGGCGAAGGCATGGTCTTTGCGGACGTGCCGGAGATCGAAATGGCCTTGGATTCAGGTGCAATTCATCTTCATTCTAAAATTCGCGCCCGTTATCATACGGTCGATGAAAATGGAGACCCGGTAACCATTTTACCGGAAACCACAGCAGGTCGGATGTTGATCGCCAATATCCTGCCCCGGAATAAAAATATTCCCTTCGACATCATTAACCGGCTGACGACGAAAAAAGAAATCAGCACGGTCATTGACGAGATCTATCGTCATTGCGGCCAGAAGGACACGGTCATCTTCGCTGACCGTCTGATGAAGCTTGGCTTCCGCCATGCCTGTCTTGCCGGTATTTCCTTTGGTAAGGACGACATGGTCGTACCCGATACCAAGGAAGCCCTCGTGGATGAAACCCGGGACCTGGTGAAAGAGTACGAGCAGCAATACCAGGACGGCCTGATCACTCAAGGTGAAAAATATAATAAGGTCGTCGATGCCTGGGCCCAGTGCACGGACAAGGTGGCTGATGAGATGATGGACCGGATCTCGTCCGAAGGACAGGATACGGGCAACATCAACTCGATCTGGATGATGGCTCATTCCGGTGCCCGTGGTTCGGCGGCCCAGATGAAGCAGTTGGCCGGCATGCGTGGTCTGATGGCCAAGCCGTCGGGTGAGATCATTGAAACGCCGATTATTTCTAACTTTAAGGAAGGCCTGTCCGTGTTGGAGTATTTCAACTCCACCCATGGTGCCCGTAAAGGTTTGGCCGATACAGCCTTGAAGACAGCGAACTCGGGTTATCTGACCCGTCGTTTGGTCGACGTGGCCCAGGATTGCACCATTGTCGAAAATGATTGCGGCACCGAAGATGGTATTACCATCAAGGAAGTGATCGAAGGCGGCGATGTGGTGTCATCCCTGACCGAACGTGTCTTGGGCCGGACGGCAGCGGTGGATGTCATCGATCCTGTCAGCAAAGCAGTGCTGGTCACGGGCGGCACCATGATTGAGGAGAAGGAGGCCGAGGTCCTGGAACAATCCGGCACTCAAGGTCTGCTGATCCGGTCTGTCCTGACCTGTGAAAGCCAGAACGGTGTTTGCGGCAAGTGCTACGGACGGGATCTGGCCCGCGGTACCACGGTTAATATTGGCGAGGCGATCGGCGTGATCGCGGCTCAGTCTATTGGTGAGCCTGGAACCCAGTTGACCATGCGGACCTTCCATATCGGTGGTACGGCACAGGTGGCGACCCAATCTTCGATCGAGGCGTCTTATGATGCCACGGTGCGGATTGAAAACCGCGATGTGTTGGCCGACTCCACGGATCGTCTGGTGGCGATGGGTCGTGCTATGGAGCTGTTGTTGATCGATGCCAATGAGCGGGAACGAGCCCGTTACCGCATCCCCTATGGTGCGCGCCTGATGGTCGATGAAGGCGATCAGGTCGTCAAAGGCGACAAACTGGCTGAATGGGATCCTTACACACGCCCGATCATGACGGAACGGGACGGTACCGTGAATTATCGTGATCTGGTTGAAGGCTCAACCATGCGGGAGGAAACCGATGAAGCGACGGGTATTTCCTACTGGGTGGTGGTGGAGCATCGCGGCGGTAAGAAAGACTCCGAGCTACGCCCCCGGATCACCCTGCGTGATAAAAAGGGCGAAGTCGTCACCCTGCCCAACGATATGGAAGCACGGTATTATCTGCCGCCGGACGCTATTCTGTCGGTGGAAGACGGCTCCGAAGTGCATGCCGGCGATGTCCTGGCGCGTATTCCAATGGCGTCGGCCCGGACCAGGGATATCACCGGTGGCCTGCCGCGGGTGGCGGAATTGTTTGAAGCCCGGCGTCCGAAAGATCATGCGATCATTGCCGAAAGCGATGGTTACGTGGAATTCGGTCGGGATTACAAGACCAAGCGCCGGATCATCATCAAGGCTGCGGTGGAAGGCGAGGAAGGGACCGAGTATCTGGTGCCCAAGGGCCGCCATATCACGGTGCAAGAGGGTGATTTCATCCGCAAGGGCGAATACCTCCTCGATGGCAACCCGGCCCCGCATGATATCCTGAAAGTCCAGGGCATTGAGGCCCTTGCCGCCTATCTGGTCAGCGAGATCCAGGAGGTCTACCGGCTGCAAGGTGTGAGGATCAACGATAAGCATATCGAAGTGATCGTGCGTCAGATGTTGCAGAAGGTGGAGATCGAAGACGGTGGTGAGACCACTTTCCTTAAGGGTGAACAGGTTGACCGTGTTGAATTGGACGAGGTCAATGAGCGCGATGTTGCAGAAGGCCGTAAGCCGGCGATAGCCAGCCCCGTCCTGTTGGGTATCACCAAGGCATCGCTGCAGACCCGCTCGTTCATCTCTGCCGCTTCGTTCCAGGAAACTACGCGGGTGCTGACGGAAGCGGCCGTTGTGGGTAAATCCGATGATCTGATCGGTTTGAAAGAGAACGTCATCGTCGGTCGGTTGATCCCGGCTGGCACGGGCGCGCAATTGAGCCAGATGCGCGAGATTGCCCAGCAGCGTGATGCGGAAATTGATCATCAGCAGCCGGTGGCGTTGCCGGACGCTGAAGAAGCAGAAGCAGCGGCCGGCGACGATTAAAAATATCGCCGGAGCCTAAAGAAAACATGGCCGGTGCCTGCGTAAAGTGGGCACCGGCCATTTATTTGTCTGCCTGTTTGGTAAAGCGGTCATAAAAATGCGCAAAAAACTGCAAAAAAGCGAATATTGCTGCGCTGCAAAAAAAGCCGTTGATTTGGGTAAAATATCAGTTGACGTAGGGGGGGTGCATACATAGTATCCGCCAACCAATTAGCGGCAGGTGGTAGCCGGTTTATGCAATGGTTTCGCGCCCAAATATGCGACGTCATTGGCGGTTAAACACTGCGGCAGGTATCTAAAGAAGACATCGTCACGGCGGTTGCGTATTTGGGCCGAAAGGTCTGTGCAGAGCCGGTTTTCGTGGCAATTAAATTGGTTGCGCCAAACCGTGGATACGGGACCTGGTTCGACCAGTATTTTTTGTTTTCTTAACTAAGAATTTTGTGCGTCATGTTGTTCGCAGCTTATCCCGCAGGGCCGTAAAGGGCTGATTTCAGGGATTTTACAGCGAAGAACGGGGCGGTAATGACAACGACCTAGACACAGGTAGAGGATCGAGCAAGCATGCCGACGATCAACCAACTGATCCGCAATCCGCGGCAAAAGCCGAAAAGCCGCAACAAAGTTCCGGCCCTTGAGGCATGTCCGCAAAAACGCGGCGTTTGCACGCGGGTTTATACGACCACGCCAAAGAAGCCTAACTCCGCCCTGCGGAAGGTGGCTCGTGTGCGTTTGACCAACGGTTTTGAGGTCACTTCGTACATTCCAGGTGAAGGTCATAACTTGCAGGAACATTCCGTGGTGATGATCCGCGGCGGCCGGGTAAAGGATTTGCCCGGCGTTCGCTATCACATCATTCGCGGCGTCCTTGATACCCAAGGCGTTAAGGATCGTCGCCAGCGCCGTTCGAAATACGGCGCGAAACGTCCCAAGTAGTGGCCGAAGTAAGGGAAATATAATATGTCACGTCGGCATCGCGCGGAAAAACGGGATATTTTACCAGACGCCAAGTTTGGTGATCAGGTCCTGACCAAGTTCATGAACAGCTTGATGGTTCATGGCAAGAAATCCATAGCAGAAGGTATCCTTTATGGTGCTCTCGACCGGGTCGAGGAAAAGGCACATCAGGATCCGGTGCAGGTTTTTCATCAAGCTCTGGAGAATGTTAAGCCCGCGATTGAGGTGCGTTCACGCCGGGTCGGTGGTGCAACCTATCAGGTTCCCATTGAAGTGCGGTCGGATCGCAGCCAGGCATTAGCCATTCGTTGGGTGATCTCAGCTGCGCGCAGCCGGTCGGAAAATACTATGGTGGAGCGCCTTTCGGGCGAATTGCTCGATGCCGCGAACGCCCGTGGCTCATCCGTGAAGAAGCGTGAAGACACTCACCGCATGGCGGAGGCCAACCGGGCCTTCTCCCATTATCGCTGGTAAGCGGTAATTCGGGCAGCACGAGAGCGGCAATAAGGACGATTTGAAGATGGCGCGTACGACAGCATTAGATCATTACCGCAATATTGGCATCATGGCCCATATTGACGCCGGTAAGACCACTACGACGGAACGTATCCTGTATTACACAGGGCGTAGCCATCGTATTGGCGAAGTGCATGATGGTGCCGCGACTATGGATTGGATGGAGCAGGAGCAGGAGCGCGGGATCACCATTACCTCCGCTGCGACAACCTGCAACTGGAACGACCACCGTATTAATATTATTGACACCCCGGGCCACGTTGATTTCACCATTGAGGTTGAGCGTTCTTTGCGGGTTCTTGATGGCGCGGTTGCCGTATTTGACTCTGTCGCCGGTGTGGAGCCGCAATCTGAAACGGTCTGGCGGCAGGCTGATCGTTACAACGTGCCGCGCATTTGCTTTGTCAACAAGATGGATCGGACCGGCGCGGATTTCTATCGCTGCGTCGATATGATGGTGGAACGTTTGGGTGCTGCACCCTTGGTGCTGCAGCTGCCTGTTGGTTCTGAAGCTGATTTCGCCGGTGTTATTGATCTGATCAATGATCGGGCCATCATCTGGCAGAACGAAAACCTTGGTGCCGAGTTTGATTATGTCGAGATCCCCGACAACATGAAGGACGAGGCCGCAGATTATCGCGCCCGTATGATTGAGTCAGCGGTAGAGCTCGATGATGACGCGCTTGAAGCCTATCTCGAAGGTAACGAGCCGGATGTAGCGACGTTGCAGCGCTGCATTCGTAAGGGCACGCTGGAAGGTAACTTTGTCCCCGTCCTGTGCGGCAGCGCCTTTAAGAACAAAGGTGTGCAGCCCCTTTTGGACGCGGTTGTTGATTATCTGCCGTCCCCGACCGATCTGGAAGCCATGGTCGGCAGCCATCCCGACAGCGAAGAAGAAGTCATTCGCAACAGTGATGACGGCGAACCTTTTGCCGCACTGGCCTTTAAGGTTATGACCGACCCGTTCGTGGGTTCCTTGACATTTGTTCGGGTCTATTCCGGCGTTCTGGAGACCGGCAGCACTGTTTTGAATTCCAACAAAGGTAAGCGGGAGCGGGTTGGCCGCATGTTGTTGATGCATGCCAACAGCCGGGAAGATGTCAAAGAGGCGCGCGCGGGCGATATTCTCGCCCTGTGCGGATTGAAAGACACCACCACGGGCGAGACCCTGTGTAATCCTTCGAACCTGGTGGTTTTGGAGCGTATGGAATTCCCCGACCCGGTGATCGAGGTCGCGGTGGAGCCGAAGACGAAACAGGATCAGGAAAAAATGGGCGCTGCCCTGAAGCGTCTGTCGGACGAAGACCCATCCTTCCGGGTGACCTCGGATATCGAAAGTGGCCAGACCATTATCAAGGGCATGGGCGAATTGCATCTTGAAATCCTGGTCGACCGTATGAGGCGGGAATTCAAGGTTGATGCCAATGTGGGCGCGCCTCAGGTGGCCTACCGAGAGACCATCGGTCGTGAAGCCGAATTGGATTATACCCATAAGAAACAGACCGGTGGTTCGGGCCAGTTCGCCCGTATCAAACTGGTGCTGGAGCCTGGCGAATCCGGTTCCGGTGAAATCTTCGACAGCAAGATTGTCGGCGGTAATGTGCCAAAAGAATATATCCCCGGCGTTGAAAAAGGCATCATGTCCATTGCCGTCGGCGGTGTACTGGCCGGCTTCCCCCTGATCGATTTCAAGGTCACGTTGGTGGATGGCGCGTATCATGATGTTGACTCGTCTGTTATGGCGTTTGAGATTGCCGCGCGTTCGGCATTCCGGGAATTGGTGATGTCGGCCAAGCCGAAATTGCTCGAGCCCATCAT
>Ga0233439_10003137_pt1 | contig 17668 bp, 14 predicted proteins | sample SI_123_September_6_FD_182713 | JGI IMG/M metagenome (GOLD analysis project Ga0233439, IMG submission 182713) | Seawater microbial communities from Saanich Inlet, British Columbia, Canada - SI_123_September2016_100_MG | ecosystem: Environmental > Aquatic > Marine > Inlet | place: Canada: British... | reverse complement strand
ATCGCGATCATGAATAATGTGGGTTAGTCCGGCTGCTTCCAAGGGTCCGGGCGGCGCACTAGAGAGCAAGGCGATACCAAGCGTTAGACTCGATCCACTAGCTTGGGGATCGACCGTAGGGATGCTCACAAGAACAGTGCCGCACATCGAAAAGCCATACAAGCACCGCGAGAAATTCAGCGATAATATTGCCAGCGCGATTAAATTCGTGTGGAATCCGGTGACAGGTGTCTTCGGCTCGCCGTGCAGCTGGTTGATAAGGACGACAGATGAGCTATGGCATTATTTGGTGCCCGGCCTCTTGATCTTGACAGTCCTCATCGTTATCTGGGACGTCGTACTCTACATCGGCAATTCTTCGTATCTGGATTGGTTATGGGTCACAAGCTATCCGTTTGCCCTATTCGTACTGTTTCGCTCCACCGATCTTCCGGATCGCATTTTTTACCTTCGGCAAAGTTTGGTCAACCAACGTATACTGGAGGTCTACGACCCGATAGTTAGCCCTGAGCCTTCGCTGGCGCGCGAACGCGTCTTTGATGACTTGTCCTTGGCGAACGACCTTCTTCAGGACCTAAAGGAGCGGGTGCTGCCCCACACGGCGGTGTTAACAATCCTCTTCTGTGTCTTCTCGAACTACGTGATCCACCAGATTGGGCTCTATCGGGTAGTTCCTGAGAGCGCGACGATGAGCGAAGCCTGGAACGCCTATGCCAACCACACCTTGGGCCATATCTACATTCTGCTTGTAAGTCTCCGTCTAGGGCGGATGGCAGCTTTTAGCCTGCTAATGTGGGGGCATAGATTGGTCAGACTGTCGATGCCGAACGCCAAGGGTGGAAAGACGATCTTTAGGATTCGCTTGAATCCACAACCGGGCCATCCCGACGGCGTTTGCGGCTTAAAAAACATTCTAGATTTTTGGGCATTCGAGGCAATGCTTTTAGTCCCGCCATTAATCTACACGCTGGCGTGGCTGGCGATCAGTGGATCCGACTTTTGCTCGAACGACTTCTGGGTGCTTTGCAGCACAGAACAGACGATTTTACGCCATACAGTTCGGCCGGATTTTGTCTATTTCTGGCTCTCGCTCGTCCTGATCGTCCTGCAGGTCCTTTCCCTGTGGTGGCCAATACTGGCGCTTCGTATGCACATGGGCCATGCGCAGCACATTGTCCAAGACCGACTGGACGAAATCGTCAAGAAAGCTTCGGAACTGCGCTTTGCCGTTGTCAATTCGGATGACGCGAAGGAGCGGAAAATCTCTGCAGAACGGCTGACTGAAGTGCTTGAAGCCTATCAGGATTACCGAAAAATTCCACTTTGGCCCATTTCGCGAGCGACCTTGAATAACCACATTGTCCAGTTATGGACTGTATTGGTATTCTTCGGGATCGTAAGCCAAGAGAAGAAGATCTGGCCAATCATCGAGGCATTCTTCGCCTCCCATTGATAGGGTCTGGTGGTCCCTTTCTCCAGTACGCTGAACTTCCGTTCCGGGTCATTCTCGATCTGTTTGAATTTGCTAATATGACGCTCGAAGCTGGGCCTATAGCGGACATCAACCCGATGCCGCCTGATGCTTGAAGAGTGCCATAAGCAAACCGTTAGGGATTTCTATTGGAAAGCACTTAGATGTTGGCGGGTGAAGGCCAGCCACACGCCGCTCAACATCCGAATTGCCGTCAAGGGCCGAAATCACTACCCTGATGGCGGGGCCCCTCGGTCATTGGGGGAATGCCCGATTATCTGGGTTATCTGGATTATCGAAATCTTGCCTGGTCGTTCCCGGCGAATGGTTCGTGCTTCTCAGTTTTGCCTGGCGGAGAATTGCCGGATCCCTTTTTGCTCTAATTTATTTGGAAAGAAAATGAACAAAACTCTAAAGATGTGGGGCCATCGCGGCTCGAGCTGCTGTCAGAAAGTGCTATGGTCTGCGGCGGAACTGGGGTTGTCCGTCGAGCTTACGGATACGGGCGGCGGTCATGGCGGGCTGGGCGCGTCCGACTATATGGCACGCAATCCAAATCGGGTCGTGCCAACGATCGACGACGACGGCTTCGTGATGTGGGAATCCTCCGCCATCCTGCTCTATCTGGCGAGCGCATACGGGCGCGGCACCCTGGAACCGGAAGATGCCCGCGCACGCGGCGAAGCCTATCGCTGGACCGTCTGGCAGGACACGACGCTACGGCCCAGACTGATGCCGCTATATGTTTCTTGGGTTGTTATTGAAAACCCAATGCACCGGCATCTCGACGAGTTGGAGGAGAAGCGCAAGGCCATGCTGGATACCTGGATGATCCTTGAGCGCCACCTCGCCGGGCGCGACTTCATCGCCGGCAGCGAATTTTCATTCGGCGATATTCCTGTCGGTGTCATGGCACATTGGTGGTACAGCATGCCGATTGATCATTTCGATCTACCGAACATCGAGGCATGGTTCGCACGGCTGCGCGAGCGCCCCGCATTTCAAGCGCAAGTTCTGCGCTGACGCCCCTTATAGGGAAATGGACGAACGTCTCAAGCAGACGTTGATTGTTGGCCGTCCAATTGAGTGAATGTCGGCAAGGGGCCAATTCCGAATATCGGTGACAGCTTACTTTATTGGTCAGTGCCGGGGCGATTTCTCACGGGCGTTACACCATACACCGCCGGCGCGTGATGCAATTACGTAAATTGTCGCCGAAATACCACCGACTTACTAGATCCGCTGGCCGCCGCTGGCGTCGATGCATTGGCCGGTGATCCAGCGGGCTTGATCGGTGGCCAGGAAGGCGATCACATCGGCGATGTCCTGGGGTTGGCCAATTCGGCCGAGGGCAATGGATTCTATGGTTTTTTTGGCGATTTCGGGATCCTGTGCGCCGGGATTCATGTCGGTGGCGGTGGCACCGGGCAAAACCGCATTGACGGTGATGTTGCGGGGGCCCAAATGCGCGGCGAGGGAACGGGTCAATGCCTCAAGTCCGGCCTTGGCGGATGCATAGGCGGGCAACACGGGGTATGCCGCCCGCGTGGACATGGACGAAATATTGATGATCCGCCCGCCATCCCGCATGCGCGCCAGGGCAAGTTTGGTGATAAAAAACGGTGCCTTCAGGTCGACCTGGATAATTTCGTCGAAGGCCTCTTCCGTCACGTCTTCAATTGCTGCCCGCCCGCTGGTGCCGGCGTTGTTGACCAGAATATCCATGGCTGTATTGCTGTAGCGGTCTTGTAGGGCGGCATCCAGGCCATTCAGCAATGTCGCCGGGCCATTGTTACGGGACAGGTTGGCCTGAATGGCGAAGGCATCTCCGCCAGATGCAGCGATTTCATCGACCACCTCGCCCGCAAGTTCGGCGGCGCTGTTGTAATGGACGCCAACCACAGCGCCCATAGACGCCAATCGCAGGGCCGTTGCCCGGCCTATGCCCCGGCTGGCCCCGGTTACCAGGGCGACTTTTCCGGCTAGTTCGTTCGTTCGGGCATCCGTCATGGCACGACAGCAATCTTGCCGAACACTTTGCGTTCGTCCAGCAGGCGGAAGGCCTCGCCGGCATCTTCCAATGACACCGTATTATGGACCGATGGGTCCAGCTTGCCTTGCTGTACTAGATCCAACAAGGCATGGATGTCTTCGTTGTTCCAGCCGTTGGCGCCCAGGATATTCAGCTCGAACGTCCAGATAAATCGAATGTCTTCGGTCGGATCATAACCAGCCGTGGCCCCGCAGGTGACCAGCCGACCACCGCGTTTCAGGCATTTCAGCGAGGGCAACCAGGTATCACCGCCCGTGAAATTGACCACCATATCAACGCCGCCTCCATCCCCCATCATGCGGGGTTTGCCAAAGCGCGCATGGATTTCCTCTCTGAAATTCAGCTCGGTGTAGTTGATGCATTCATCCGCCCCCAAATCCAACAATTGCTGGATTTTGGCTTCGCTCGAGGCCGCCGCGATAACATGGGCCCCGGCCAGTTTGGCCAGTTGGACACAGCATGTGCCGACCCCGCCCGAGGCACCAAGGATCAGCACGGTTTCGCCTTGCGCCACGCCGCCCCGGCTGACCATGGTGCGATAGGCTGTGCCATAGGCGCAGGGTAATGCGGCGGCCTGGGCGAAGCTGACATCATCAGGCAATTTGATCAATTGACGGGCTGTCACTTTCATCAATTCCGCCAGGCCGCCATCCATCATCTCGCCCTGCAGTTTCCCGGCGACCCGGTCGATAGGGTCGATCACGACGCGATCTCCAATCGCCCAATCCGCCACACCAGGTCCGATCTCGGCGATCTCGCCGGCGGTATCCAGGCCCATGATGATCGGCATGGGCACCTTGATCCCCGGCATCCCACGCAGGGTGAATAGATCGTGGTAATTCAGGGTGCAGGCCTTGACCCGCAGGATGACCTCACCCTCGCCCGCGACCGGGTCCGGCCATTCTGTTTCATACGTCAGGTCTTCGATCTCGCCGTGCTTGTGGATGACCATGGCCTTCATGGGCGGGTTCCTTTTCTTGCTTGGGTGATCAGCGTATGAATTCGGCGGCTGCATGTTCGAACAAGGCCCGCCGGTCAATCTTGTTGGTCCCGGCCAGAGGCAATTCAGGCAGTACGGCCACGAAGCGGGGATGTTGATAGGCCGGGCCGTTGGCCAGGGCGAACTGTTTGATGTCCTCGGGCGTTGGTGCCGCGTTCGGTTTTGCCACAACAAAGGCCACGGGGATCTGTTGCTTGATCTCGTCGGCCAGGGCGATCACCGCTGCCTGGGCAATGCCGGGATGGCTTTCCAACAGGCGCTCTACTTCTGCGGGATAGATGTTCTCCCCGCCGCAAACAAACATGTCATCCGCCCGGCCGACAAAGAAGAAAAAACCGTTTTCGTCCCGTCGCATGACATCGCCTGTATCATACCAGCCATCCGCCAGGCTTTTTTCGGTCTCCTCCGGCCGGTTCAGATAGCCAGGCATGACCGCCTTGTTGCGGATCCACATAACGCCTTCGTTCTCATCGGCACCATGCATGAGTTTGATTTCCGAATGATCGCCTGGATAGCCGATGGACAATTTCGGTGTTTCCATGCCGCCCGGATGCAGTCCGAAGGCGACGGGACTGGATTCCGTAGTGCCCCAGCTGTTGGAGACCACGGCGTTGGGAAAGATTTCCCCTGCCTTGTCAAACAAAGCCTCGCTGACGGGGGCGGAACCCATGATCACCCGTTCGACAGAGCTGAGATCGAGGCGGGCAATGGTCTCCGGCTCCCGCACGGCCATGGCGATCATGGTCGGGACGGAAGTGAGGATGTGGCATTGATGCGTTGCGGCCGCCTGCAGATATCCAATGGCGCTGAATTGCCGCATCATGACGGTGGTACCGCCCGTCATGGCGGTCAGGGAACTAAGGACAAGGCCGTTCATGTGATACAGCGGCGCGGCCACCAAGACCCGCTTGTCGGCCATGGGAGGAAATGACTGGCACATTAACTCGGCCGCCCAGACATAGCCGCCGTGGGTCAGGGGCACCCCCTTTGGCAGACCGGAAGAGCCGGAGGTATAGAGAATATTCGCCGCCTCCGCCTCCCTCATAGCCAGGGGCGTGAGCGGGCCCGGATCAAGGAATGCATCCCATGCCGCCGGTTGATCCATTGCGATCTGGGTAAGGTCACCGACAAGGTGTTTATTGGCCGCGTCGACGAAAACAAGTTGGACCTCCGCATCATTTAGAATGTGCGTGATGGTCGATTGGGGCAGTTTATAGTTGATGGGCACGGCGGTCAGGCCAGCCCGCATGATGCCGAAATAGGCCAGCAGATATTCCGCACTGTTGCCCGCCAATATACCCACCGACTGGCCCCGTTGCAGACCCCGCGACAGTAAAGCACGCGCGACCCCGTCGGCGGCTTTGTGAAATTCCCCATAAGTGATCTGGCGAACCGTTTTGCCCCAGGCATCGTACGGGGCATCGCCAGGGGCACCATTAGGGGCATCATCTGGGCCAACCTCGATCATCCAGATGGTTTCGGGCGAAATCTGACGATCAACAATTTCGCCGAGGTTGTGAACTGTGGGCATGACATCTCAGCCTTTTAAAACGCTAGGACCGCGACATCCAGTTTTTCTAATGTCATTGCCGGACTTGATCCGGCAATCCAAGGCAACAAGATTAGTCGCTTGCAGCTCTGGATCCCCGGGTCTCCGCTTCGCTGCGCCCGGGGATGACGAAAGGACGTCACGCTTCATGGTGGATTTTGAACCAGCCGGGTTACGATGTCTCGTTACTTTTTTGCCAATTGAGAGACAGCACCTAGTGCCGGAAATGGCGCATGCCGGTCATGACCATGGCCAGGCTGGCTTCGTCCGCGGCTGCTATGACTTCCGCATCGCGCATGGAGCCACCGGGCTGGATCACCGCCGTGGCACCGGCTTCGGCTGCGGCCAACAGACCGTCGGCGAAGGGGAAGAAGGCGTCCGAGGCAACGACGGAACCTTTGGCCAGGGATACTGATTGACCCATTTCCCGTGCTGCGTCCTCTGATTTGCGGGCTGCGATGCGGGCGGAGTCCACCCGGCTCATCTGCCCGGCACCGATGCCCACCGTGGCACCGTCCTTGACGTAGATAATGGCGTTCGATTTGACATGTTTGCAGATCCGGAAAGCCAGCAACAAATCCGCCATTTCCTGATCACTGGGTGCGCGTTTGCTGACGACCTCGACATCATCCCGGCCAATACGCCCACTATCGCGGGATTGCAGCAGGTAGCCACCGGCCAGACTTTTCAGGGTCATGCCAGGCGCACCCGCATCGGGCAGGCCGCCGGTCAACAACAGGCGCAGGTTTTTCTTGGCGGCGATTGCCGCGCGCGCTGCCTCATCCGCATCGGGCGCGATGATCACCTCGGTAAAAATCTCCACCATCGCAGCCGCCGCCGCCCCATCGAGGGGGCGGTTGGTGGCGATGATGCCGCCAAAGGCGCTGACCGGGTCACAGCGCAGGGCTTTTTGATAGGCGTCCAGCAAATCCGTGCCGACGGCCACGCCACAGGGATTGGCATGTTTGATGATCGCCACGGCGGCCTCGCCCGGGTCGAATTCCCCAACCAACTCGAATGCCGCGTCCGTGTCGTTAAGATTGTTGTAGCTTAGTTCCTTACCCTGCAATTGCCGGGCCGTGGCGACACCAGGACGGGCGCTGCCTGTCGTATAGAAAGCGGCTTGTTGGTGGGGGTTCTCGCCATAGCGCAATTCGGAATTTTTTTCGGCTGCGACCACCAGTCGGTTGGGGAAGGCCTCCCCTTGCTGGGCCGCGAACCATGTGGATATGGCGGCATCGTAGCTGCCCGTGCGGGCATAGGCGCGGGCGGCAAGACTGCGGCGCAGGGTGCCGTCGGTGGCACCGCCATTGGCTGTCATGGCCTCGGTCACGGCGGCATAGTCGCCGGGTTCCGTCACCACGGCCACATAGGCATGGTTTTTCGCGGCGGAGCGGATCATGGCCGGGCCGCCGATGTCGATGTTTTCAATGCAACTGGCAAAATCCGCGCCCTTGGCCACGGTTGCCTCAAACGGGTAGAGGTTCACCACCACCAGATCGATGGCGGCAATATCATGCTCTGTCATGGCGCGGGCATGTTCGGGATCATCGCGCAGGGCCAGAATGCCGCCATGTACGGTCGGATGCAGGGTCTTCACGCGGCCATCCATCATCTCGGGAAAACCGGTGTGATCGCTGACCTCCCTGACGGCGACGCCGGCATCCGACAAGGCTTTTGCCGTGCCCCCGGTGGAGAGGATTTCCACGCCGTGGCTGGCCAGAGCCTGGCCGAATTCCACCAAACCATCCTTGTCTGAAACTGAAATGAGGGCTCGTTTGATGACGACGAGGTCATTCGCCGATGCTGTCGACATAGTGTACTCCTAAGAGGGTATGAACTTGCGGGCGTGAACTTTAGGTGGGGCTATAGCATGCCTTTTATGGCGGCCAAAGAATTTGTGCTAATCCGCCTGAGCGATAGTCTTTTTGACCCTCAGGTCGGCAGGATTTGGCGGACTATCTTGCATTTCGGGTACGAGGTGACGAATCAGGGCAAGGGTTTGATCCGTGTCCCGGGCGGTGGCGGCTGCCGCCAATTTCTCCACCTGGGCGCTCAACAATTCATAGTCGATGACACGGGGTGCGGCCAGGTTTACGCCGCTTAAATTTGTCGCTTGCGGTGCCTCGCCGTCGTGGAGGAGTTCTTCATACAGCTTTTCGCCTGGGCGCAGGCCGGTGAAAGTGATGGGGATATCGACTTCAGGCGTTAGCCCGGCCAGCCGGATCATCTGCCGGGCCAGATCCAGTATGCGCACGGGCTGTCCCATATCCAGGACGTATATCTTGCCCCCCTGATCCCCTTCTGGGGTTGCCGCGGTGGCCTGCAATATCAATTCCACGGCTTCCCGGGTGGTCATGAAATAGCGGGTGACCTCCCGATCAGTCACGGTCAAGGGCCCACCACGCGCCAGTTGCCGCTGGAACAAAGGCACCACGGACCCGGTGGAGCCCAAGACATTGCCAAAGCGGACCGTGACAAAGCGGCAGTTTGTTGATGTCAGACTTAAGCCCTGGCAGATCATCTCGGCAATGCGTTTCGACGCCCCCATGACAGAGGTCGGATTGACCGCCTTATCCGTGGAAATCTGCACCATCACCTTGACACCTGCCGTACCGCAAACTCTGGCGACATTGGCGGTGCCCATGACGTTGGTCAGCACCCCTTCGTTGGGGTTGCTTTCCACCATGGGGACATGTTTGAAGGCGGCGGCGTGGAATACCAAGTCCGGTTGCTCCCTGTGAAAGACCACATCCAGGCGCTCCACATCCCGGACATCGCCCAGAACCGCGCTGCGGGAGAGTTCGGGCCAGCTCTCCGCAAACTCCAGATCGATCCGGTAAAGGGCATGTTCGCCATTATCCAACAAAGTCACATGGGCCGGGGCAAGGGCTGCGATCTGTCTTGATAACTCTGACCCGATGGTTCCACCGGCACCTGTGATCAGGACCCGCTGCCCGGTGATCAGGGCCGCCATGGCGTCCCGGTCCAGGACTTGTTGGGGCCGGCCCAGCAAATCCTCAACCTGCACCGGTTGCACCTCAATCATCGCCTCCGGGTCGTGATTGCCGCGCTGAAAATCCGTCACTTTGGGCATGCGGGACAGGCTGAGCCCAAGGCTTTCGGCCCGCTCCAACAAGGTGCCGATGGCTATGCCGTCCAGTTTCGACCAGGTAATGATAATGCGCTGGGGCTTGCGGCCCCGGCGATCCAGGGTTTGCACCACGTCTTCGATCTGATCCAACCCGCCCATCACAGTAACGCCGCGAATGTCCCTGCCAATACGGCTTTGCTTATGATCAAGGATGCCAACCACACGATAGCTGGCCAGGCGATTGCGGGCCATTTCACGAATAAAAGTCTCCGCCTCATCCCCCGCCCCGATCAATAATACCGGCACGCGGCCATCGTCCGTGCGTTCGAACACGGCGCTTAGGTCGCCATCCTTGGAAAAGCGGTACAACAGGCGCGGGATCATCAGAAAGGCGATCAGCATGGGCCAGTTCAGGAACATGGCGCTGCGGGGAAAATTATCCAGGCGGTCCATGACGAACATCACCGGCAGATAGATCAGTATGGCCAGGGTGACCGCCTTGACGATGGCGATCAGATCCGACAATGAAGCATAGTGCCAAATGCCCCGGTACAGGCCCATGCGCCAGAACACAATGGCGCAGACACAGGCGAATATAGCCGTGCCGTGCCATAGAAAGAAAAAGTCCTGCGGCTTGCCATAGCTTTGATAGCGGAACCAGACGGACAGCTCAAACGACAGGGCAGCCATGAAAACATCATGCACCGCGACCGTTGCGATACGCCCATTGATGTTACGGAGCCAGTTCACGATTGTTCGGCCTTATTCTCATTCGTCGCTTGGTCTTTCAGTCTGCTGAAATACCATAACAGACCCGTCACCGCCACGCCGCCGATAAGCAGGGCCCACCATGGCCCGCCACCCAGGACGGACCAGGAGGCTGCTGCCACAAGAATACAGTTGCAGCCCAGGATGATCAGCGATACCCAGGCGTGGTCGCCCAGGCTTCGTGCGGCGTGTTGATACAAATGCGAACGATGGGCCTGCCAAAATTTCTCACCCCGCAACATCCGCCGCAACAAGGTCCAGGTTGCATCCGCCAGATAGTACAAGGGCAGCAACAGGGCCGGTGCCCAATGCCCACCTGCCGCCAGGGATAACAACAACCAACCCAGTAGAAAGCCCAGGCCCACACTGCCCACATCGCCGAGGAAAATTTTTGCCGGGCGCCAGTTCCATATCCCGAAACCGATTACAGCGCCGGCCAGAATGACGCCCGGCGTTGCCAAATGCATCATATCACCGGCGAAGTATGCCAGTAATGCCACCGCTATCCCGATAGAGCCCGCCTCGACAGTCGTGATGCCGTCGATGCCATCCATGAAATTGAACAGGTTGACGAACCATAGCCAGAAAAACCCGGCCGCCAGGCGATCGGCAACAGGCGGCAGCAGGCCCTGGAATACGGGGGCATCGGGCAGCACCAGACAACCCAAGGCCACAGCCAGGATTTGCAGAATAAGGCGCTGCAGGGTTGGCAGCCCGCGCAGATCGTCGATAAAGGATATGCCCGCCAAGCCGGCTGCCAATAGGGCAATGGCGACTAGGTTGAAGTCATCCCCCACATATTGGGCATATGACGACCAGCCGACGATGATCACCCCTATTACGGCAATGCCGCCGCCGCGTGGTACCGCGCCAAGGTGGCTGGAGCGTTCGTTGGCATGATCCAGGATGGCGCGTGCCCGCAACATACGCAGCACGACCCACGTAGCCAGATAGCTCACGATACAACTGATAAGGCCAAGGCCGAAAATGATGCTCCAGGACATGGCCGCTTATAGCCTTGTTCACCGCCACGCGACAAATGATTGCGATCTTGTCAGACGGCCATGACAATGTTACCTCCCACCGAACCTGTAAAATCGAGAATTGAGAAATAATATGTCGTCCACTGTACCCATTGCGGTCATCGGCCTTGGTTACGTCGGCCTGCCCCTTGCCGTGGCCCTGGCCCGGCACTTTCCCACCATCGGCTATGACGTGGATCGATCCCGTATCGGGGAATTGAAAACGGGCCATGACCGCACGGGCGAGATTGATGCACCGACGATGTCCGACAGCGCCTTGTCTTTGACGGTTGATGCTGCTGAAATTGCCAATGCGGAAATTTATATTGTCACGGTGCCGACCCCGGTGGACGACGAGAATCAGCCGGATCTACGGTTGGTGGAGGCTGCCTGTGCCGCCATCGGTGCGATGTTGAAGACGGGCGATATTGTGGTGTTTGAAAGCACGGTTTATCCCGGTGTTACCGAAGATATCTGCGGACCTGCTCTGGCCGTAGCCTCGGGCCTGGAATGTGGCCGGGATTTCTTTTTGGGCTATTCGCCGGAGCGGATTAATCCAGGTGACCGGGAACATACGGTGGATAAAATCACCAAGGTGGTTGCCGGGCAAACACCGGAAGTCTTAGACCGCCTGGCCGATCTGTATGGCAAGGTTACCTCCGGTGGCGTGCACCGGGCCGCCGACATAAAAACGGCGGAAGCCGCCAAGGTGATCGAGAATGCCCAGCGGGATATCAACATCGCGTTTGTCAATGAAGTCGCGGCAATCTGCCAAAAACTGAAGATCTCCGTGCATGACGTGCTGGAAGCCGCGGGTACAAAGTGGAATTTTCTGCCCTTTACACCGGGTTTGGTGGGTGGCCATTGCATCGGTGTTGATCCGTTCTATTTGGCCTATCAGGCGCAAAAACTGGGCCATGATCCGCAGATTATCTTGTCGGGCCGTCGCCTGAACGATGCCATGGGTGATTTCATCGCCGGCTGTATTGACGAAAACATGTCCGGACCGGGGCGGGTGCTGCTTTTGGGTCTGACGTTCAAGGAAAATGTCCCCGATCTACGCAATACCAAAGTGATCGACGTTATTGGCGGCCTGCGGGACCGTGGGCACGAAGTTCTGGTACATGACCCGGTTGCCGATAGTGGCGAGGCGGAACGCTTCTACGGCATTCCCCTGGTTTCGTCATTAGCCGATCAGACGGATTTTGACGCCGTGGTGGGTGCGGTGCGCCATGACGAATATCTGGCATTGGACGACACCGATCTGGGCAACATGGTCCGGATAGGCGGCCTGATCGCCGACATCAAAGGCCTGTGGCGCGGCATGACGTTGCCGGAAGACCGCCATTATTGGCAGCTGTAAGGTCCCATATGGTTTGCGATAAAGATTAGGAAATTTAGGGGCAAATGCGGAGGAAGAGGTGCCCAGATCAGATCACGCCCTTGTCTTTCAATGTCGCCAGGGTCGCTGCATCCAGGCCCAGTTGCCCGCTAAGAACGTCTTCGTTGTGTTGCCCTTTGCGGGCACCGCCATGGCGGATTTGGGCCGGGGTTTTGGACATATAGGGAAAGGCGTTTGTCATTTTAATTTTGCCCAGTTCCTCATCCTCCAGCTCCACGATGTCGCCACGGGCTTGATATTGCGGGTCTTCGAAAATCTGGGCAATGTTGTAGGCCGGGCCGATGGCGGCCTCGGCTTTTTCGAATTGTTCCAGAACATCATCCAGGTCCCGGCTACGGACCCAATCGGCGACAATGCCGTCCACTTCCTCCATATGCTCCACCCGGCCTTGGGGCGTGGCAAAGCGGGGGTCGTTGGCGGCCGCCTCACCGCCGCACAGGGTCAAAACCCGGGTGACAATGGCGGGCGCGTTGGTGGAAATGGCGACCCAATGGCCGTCACGGGTTTGATAGGTATTGCGGGGGGCATTGTTTTTCGAGCGGTTGCCCCAGCGCTGTTGGATCATCCCAAGTTGATCGAACTGCAACGGCTGCGGCCCCAGAATTTGAAAAATCGGCTCGTAAATACTCAGGTCGATCTCCTGGCCCTCGTTTCCCCCTTGTGCGTCGCGATGATACAGCGCGAACATGGTGGCAAAGGTGCCATAGGATGCCGCGATACCATCGGCCAGGCCAAAGGCGGGCAGGGTAGGCGGGCCGTCGGCCTCTCCCGTGATGGCGGCGAAACCGCTGAACACTTCGGCGATGGTGCCAAAGCCCGGGCGTTCCCGATAAGGCCCGGTCTGCCCGAAACCTGTGACCCGCACCATGATCAGGCGCGGGTTGATGGCTTTCAGGTCTTCCCAGCCAAGGCCCCATTTTTCCATTGTGCCCGTGCGGAAGTTCTCGATCACCACGTCTGCGTCCTTGATCAGATCTTTGAAGATTGCTTGGCCTTCAGGGTCACTTAACTTCAAGGTGATCAGGCGCTTGTTGCGATTGGCCATCTTAAACCACAGCCCGACGCCGTCCTTTTGTGCCCCCGTGGTGCGCAGGACATCTCCCGCCGGATGCTCAATCTTAATCACATCCGCACCGAAATCCGCCAGGTGCATACCGATCATCGGTCCTGCGATGACGCTGGCGGCCTCAATCACCTTCAGGCCGCCGAGTGGCGTTTGTGGTGTTTGTTGAGCGTCAGTCATGGATATTTCTCCGCAAGGACTGGATAATGGCTGCTCCAACATAGGCCTAGCAATCGGGTTCAGGCAAGGCGACCCCTTTACCGAAAGCGCCAAGGGCTGCATAAAGGCCCAAACAACCTATCTGAAAGGTATCCCCGTCATGAGCGCCATCGCATTTGATATTCCTGATGAAATCCGTGCCCTCTGTGACGGCCTTGGCGACTTCCTGAAGGCCGAGGTCATTTCCCGGCACGAGAAGCACCACAAACTGCTGTCCAATGGCCGCTATACCTATGACGAGGATGGCCGCTATACCGAAGAGGTCATCAATATCATCCGTGAGGTTCGCATGGCCGCCTCCAAGGCGGGCTATTACAATATGTGCGTGCCTGAAGAACTCGGCGGCAGCGGCCTCGGCATGCTGGCCTATTATGTGGCTTGGGAACACACATTCCGTACCTGTGGGCCGCACAATTGGCTGGCGGTATATGCCATCAGCCATTGGGCCCTGGGCCCCTCCCGTCTGTTGGAACGGGTAACGGAAGAGGCGCGATCGGAAATCCTCGACGGCATGGTGGCTGGCGAGACGTCCATGTGTTTTGGCCTTTCCGAACCGGGCGCAGGATCGGATGCAGCTGCCCTGACCACCAAAGCCGTGCCAGATGGCAACGGCTGGCGCATTACGGGGCGCAAGATCTGGACCACGAATTCGCCCATCGCTGATTATTGCATCATCTTTGCTCAAACCGATCCGGAGCGGGCAGCGGCGCGCAAGGGCGGCATCTCGGCTTTTCTTGTGCCGACGAATGCACCGGGTTTCGAGATCGAGAGCATTATTGCCATGCATGGCGCTGTGGGTGGTAACGAAGCGCAGTTGGTCTTTGACGAAATCCGGGTTGAGCCTTACCAGCTGGTTGGTGAGTTGGATGATGGTTTCAAGAACGCCGTGTTCGGGGTGTCCATGGGTCGCATTTATAACTCCGCCCGGACCCTGGGCCTGGCCCGCTGGTCCCTGGAACTGGCCCTGGACTATGCCGGCACCCGGCAGGCCTTTGGGAAGCCCATATCGGAATATCAGGGCGTGACATTCCCCTTGGCGGAATCTGCGATGGAATTGCACGGGGCCCATCTGATGGGCCTGAATGCAGCCATGTTGCTGGATCGGGGCGATTTGGCGATCAAGGAATTGTCCATGGCCAAGGCCTACGCGGTTGAAGTCGGCGTCAAGGCAATTGACCGCGCCATCCAAACCCATGGTGCCATGGGCTTCACCAACGAAGTTGGCTTGGCAGAGGCCTACAACACCGTGCGCGTGGTCAACGTTGCTGATGGGACCAACGAAATCCTGCGCCGCACCATCGCCCACCGTTTGCTGGGCGGTGATACCGAACTTTAGGGATAGTCTTCGCTATTGTAAGTGTGCAGGGCGTTGTTGAAGCGGGAAAATAGGTTAGCGATGCCGATGACCTGGGTCAGGACGACAACGCCGTCATTGCCCAGGCCATCGCGCAGCTGTTGCAACAAAGGGGCGGGTGATTTGCCCGGGGTTCCGGCTACATGGGTCACATAGGTTAGGATAGCCTTTTCCAAATCGCTGAACTGATCGCTTTGTGCGAAATTATCCATTGCATCGATCTGCGCCTGGGTAAGACCAACCTTTAGGGCGGATGTGGTGTGGTTGGCGATGCAGAGTTTGCACCCGGCCAGCATGGCGGTCTTGAGATAGGCCAATTCCCGGTATGCAGGGTTTAACCGGGGGTCGCCGATCACCCCTTGATAAAACTGTTCGAACCCTTCCAGGGCCTTTGGCTGCACTGCCATATAGGCAAACGAGACTGGCACCTTTGCATGGCTTTTGCGCAAGGCATCCAGTACGGCGCGGGCCTCCGGATTGGCGTCACGCAGGCTTACCGGTTCGATGATGCGGTCTGACATACGGAGTACCTTTCGTTGTTCGGGTTGGCGTAGGCTTAGGAAAAACCGTCCTGGGTGATGAGGACATGGCCCGGCTGTTCAGCGACCCGGTCCAGCCAGCGGCGAATGCCGGGATAGGGGCCCAGGTCCATATCCGCTTCGTCCGCCACATGGGTATAGGCGTAAAGGGCGATGTCGGCGATGGAATAGCCGCCGTCCACTAGATAATCCGCCGCGCCTAAACGCTGTTCCATGACATCAAGGGCCTGATAGCCCTTTTGCCATTTCTCTTCCAGCTGTGTCTGCTGCACCTCGGCGCGATCAAGAAAATACAGCCAATAGCGGGCGACGGCGATGTTGGGTTCGTGGCTGTATTGTTCGAAGAACATCCATTGCAATGCTTGGGCCTGGGCAAAGCTGTCGCTGGGCAGATAGCTGGTTTTTTGGGCAAGGAAAAACAGAATGGCGTTGGACTGCGTCAAGACTCGACCATCGGTAAACTGCAACAGCGGGATACGGCCGTCGGGGTTCAGGGCCAGGAATTCCGCCGTTCTGGTTTCCCCTTTGGTTACGTCATATTCAATGCGTTTAAACGGTTGCCCCAAATGGGACAGCAAAAGACGCACCTTGTAGCCGTTACCCGAGCCCAGGTTGTCATGTAGTATCATCATACCCCGTGTCCCTTAATTGCCTGCCATGATGCAGCCATCATATTGCACTTTGATGGGAAACCTCAAACGACAAGACTTTAAACCAGCTTAGTTTGTTAGATCGTTTCAAGTTCGTAACAAATAGAATGCAAAAATCAACTTTAACCCTATATGGGTTGTATGATACTCACGACCTGTGAAATCCAAATGTCTTTTGTTATGCCCCGCTCGATGGGTGCAGTAGAAATGCGTTCAATCTGCTGGGGCGGTGAGTATTGTTGATGCAAGTTGCTGAGAAATCTCCGTTTTGGAGTAGGGCCATTGTAATTGGCCTTGCCTTCTGCCAGGGCGGACTGATCTATGCCCTCATCGAAAAGGGGATGCTTAGCCAGTTTGGGCAGGTCAATCAAGTTGCGGTGGGCCTGTTTGTGACGGTGACCCTGGCGGTTTTTATGCTTTTGCACAGGCGTGAGCAAAAGTTTAGCGACGGGCTTTTCTCGATCATCGTCGGCCTTATGGCGGCGCTTTTATACAAAGGCTCAATCGAGTATTTGGGATTTGCAGGTCCCAAAAATTTGCTGGGCCCTTTCGAATTTCTTTTGGCCCTTGCCGCGATTTACGCCGTACCTTCGATAATTCCGGCACCAATTTATCAGGCTATAAGGGCGAGGGGAAAGAATGGGTTCTCTCTGACGCCTATTTTCAGGCATGCCGGTGCGAATTTGGTCGCGCTGATCATTGCCCTAGTTGTTGTTGGCCTCAGCTGGCTGTTGTTGGCCATATGGGGCGTTTCATTTATGGCCAGTGGTGAAAAATACTTCGTTGAGCTTTTCCAAAAACCAAAATGGATATGGCCCTTCACAGCCACCATCCTTGCCGTATCGGTGGCGATTGCCAGGCAATGGCTGACGCAAACCCATTTCTCGTTCATTGTTCGATTATTTGGCGGTCTGGTTTTTGTGGCTTTCCTGGGCCTCATTTTGTTTGGTGGAATTCTCATACTTGGTGTTGAGGCAGCTTAAGTCCGCCTAAGGCCACTTAAGTCGCATTAAGTCTGGGGCCGGCTAAATCACCAACTCCGTAGGCACATTCCGCACATCCATTTCATAGTCCAGACCCTGTACCGGCGGGCGGGCGTAATACCAGGTCAAACCCGATGATGCGGCACCACGGGAGATGATTTCAGAGGCAAAAAACGGGTGCAGATCATAGACCGAATAGACTTGGGTCGTGCCCGCATCGCCCCAGCCAAGGCCCAGGGCAGACATCCGCGCCTCCATGGTTTTGAGGACATGGCGGGCTTTCTCCGTCATGGCATCCGGGGTGGTTTCGCCCAGGCGAATGATCCGGTCGGCATAATCGCCGGGTGCCTCGGTCGCCTCACCGGAACCGGCGATGACGAAACTTTTGACATCGCTCTCTACCTTCGTCGTCGGCACGGTATAGCAGAAAGCCTCGAAGACCGGTTCGCTGGGTTTATGCAGTTCCGGACAGACGTTGGATCGCGCCACCGGGTTTTCTTC
>Ga0233439_10003136_pt1 | contig 17672 bp, 16 predicted proteins | sample SI_123_September_6_FD_182713 | JGI IMG/M metagenome (GOLD analysis project Ga0233439, IMG submission 182713) | Seawater microbial communities from Saanich Inlet, British Columbia, Canada - SI_123_September2016_100_MG | ecosystem: Environmental > Aquatic > Marine > Inlet | place: Canada: British... | reverse complement strand
CGGATTCCAGCTATGAATGCAGCAGCCGACACACGCTTTCCATGTCCCGACCGAAGCGGAGGGACCTGGGGTGGAGCGGGGTTGCGCCACGCTCAACTGTCCACAGTAGAGCTACTTCGTGCTCGTTCGTTATCCTGAATCGAGTTCAGAATGACGAGGTTCGGCAATAGAGATGACTTGTCTGGTCCTCCCTCCCAGTGTGGGAGGGAGTTAGAGGGTGGGAGACTGCGCTGCGGAGCCGAGTCATTCGATGACGAGCGCGCCCAACCCAAACTAGCCCAGTTCGCCGGCCCGGAACGCGGTGATGTAGTTCATTGCGAAATCATCTCGACCCTGCAGCAAATCTAATGCTAGTTTCACGGGCCCAGACTCAAGATCGATATTCAGCGATCGTTCTGCAGAAGTAGTCATCGGATCCACAATTCCAGCGTCTGCACCAGCCTCAATCGCCAGATACAAGAACACATCGTTGATAAGTCGACGCTTTGGAATGCCGAACGAAACGTTGCTCATTCCTCCAGCGATGTGAATCTCATCACCAAACTCTTTTCGAATGCCCTTCATGGCATCGAAAACGTGGTTTCCATAGTTCGAATCGACCGCAATCGGGAAGATCAGCGGGTCGACGAACAGATCAGCCTTCTCCATACCCTTCGAAAGAGCCATCTCGACAATTCGGCCAACGTTCTCAAGCCGTTCGTCAGCCCCGTCGGGCATTCCCACTTCGTTCGATGCCATCACAACAGCACGAGCATTGTGCTCTAACGCCAGATCAATCGCCTCAGGGCGTTCGAGTGCTATTGAGTTCAACATTGGCCGGCCCTGTGTGCCCTGGTATGTCTGCAGCCCAACTTCAATAATCTCGGGGTTCGATGAATCGATACTTGGTGGAAGAGTCGAAACCGATTCGATGTACTTCACGAGCCATTCCATCGAAGCTTTCTGCTCGGGAAGTCGGTACGAAGACTCGTCGACGTTTAGATCGAGGTAGTGCGAACCGGCCTTTGTCTGGCGGTTCACTTCGTACTGGATGTACGCCTTGCCTTCTGCCGATTCTTCAGCATCACCGTTCTCACCCTTCCAAATCGCAATTTGAAAGTGCTTCAGGTTGCCCTGTTCGTACGGTTGAGTCTTAGTGAAATGCTCGGGCACATGAACGAATTTCTGTTCGCCATCGAGCTTGTATTTAACGGCTTCGTGACCATCTTCAAACACGTGACCACGAATACCTCCGCGCTTCACAACACGGGTAGCGTGGATGTTCTCTCCGATTACAGAAAACTGGTCGGGACTATCGATGACTCTGGACATTTTTGTACTTTTGAAATTACTCGGATCAACGCTGGGTGAACCGGGTAGCTAGAACTTGATAGCGCTAAATAACGACTACGAATTATGCCTTATTGTCGGAATCAGCGGGGTTCTGTTTACCGTGATGATCTCGTGCAAGAAATGTGTTTGCCCAAGCTGATGTATTACGAAGCGAAGCATCTCGAAATACAACAGGACGTTGCAGCATTTTTGTCTCGTCCCCAAAGGGCTTAAGGCGATCGTAAGCACGAATCCAAATGCATTCCTGGTCCAATATTTCGCACTTGCCAGCTTTGGTTCCGCCGCAAGGGCCGTTCCGCTGGCTTTTCACACACTGCGATTCAGGGCATAGATAGGCAATATCCGGAAGTGAACAATCGCCGCAGTCACGACAGTGGTAAACCGGTACTTTCGAAGCTTGCTCAAGCACGTGAGCGACGCCTGTTAGCTTCTTGCTCTTCTCGATCTGACCGTATGCAGCCTTACCAGCCTTGAATCCTAAGCTTCCCTCGGTAAAAACTCGATCGTGAACAAATTTGCCGACTCGGTACTGCAGCGGAACGCTGAACTTAGCTTTCGTGCGCGAAGATTTCGTCTTCGAAGCTAAATACGACTTACTGACCTCGTTCGAACTTAGGCCAGCGTTATCGCCCTGCTCGTAGTGATAAAACTCGTCGGGCTGGGCGAAATTAATTTCTTTCGCAAAATCCTTCCAATCGTTCTCGCCAAACGAATCGGCCATTTCGAGAATGCCCTGAATGCGCTTGAGCTGAGGTCGACCAGAGATATAAGCACCTCGATAGCCAATCCCACGAAGAATCGCTATTTGTTTCGCTGCCAACTCAGAGAAGAACGCTCGCCCGCGATCCTTAGATTTAGCCTGCTTATTCGCAATATCACGTAGTTCGTCGGAAACCCAAACACCAGGAACACCCCAGCGGTTGAAGAATCGCCCCGCAGGAGCCGTGAGAATAAACACTGAACCAATTAGTGGAACATTGATGTTGTTGTTCTGAACGTACTGAAATAACTCAGAAGCCTTGCGAGAGTCGTAACCGATCTGAGTAATAGCGAATTTTGCCCCAGTACGAACCTTCAGGGCTAACTTGAAGTACTGAGTCATCAACTCGCCTTCAAGCTTCTTGAACGGACTTACCGCACAACCGGCGAAGAAATTCGTCTTCTCAAGGCGGTCTTCACGACCAACCGAACCCCACATCTGGTTCGGCAAACCGTCGTTCATCTGGCTCATCAGTTCAAGCAAACCCACGGAATCGATATCGAATACCGGTTGAGCCTGTCCCTTGAACCCGCCAATCGGATAATCACCCGATAAAGCCAAAACATTCGAGAATCCCTGGCTGCCCAGCGCCCACAATCTGCTCTCTACACCGTTGCGGTTGTAGTCCTTGCACGACATGTTGATCACAACATCTCGACCCCGAAATAACAGGTCTTGGCCAAGAACTTCGGGCCGTATATGCGGGTTGCCACCGGGATTATCGGTAAGCGAAACAAAGTCGACTTGGTCGAATTCCGAAAGCGATTTAGCAAGTTCAGCGGTCTTGCGGGATGCTTCCGCCATAAGAAGGCCGCGCGAAGTCTCGATTTCGACCGCAGTCAAAAACTTGTCGCTGTTTTCCAGCATTCCACGAAGATTTTGAGAAGTTGAACCCGATGGTTCCAACGTAAATCCTTTGCCTAATATCGCCCGTTCGCCATGCAAGCCTAACTGCTCACGGTGTCGAAAACACCTACTAATCGCAAGCGTCACAAGTGAGGTATCGGGGATATTTCGCTAATAGCTTGCAGCGGCATTCGGGTTTTGAGTTCAGCCAATCACTGTTGCAAACTATGAATTCATAGCCCGACAACCTGTTTTCAGCATCAACCTGTAATTCAGCTACAGGTAGAATAAGCCTGCGTTCGCAGATGTCGTTACCGGATAATGGTTCCGTGTAACGTTTGCGTGTATTTGAACTGCAAATGGATAGGATCCGATCCTCGGTACCGTATGAAAACAAAGCAGCAAGTTGTGGTAGTTGGGCTAGGTCGATTCGGCGGTAACGTCGCTCGAACCCTGTACCAGCTCGGTCACGACGTAATGGCAATCGATATTGACGAAGAGCGTGTCCAAACCCTGATGGGTGAGGTGACCTATCCCGTAGCCGGTGACGCCACACAAGAATCCGTCCTACGTGAACTCGGAGTGCACAACTTCGATATTGGCATCGTTGGCATTGGTGCCAACATTGAAGCCAGCATTATGGTGAGCGTTCTGTTCCAAACAATGAACCTACCGTTCATCGTCGCCCGTGCTCACAGCGCCCTCCACGGAAACACCCTGCGTCGACTCGGTTGTCACCGCGTCATTCACGCTGAGGAAGAAATGGGTTCAAGGCTGGCTCATAGCTTGTTCAACCCAGACGTTGAGGAATACATGGAACTAGCCGAAGCATTCGGAGTTAGCCGACTTCAAGTACCCGACCGCTTCACAAATATGACTCTCGATGAAGCCGGATTCGCCAGCGCTCGCGACAAATACGGAATTGCCATCGTCGCTCTAAAACGCGGCGACGACATCACGCTTAGTCCCGATTCGGAAGAACGCTTGCGAGCGGGAGACGTACTAGTTGTGGCAGGTCGAGACGAATTCGTCAGCCGAATCACCAACTAATTTTCTTTCAAAGCACACGATTTACTCTCTACACAAACGCCCCAAGAACTCAGAAACCACCCAAACTGAGAACTGATCACGGAATCAGGCACGAGAAGCCTGATAATCCAAAGAAAAAAGAGAAGAAAAGGTAAAAACAGCTAATGCCTTTCAATCGAGTAATTGCAGTCGTCGCCGACGACCCATCAGATATCAACACCGTTTCTCGGGCAGCCGACATCGTCCGTGACGATCGCGGGCACCTGTTCGTCATCTACGTCATCAAAGTGCAGCGGTCGCTGCCGCTGGATGCTGAAATTGAAGAGCAGATCGCTCGTGGCGAGCAAGTTCTTCACCGATCTGAACGACTCGCAAGACTGCCTCGACAAGATATCGACTCCCAGCTGCTCCAGGCCCGTGACATCGGACCTGCTGTAGTTCACGAAGCTGTAGTTCGAGATGCCGATGCAATCGTAATAGGCACGTCGTATCCAACCGATTACGGCTCTTTTTCACTCGGAAGCGACATTCCATACATACTCGAACACGCCCCGTGTGATGTAATTTTGTGGCGAGAACATAGCAGCGCAGCACGTCCGGTAGCTCGTACTTCGAGGAACGGTCGAGCCTAACAAACTGGTATAACCAGTACTGCACCTATTAGCTAAGTTCACGCAGCACAGGAATTTCACCTGGAAATATGCCGACAACATGAACGTCATAATCGTGGGAGCCGGGAATCTCGGCTCATCGCTGGCAAGAAAATTGAGTGATCAGGGGCACCGGATCACCGTTATAGAGAAAGACCCAAAAGCGGTCTCTCTGCTTCCACGCGGTCGAGTCGATTCAGGTGCCATGACCATCATTCACCGTGATGGTGCAACCGGTGCAGGAATGCTCGAAGCCGGAATTTCCGATGCTGATGTATTCATAGCCGCAACTGGAAAAGACTCTCTCAATGGCCTCGCTGCTCAGCGTGCAAAGCTTATTTTTCGAGTTGAAAATGTAATGACCGTCGTGAGAGACGAGGGTGCTCGAACGCTTTACGACTCTCTCGGCATCAGCACTATCAACAAAGCAGACCTCGCCAGCGACGAACTGGTCAACATGCTGACAGAGGAGGCATAGCCATATGTACCTCGTAATTGTCGGCGGTGGAAAAGTTGGCGCTCCTCTCGCTTCGGCCCTAATCAACGAAGGGCACGAAGTATTCGTTCTCGACAACGACGCCGAAGTTGTCGCAAATCTTCAGCGTGAACTTGGAATGATCGCAACTATCGGCGAAGCGGCATCTGTCCGAGCATTGCAAGATGCCGGAGCAGCTCGAGCCGGAGCCTTGATCGCGGTTACCGATTCTGATGAAGACAATCTCGCAGCTTGCCAGCTCGCTAGAACCAACTTCGATGTCCCCCGAACTATCGCAATAGCAAATTCGCCTGAAAATGCCGAATTATTCGATCTGGCAGGTGTAGATCTCGCAGTTAGTGCGACTGATCTAGTCCTTGCGAACCTCGCAACCGCACTTCCTGCACATCCGTTGATCAAACTCATGCCGTTGGCCGATCGCAGCCTGGAACTGGTCGCTATCAAGCTGCCGGCTGCTGGAACGGCGATTGGTAGAACACTTTCAGAAATCACGTTGCCGTACGGTTCTAAAATCGTGCTGATGATAACTTCCGAGGGTCATTCCAAAGATCCTGACAGCGATCCGCCAATCGAAGCTGAAGATCAGATCATCGCTCTGTCACCCGCGAACTCAACTGCTGAGTTGTGGGATCTTCTCACCGAACTGAGGTAATCATGCCCAAAACCGTCGCATTTCTCGGACCCGAAGGTACTTACACCGACGAAGCATGCTTCTTCTACGCCCCCGATGAAGAACGAATCCCGTTTGCATCACTTGGGCTGGTTACGAGCGCCCTCGAAGAAGGCAAAGTCGATCAAGCGGTAGTCCCTATCGAAAATTCGCTCGGTGGAGCGGTTATCGAAACAGTCGACTACCTGATCACGTCGAAAAATTCTCACATCGTTGGCGAAATTCTGCTGCCTATCGACCACTGCCTCATCACTCGACCCGGTGTGCAATTAGGCGATATCAGAGTAGTAATGTCGAAACAGGAAGCTCTGACTCAGTGCAGAGAGTTTCTATCGACAGAACTCAGGTTCGCTGAACAAATTCCAACCACCAGCACGGCGTCGGCTGTAACTGATCTAAAGGAAGCTGACGACCGAGTCGCTGCGATAGGGCCACGGAGGTCGGCTGAACTGGCGGGACTTCCAATACTCGCTCAGGGAATCCAAGACCGACAGAACAACGTCACTCGCTTCGCTGTGCTCAGTTCAAACGGTGATTACCCAGCCGATAGCGATAAAACGTCGATAGCGTTCGATTTCGACCGACCAGATGCTCCTGGTCTTGTTTACGGAGCTCTTAGCCCGTTCGCCGATCGAGATATTAATCTACTGAAAATCGAGTCTCGCCCAACCGGCAAAGGGATGGGCAACTACATTTTCCTACTCGACTTCGAAGGCAAAATCGACGAGCCGCACGTTCAGGAAGCTATCGAGCTTCTAAAAAAGAATACGGCGACGTTTAAGGTATTCGGAACCTACCCACGGGCCAAAGGCCTAGCGATCAGATAGCGCTAGGCTCGAATTAGGTTCGCCTAGAGATCTTCGTCGTCTAGATCGAGATCGTCAAAACCATCATCGTCACGCATCTGAGAAGCAGCCCGCCTGCCTTCGGTAGCAGCCGTAGCCATTCGCTCACGCGTCGCAGATGAAAGCTCGTCAGCCTTATCACGCCATTCACGGCTTTGATCGAGAATGAATGCCCGCGTCTCTTCGCCTGATTTTGGAGCCAGAATCATGCCGGCAACGAATCCGCCCACACCGCCCATAAGCAGGCCAAGCAGGAATCCGCCGCCGCCGCCTCCACTGCTGTCATTGTCAGCCATTAATTACCTCTGACTTCTGGGTTCTGTGTGTAGTTTGAAAATAGTGCGATGCTCATGCCGGCTACCTATCTTCTCGATCTGATGGCTCAGGTTCGTTCGAGCCTCCGCCGAAGAGGCGACCTACGCCCTGAAACGCTCCCATCAGTCCAAGACCTTTCACAACTGGTCTCAGCACTGACGCAGCTTCTTCCACGGTTCGTCTAGCAACGGCAACCCGCCCGAAGGTTTCTTCGAATCCTTCAGCCACGTGCTCCATTCGATCCATGAATCGATTCACCCGACCGTAGAGTCGGAGCGAAAGAGCGGCTCCGAAGAGCAACAGACCGAACGTGAACACCAAAAATACGATCAGTACGATGTCTCTTATTTGAGCGACGTTCTCGGCAAATGTCATACGTATTTCAGTTCAAAGTGCTTAAATAATCGTAAGTTCGCTGGGACAAAATGACCGTTTTCAGTTGAACACCGTCATAGTCAGCCATCTCATCCTAGCAGTGCAAAGAGAATTATTGCAATATTAGAAAGTATCCACTTTATAAGTATTCACTTTAGAGTGGTGCTCTTAGCTCACAACAACTCGAATACAGTCGATCTGAACTCAACTCAAGTCGCTGCCTAAGGTTCGGTCTGAACGCGTGGACGAGAGAAGAGGCTAAGAATTTAGACGTGGGACTGCTGTCGGTGACACATTCCATCTCACCGTTACGAACACTAAAAGTGGAGCAGTTCTTACTCGAGCCTATTCGAGAAAGTCGCGAAGCTTCTTAGATCGAGTTGGGTGGCGAAGTTTGCGAAGGGCCTTCGCCTCGATCTGACGAATGCGTTCACGGGTCACGCCAAACTCACGTCCGACTTCTTCGAGAGTACGAGCTCGGCCATCTTCCAAACCAAACCGCAGTTGCAGAACTCGGCGTTCACGCGGATTAATCGAATCGAGCACAGTATCGACTTGCTCTTTCAACAACTGATACGAAGCCGCATCTGCAGGCGCCTGCGTATTGTTGTCGGGAATGAAATCACCCAGCGAAGAATCTTCTTCCTCACCAATCGGCGTCTCAAGAGAAATCGGCTCTTGCGAGATTTTAAGAATCTCTCGAACACGATCCGCCGGCATCTCCATCTCGCGACCAATCTCCTCAGAAGTCGGCTCTCGACCGTGCTCCTGAACAAGCCGACGACTCACGCGCAGCAGCTTGTTGATCGTCTCGACCATGTGGACCGGGATACGAATGGTTCGAGCTTGATCGGCGATAGACCTAGTAATCGCCTGGCGAATCCACCACGTTGCATACGTGCTGAACTTGAAACCCTTTCGGTAGTCGAATTTCTCGACTGCCCGAATCAGGCCAATATTGCCTTCCTGAATCAAATCCAGAAGCGACATGCCACGGCCGATGTACTTCTTGCCTACCGAAACAACCAACCGGAGGTTCGCCTCAGCAAGATGTCGTTCAGACCGTTCAGCTTGATCTTCGATCTTAGAAAAATGTGCACCAAGCAGGAATTCGTAAACAATCAACTGGTCGCGGCACGCTGAAGTCTTCGCCCGCTTCACCAGCGAGTCGATCTTTGGATCCGCATCAAGCGCATCGAGCGTTTCAGGTGCTATCAACGCGGAATCTATCGAAAGGTCTCGCACCATATCCTGCGCTTGCTCAAGCTCACAGTTGAACGCATCCGACAAGAAAGCCAGAAGATCCTCGTTGTAAGGACCATCGATCAAATCTCGTAATTCAGGAATTCCAAGCAGTGTTCCGAGCGTCACGCCCTTGGGCATTCCGATAAATCCGGCAACGGCAGAGGCGACCTCGTGCTGTGAACCGACCCGAGATAGCAACTCACGAGTCGTATCGGCTGCAGTGGGCATTCGCCCTGTCTCTGCGGCCATCTCAGCCTGGATACTCGACAGTCGGTTAGCAACTTCCATCCCACGTGCCAGGAATCGTTCATCCTGAGCTGTAAGTAGGCCTACACGACCGATTTCTCGCAAGTACATGCGAACAGGGTCATCAGAAATTTCGGAATCTTCGACAGCAGGATTAAAATTGAGTGCTGCGAAACCTTCGGACTGCTTCGAGCCCCAGGTCTCGAGTTCCGACGCACTTGATGCAACGACAGTCGAACGAAGCACAGCTGTTCCCGCACGATCGCCTGTATCGTCGTCGTCGGTTTCCTCGCCATCAAGATTATTACTACTATTCGAAAGCAGTAATCCTCCTGTATTCACGAGATCCTGAAGCTGGTCTTCGTTATCCGTTGTCTGGGTGGTTCGTGCCATTTTTATGCCCGCCCTGTCATTACTTTGCGAAGATTCTCGTTCGAATGGAGCGATTGATCCAAAAGCTCCTGCGCTTCCTCACCCTCCAGCTCTTTGAGCCGTTCGGTTTGCAGTTTTTTAGTACGCCTATAGTGCCGTTCTCTCAAACGCATAACGCACTGCGTAACATCCTCGATATGTCGAGCCTGATCCGACGGAGGAAGTTCACGTTCTGCTAAACGATGTGCCTTTTCCGTTAAATCATCGCCAAGTTCGTGCGAAATTTCGCCGAGTGTAGACGAGGATTGCCACGCCGTAAACAAAGCCCGGTTGTCAGACTCATGCATAAATTCGGGCGGCATAGCTACTGCATGCTCACGAAGATCGTCTAATTGCAGTACGAGAGACAGCAGATGTTCCTCTAATGGATCACCCGCTGAAGAGTTCAATACTTCGCTGACCTGCTCCGACGAAATTCGTCCCGAATCCAAGAATTGCGACTTTTTCCCGCTACGGTATGAGCTATTACGTCGCGAGCCAGATCGACCAGATCGACCGAGCGCTCTCGGCTTATCGACAATCGATTTAAGACGCTGCTCGGTAATGCCAGCAAGCTTCGCAGTGGTCGACCAGTAGCGATCTTGGTCGTAATCGTTCGTGATGTTGTAGATCAGAGGAGCGACGCTGTTGCCGAAATCAGCAATGCCTTGGCCAGATTCCAGGTTATGAAGCTTTGCCTTCGCAACTATCAAATAGTCGAGCAGCGGCTCAGCTTCCTTCAGCGACGTTCGCCAGCTATCAGGATCGGAACGAATAGCTTCATCGGGGTCTTTACCGCCGTCTGGGCGTGCGACCTTCACTTCGATTCCACGACGTCGACCAGTGCTTAGTTCAGCCGTAACGCCTTCCAGTGCTCGCATAGTCGCTGCTTCACCCGCAGCGTCGGAGTCGAGACAGAGAATGATCGTCCCAACACCACCGGCTGTTGCGTGGCGTGAGAGCGAATCCAACTGCATTCCAGTAACTGCAGTACCCATCGAAGCGACCACGTTCGTAAACCCATGCTCGTGAGCAGCGATTACGTCCATGTATCCCTCAACGACCACAGCTTCGTTCGATGCCCTGATCGATTCAGCAGCCCAGTTGAGCCCATACAAAATCGAGGATTTGTCGAATGCGTCAGTCTGAGGCGTATTCAAATATTTTGGTTCTGAGCCGTCGAGAGTCCGCGCCCCAAAACCGATGATTCGATCTCGAGCGTCACGAATTTCTATAGTCAGGCGTCCAGTGAACATGTCACGCCATGAACCATCGTCTTTTCGAGTGATTAGTCCTGCATCCCGAGCAGTTCTAGCTTGAACGTTCCTCGTTCGCAGGTGCCCAGAGAGAGTTTCCATGCCGCTTGGGGCAAGACCCAACCCTCGGCGCTTAGCAGTTTCGATATCAATACCTCTATCGGTCAGGTACTTGAGAGTGTCCTCACCGACAGGGGCTTTCAGTCTCGAAAGGAAGTAGTCAGCGGCTATATCGTTGGCTTCAATAAGACCGGTAACAGGCTTTTTGCGAGGTTCGTTCTTACGATCCTCAACCTTGATCCCAGCACGATTAGCGAGCTGTTCAAGCGCTTCTACGAACGACATGTTCTCTTGCTTCATCATGAAGGAGATCACATCGCCACCCTCGGCACACGAGCCAAAGCATCGCCAGCTACCAGTCTCTGGATAGATTACGAACGAAGGCGAGCGTTCAGAGTGGAAAGGACAGAGGGCTTTCGGCTGGCGCGATGAAGTATCCAAGTCGACATAATCTGAAATGACTTGAACGATATCGGACCGGCTTTTTACCTCGTCTACTAACGCCATATCTTTTGAAACTCAACGCACCCTACTGGATGCGGCTACGAATCTCGAAACTGGAATGTCACACTTACATACGTGACAAATTTCACACGGATTCGGATAGGCTGAACTGTGCCGGAAAGTATACGGATACTAATTTCCCCGTGACGCCCTGCCGGGGGTAATTTAGGACCATTTCTATATGCGGCCCTGAAATACTCCATCACTCAACCCAGGTCTGACCTGTTCGGCCATCATCAGGGCGTAGTTGTCTGTCATGCCGCATACGAAGTCGGCAGCAGCACGCTCGGTCGATCCGGAAAACTCTCGCAGCCAAGCCGGAATCAGTTCGGGCTTGCGATTAAAGTGCTCGAATAGCACGCCGACGATCGCTGCAGCCTTACGACCTTCTACCGATGCACTGATCGGGTGATAGAAGCGTTCGAACATGAACACACGAAGATCGGTGACGATCTTGCCAAGTTCAGGCGACATTCTGATCCACGGCTTATCGCCGCCTTCATCATCAGAGGTATCTACCTCGATTTCGCCCGTGCAATCCCACGAAGATTCCACAACATCTCGTACTACAGCATCGATTCGTTGCGAATGCCGAATGCCTAGCGCATCGATGGCTTCTGATGGCAGATCTTCCAACTGAATATAGTCAGATCGCAGTGCGTCTTGAATATCGTGTGCTAAATACGCCAATGCATCTGAAATCCGAACGATCTGTGCCTCTAACGCCAGATTCGCCACGGCTGCACGGTTCAGAAATTTGCCTTCAGGCTTCGAATGGTTCCGAATTCCGTCGATAACGTTCTCAGTCAGGTTCAGACCCTTGCCGTCTTTCTCAAGCTGAGTAATCAGTCTCACCGAGTGTCGACTGTGATGGAAACCGTCAGTAAGCACCTGATTCAGCACGCTCTCGCCAATATGACCGAACGGCGTGTGCCCGAGATCGTGACCAAGACCAATCGCCTCGACCAAATCTTCGTTCAAATTCAAACCACGGGCGATCGATCGCCCCACCTGAGATACCTCGATCACGTGCGTTAGCCGAGTGGTGAAATGATCGCCCTGCGGAGCAACAAAAACCTGGCTCTTGTGCTTTAGCCTTCGGAACGAATTTGTGTGAACCACTCGATCACGATCACGCTGAAACTCCGTTCGAGTCTCGGAAGGCTCTTCCGGTATCGCCCGAACAGCGTCCGCCGAACGCGAAGCAAACGGTGAGAGCAGTTCTTCTCGCTTCTCAAGTCGAATGCGTACTGAACTAAGGTCGGGTTTCGTATTTCGTGAGATCGTATCCATCGATTTCAAGCCTATATGCGAAGGCTAATTTGGTCACCTATCGTGCGTCGGGTCTTCGTGCAAATTTCGAACTTTTCGTTGAGTAATCAAAATAGTAACGATCAACACAAGCAGGATCACAGGTCCCACCATCATCCCCGCTCGTAAACCTATCAACGTAGCCAGCGATCCGGTCCACAATCCGCCAAGCAAGCCAATGCTCGACGATATTGCGAATACGCCCATCACCCGACCTCGAATTTCTTCCGGAACTCGCAGTTGAACAGCGACGATTGCCGAAATGTTGAACAAACCGTTCCCAAAATGAGCCAGAGCAGCCAACGGCATCGCAATCGCCAGAGTCGGAGAGTTTGAAACGATCAACATGATCGAGGAGAACGACGCTGCACCACCTAAAATCATCAAGCCGAGATGCCGCCCCGGCGAGAGTCGACCCGCCACCATTATTCCGCTGAACGCCCCAATTCCAGCCGAAGAGAACATGTAGCCGACTTCACGCGGACCGCCATCGAACAGATCGACAAACGCCGGCAGCATGCCAATCCACCCGAACACCATCAACATGTTTGTGAATGACAGGATCATCAGCACCAACAAAATCCTGTGGCTGCGAATGTACCCAAATCCTGTACCGAGATCACGCAGAACGCTGCGAGTAACTGCTGAAGCCCCACGACGTGGCAGTGCCAGAGTGGCGATGAACATGGCTAGCCAGCCAAGGGCAGATACGAAAAATCCAATATGAGTGCCGGTTGCAGCAATCAACACTCCACCCAGCGTAGGCGCAACCACTGAAGCCGATGCCATTAGTGATCCATTGATCGTCACAGCGCTCTTCATTGCCGATTTAGGCACCAAGGAAGGGAAGTACGCCTGCCTCGACGGTTGATCTGCACCCGCAACGAATCCTGAAATTATCGCAACAGTAAATACGTGCCAGGGCTGGACTGTATTTGAAAGATCTAAAACACCGAGCAATACCAACAGCATCGCACCGATGAACGATGAACCACCAAGCAGGAATTTCGCCTCGAAGCGATCGGCAAACACCCCACCAAACACGTTCACAAGCATCATCGGAATTGCGGTTGCAGCCGCTACTCCGCCCAAACTCAGCGTCGAGCCAGTTAGGTCCCACATAAGCAAACCTTGAGCAACGGCTCCCAGTCGAAGAGCATTCATCGCTAGAACAGTTCCGCCGAAGTAAATACGGAACGCCGGAATAGCCAAGGCGCTGGTTCGTCGCTCTACTTTAGGAGCAGAAGACGATTCCGCTTCATCAGCTGACTTCACAGTTTCACTGCCTGAATCTACGTTGCTCACGCGTCTTCCAAATTGCCGCCGTCCAAGTTGCGAACTATCGGCTGAGTGATTCCCACTATCAAGAAAACCGAAGCCAGAATCGCAGCACCGATTGCAACAGCAATTCGCTCGTCGTAAACCGACGCCACGTAGCCGCCCATCACGCCGCCTAGTGGGATGAAGCTGAACGTGATCGTGTAGATGCCCATTACCCGTCCTCGCATCCCCTCAGGCACTCGAAGCTGCAACGCTGTCATCGCTATCACGAAGTAAATCGTGTTTGCGAGACCGCCGATGAATAGGAAAATCAACGCGACGTAGAACGACGGAGCAAAAGCGAACGAAACAATCGCAGCAGTGAACGTTATCGTGCCGCCCAGCATGAAGTACCCAACACGTGGATTCGCTCGAATACGTCCCACCGTGAATGTACCTGCAAGTGCGCCCAAACCAAGCGCAGAAAGCATGATTCCAAAGCCATCGGCTTCACGTTCAAACCGCTTGGCGAAAAACGGCATCAGCTGTATGTACTGCATTCCGAAGAAGTGAGTGGTGTATGTAAGACCAATCAGCAGCACAAAATCCCGCCTTGAAAGAATGAATCTCACGCCTTCGACGATATCGCCAAGCACGTTACGACTCTTCACAACCGGTGGCGAACTAACCCTGAGCGAAATCATCACAACCAGCATGCTGGCCCATCCGAGCACCCCTACGAAGAACACCGATTCAGTACCGCCAACGGTGATCAAAATTCCGCCAATGATCGGTGTCACCAATCGACTGAACTGCCACATCACCGTTCCCAGCACCACGGCACTCGACATATGTTTTCGTTCGATCAAAAGCGGGAAGTACGAGCTTCGAACTGGCCCATCAAAGCCCATCACAAGGCCTTGAGCTGAAGCTATAGCAACGACGTGCCAAATCTTGATTACATCTGTGGCATCAAGTATCGCTAGCAACAGCAAAAGCGCGGTCGATGCAATCGACACCGCCATTATCAGCATGCGACGATCTACTCGATCAGCCAATACACCGCCGAATAGGCTCACCAGAATCGTCGGGATCGCAGTAGCACCGCCGAGGAGACCAATATCAGTCGTCGAGCCGCCCAGCTTGTCGACGATGAGCCAGCCCTGTGCCATCGTCACAATCTGAATTGCGCCCACCGAAGCAAGCGAACCCAACCAGTATCGACGGTATTTAGCGTTGCTCAGCGCACCTAGCTTGTCCGTCATTCTGGCGCGGAAACCAGAAGGAATTTGTTCGTCTGTGCTAGATGCCAAGCTTAAAAGTGATCGATTCGAGTGATGGGATTAATGCGAGCGACGATGTTACGCCTTCTTCGCATTGATTAGTGATCGAATGGCACAATTTGCTATTCGACAACCACTCGCCATCTATTCAACAGTGACGGTTTTGGCGAGATTTCTTGGCTTGTCGGGGTCACGCCCGAGAGCCAGTGCTGTTCGGTATGCAAGAATCTGCATCGGAACTAAAGTGACGAACGGCTGAAGAAGCTCGGGGCATTTCGGAACATAGATCACGTGATCGGCAACACGCCCAATCATCTCGTCGCCCTCGGTTGCAATCGCAGCTACTTCACCACCACGTGCTTTCACTTCGCTGATGTTCGAAAGCATCTTCTCGTAGAGATCGTTCTGAGGTGCAGCAACAACTGTCGCCATATCGTCACCCAGCAGTGCGTTCACTCCGTGCTTCATTTCGCCAGCTGCGTAGCCTTCGGCATGTATGTAAGCAAGTTCCTTCATCTTCAGTGCGCCTTCAAGCGCGATAGGCAGCTGCGCTCCACGACCGAGATAAAGCAGATCTTCAAATTTCGATAGTCGATCAGCCAGTTCCGAAACCTGACCGTTGAGCTCAAGAGTTTTTGCGATTAGCGATGGCAGTTCAGCCATAGATTCAACGATAGTTTTGACTTGTACGGCGTCGATCACGCCTCTTGTTTCAGCAAGCACCACCGCCAGCTCCAGCAGCGTTGTCATACTGCCAATTAGCGTTTTGGTTGATGCAACACCGATTTCTTGGCCAGCTCGAACGGGCAGAGTGAAATCGGCAATTCTGGTCGCTTGTGAACCTTCTAGTTCAAGCACTACGCCTTGAGGTGAACCTGCATTTCGGGCATGCTCCATCGCCGCCAACGTATCAGCAGTTTCGCCAGACTGAGTAACAGCGACAATCAAGGTATTAGGCCCTAGAACCGGATTCCGGTATCGCAGTTCAGACGAGTTCTCAGCAGTTGCTGGAATACGAGCCAAAGATTCGATCACGGAGGCGCCAAACATCGCTGCGTGAAGCGATGTTCCCATGCCCGTTAGAACAACTCTGTCGATCGACTTTAGTTTCTCGCTAGTTAGTGAAATTTCAGGAAGCGAAAGAGTCCCGGCAGAAAAATCAGCTCGCCCTCTCATCGCACCTTGAACCGCATCAGGTTCTTCGGCAATTTCCTTCGACATAAAGTGCGGATGATTGCCTTTTTGAGCTGCTTCGAAGTTCTGAGCAGTCACAACTGGCTCACGAGTAATCGTCGATCCTTGAAGATCGAACAACCGAACATCGCCATGTTCGATCTCAACCACTTCACCGGGCTCTAAATAAATAACTTCCGATGTGTACGGCAAAAGAGCGATAGTGTCGGACGCCATCACGGCTGCGTGATCGCTCTTGCCAACAACAATTCCGCCGGCGTTTCCAACCCGCAGCCCCACAACAACGTCAGGCTCTGCTTTCGATACAGCAACAATCGCCGTATTGCCTTTGATCTGGCCAGCGGCGCCGATCACAGCTTCTCGAAGACTACTTCCAGCTGCCACTCGATTGCCTACCAGATGCGCAAGCACTTCTGAATCAGTCTCTGACTTGAATTCGAACCCTGAATCAACAAGCTGATCTTTCAACTCGATGAAATTCTCGATAATCCCGTTATGTGCGATAGAAACCGACCCATCGCTCGAAGCGTGTGGGTGCGAATTCTGCTGATTCACCTCTCCGTGAGTCGCCCAGCGCGTGTGACCAATACCCACAACACCCGAAAGCTGGCTTTCACCTGCCGCCACCGCAAGGTTTTCCAGCGACGCCTTGTGATCGCCACGTTTGACGGTTTGAATCTCGCCAGAAGAGTCGATCACCGAAATTCCGGCCGAGTCGTAACCTCTGTACTCAACCGATCGAAGACCTTCGATCAGTAAAGGAACAGCGTTCTCAGTTCCGGCATATGCAAATATTCCACACACTTAGGCATTTACCCCGCGGTTGGCTCCGCTACTAGTCGACCATTCGAATTCAGCAGTCTCAGAAAATTCGTTATCGCACTTCTCAGCGTATTCGCCTCTTTGAGCTTCGGGAAGCATTTTGGCGATACGAATCATGATTTCAGTGGTCACATCCGCCATCTGCCTTCTAGAAGGACGTCCCTCAGTGCCTGAACCAGTGGCAACAAACGGCTTTCCGATTTTCAGTCTTAGCTTGGCCGTTGGCTTGAACACTCTTAGCGGGTGTTGAAGCTTTTCCGAACCCGTGAGCGCGAACGGGACAATCGGAACACCTGTCGACATAGCTATCATCGCAAGCCCTTGCTGAGCCTTGAGCAGTCCGCCAACCTTGCTTCGAGTACCTTCTGGAAACACTATCGCTGTTCGGTGTTCGCTTAACAACTGATTAGTAATCCAGTTCAAAGCTCGAACATCTGCACGCGTTCTGTCTACTGGAAACGCTCCGTACCCACGCATTAGAACCGACCCGATTCGATATTTAAATAGTTCTTTCTTCGCCATAAACACTGGCGGCTTCGGCAAAGCAGCAGCAACTATCGCTGGATCTAGATTCGAAAGATGATTCGAAGCTACCAATAACGGCCCGTTATCGGGTATGTTCTCCTGCCCTTCGATTTTGAAATCGGAGAACAATTTGAGCGTGGTTTTGAACCCTGAATTACAAAAAGGGAACAGCCACTGGGCCATTAAAGAACTTCCTCAACTAGTTCGATTAGTTTTTCAACAACTTCATCAAACGAT
>Ga0233439_10003121_pt1 | contig 17723 bp, 10 predicted proteins | sample SI_123_September_6_FD_182713 | JGI IMG/M metagenome (GOLD analysis project Ga0233439, IMG submission 182713) | Seawater microbial communities from Saanich Inlet, British Columbia, Canada - SI_123_September2016_100_MG | ecosystem: Environmental > Aquatic > Marine > Inlet | place: Canada: British... | reverse complement strand
CAGCATGTAATAGATTGTCTCAATTTAAACAACGAAGACAGCGTTATTATCGTGTATAACAAATTGCTTAAACAGCATTGTTTCGAAGAAAGAATAAAATGCAAAAATAATATTATTTTCATACAGCTTCCAAACCAAACAAAAGGAGCTGCAGAAACAGTGCTTTATGGTCTTCAACATATACCAAATTACCTACTAAACAACAACACCATAATATTGGACTGTGATAACTTTTATACCAAGGACATTCTTCAAATGTATCGAAATAATAGCTGCAAGAATGCAGTATTTTCTTTTGAAGACAAATTAAGCAAGCCTATTTACTCGTATGTCAAGTTAAACGCTCAAAACAGAGTACTTGAAATCAGAGAAAAGGTCAAAATATCAGACAATGCTAACACTGGGTGTTACTGTTTTGAAAGCGGAAATATTCTTAAGACTTACTGTAGTCTTATAATGGAAAAGAAAATACTTGAAAACAATGAGTACTACATTTCATGTGTCATAAAAGAAATGTTAAAGGACCCTAACTGCTATATAAGCGGCATAAACATAAATAAAGACCATTTTCACTGCTTAGGTACACCTATGCATGTCAAAATCTTTTGCTCAAACAAGAAGAATATAAAAAACTCTATTAAACTTCGCATCTGCTTTGACCTCGATAATTGCCTGGTAACTTCACCAGCAATAGAAGGAGACTACACCACCGTAAGCCCTATTCATAAAAACATTAACATTCTTAATTATTTACACGACTGCGGGCATACTATTATCATACACACCGCACGTCGTATGCGTACCCATAATGGTAATGTGATGAAAGTAATGCAAGACATAGGTTCTCTTACATTTGCGCAGCTAAATAGCTTTAATATCAAGTACGACGAAGTATACTTTGGTAAACCATACGCGCATTTTTATATTGATGACCTTGCCATTAACAGTTTTGCAAACATACAAAAAGAAATAGGCTTTTATGACTCGAGTATCAAAGAACGCGAGTTCAATCAGCTCGATTATAAAAGCATTGAAGTGGTAACAAAAAAGAGTAAGGACACGTTAAAAATTCAAGCAGAAATAGCGTGGTACAAAGGAATACCAAAAGAACTAACACCTCTATTTCCCAAGCTTTATGACTACTCTACAGACTATTACAACATTGAATTCATCCATGGTCTAACGTTTAGCTACCTTTATACGCATCAACTGTTAACAATTGAAATGTTTAACGGCTTTTTAAAAGCTATTTCGGCTATACATCACCAAAGCATTTATCGACCGAAAGACATTGACCTATACAGTAACTATGGTCCCAAGCTATACAGTAGGTACGCTGAACACTTAGATTTTTATAAAGAAATAGCAAATAACAACGTAGAAGACACTTACAAGAAAATAAACAATTTTCTTGAGGAATACAAAAAACAAGACAGTGGAAAATGGGCAATGATACATGGTGACCCAGTGTTTAGCAACGTTATGATGGATAAAGACAATGAAATAAAGCTGTTTGATATGCGTGGACTGCTTGGTAAACACATTACGCCGTGTGGAGATAGCAATTATGACTATGCTAAGATTTACCAGTCACTCATAGGCTATGACGAAATACTATTGAAAAAGAATGTAGACGAAGAATACCGAGAACACTTCATGCAAGAATTTAAAAAATATTTAGGAAATGCGCGCTATATAGAAATAAAAAATTTAACAAATTCATTACTTTTTTCATTAATTCCGTTGCATAAAGAAAATAAAGAAAATTGCAAATTATTTTATAATTTAATTCGTTAAAATCGTATAAAAAAATACAAAACTTTAAATAAATGACAAAGAAATATCTTTTCTCTCGCCAGCGATTTGCTCGTCATATGGACAGCAAGATTGAACAAAACTTCGACAAGGTCATTCGAAGTCCTTTTACTGACTACTTTACCCACAACACCGAAGAGCTAAGTAACGACTGTATCCAGTCTATTAAGGATTCTATGTGTGCTACTGTGTGTGAAAACATTGACTTGCTTGTGCGTGAAATCACCATGGAAAAAGAAGAAGAGCAAAAGCCTGCTAAAAAGGAACGCAAGAAGAAGCAATTACCTGTACCTAAGGTTGTTGTCGAGGAACATCAAGAAGAGGAAGAAGAAGAGGTAGTTGTGGAAACTGTTTCTAAGAAGAAGTCTCCAAAGACTAAAAAGAAAAAATCAACTTCAGACGAGTAACTCTCTTACTGCGTCTACACAATTTTTTAATGAAAATGTATCAGCATATGTTGTTGCAATTTTAACATGGTCATATACACTAGAACCGGCATCGTATACAAGCTTCCATAGTTCATCTGTGTCTTTATACGCTGCAGACTTAGATGGTCTTTTAACAAGTTCTGAATTTGTTATACCTACTAGAGAACCGAGTATAGGGTTTTCAAAAAAGTATTTTCCATCACTTATAGAGTCCAAACACACGGTGTAACAACCACATGCAGAAGATTCAAAAATAACACGTGGTACAGCGTCTCTTCCAGAAAACATTAAGTTTACTTTAGAGTTATTGTATAATTCCCGAAGACCGTTACTGTCTATATTATTAATATTTTCAAAACTTATACTCGAAGGATAGAGCCCAAAACTAGGAAGATCATAATTTTTACGAACAGTGTTCATATCTCCAACGTATACAAATTTGAAACTTCTGGATGAGTTTTTACAGCGCTTTGCAACGTATAAAACAAAAGAATGAAACAAATGATGGTTCTTGGTGCTTTGAGTAGCATTTGCTACAAAAATGAAATCATTGTAACGTTCATTATTAGCGTTAGTCAAATAATATATTTCGGGAGCAAACTTGATAAATGGGAGTATTACTGTGTCTGGATACTGTTTGTCATAGTTGTTTTTATCTACATTGCTAAGAACAATAGTATATTTGGCCTTAGTTACCTGTTTTATATAAGACGTTGTTTCGAGTATATTATGAGCTGGATTTATTCGTAAATTTGTCATATCAAACGGCACTGATGTAGCAGGGTAACATATAGAAATACAGTCCTTGTTGTCTTTTAGTAGTAATCCATACGTTGTATGATAAGTACCTCGTAAGAAATATAATCCAGCTCCTTTAAAGTTCATAATATCATAAATATTACGTACTTTCCATAGGAACACACGCTTAGTGTACACTGGATAATACTTGTTCATATTGTAGAAAACACACTCTGTCAAGTTGCTGTCAACCTCAGAAATATAATGCACAGTAGAATACTTATTGTCATCTGCTATTTCAACGGTATACGAAAAATAAATGTCTGACATTAAACAGGCTTTTACACTGTCATCGTATGTAAGTTCTTCGTGGTATTTAAACGTGTAATCTGAAGGCCGTGCAGATAAAGTAAACCTTTCATCCAATAATGCAGGAATCTTGTATATGCCGACGCACGTGTTCTTGTCAATCAGATTATTTTTAAATGACGTATAATTAAGCAGTTCAACAATATCATTTTTTATTTCATCTGAACCTGGTCCAGTATATGAGAACTGTTCTTGGACTGAATTCTCTATGACTTTAACCCATTCATTTAGAATAGAATATTTTTCAACAACCATGGCTGGGTTTATATATACGTATCCACCAACGTTAGGAGAAATAACAACATTACAACCCTGCATAATTGACTCGATAACAGTGTTTGGATTGGAATCATAATAAGAACACATAACGACTGACTTTATAGTTTTTAAATGGTTAAGCAGTACATTATGGTCAGCGTGACCAATGTACGTTGTATTGCTTGGTAACAATTCATTTTTCAAATCATTACCTATTATAAGGCATTTTAACTTTGGGCAAGCCTTGATAATGTCTAACATAAGCGTCATATTCTTACATACACGTTTCCATGAATGACTTATAAACCCAATGTCATACTTACGCTTTTTAAAGGCTCTATCTACAACGCGTCCTTCCAATGAAATATTTGTTAACGAAATATGCTTATACAGCTTTTCTTTTATGATTTCATTTTCACAACTTGCAAGAATATCGTATGTTATCGAGCTATTTGGAACAATCAAGTCACACTTTAACAGTGCATAAGTATCCAATGATATATCGTGCTTCTTCATACCATCAATAATTCCTACTTTTTTAAGCTCGCTTTCCAAGGTTGGTTTAATGTCCATAATAACCTTGGTATCGTTTAAGTCAATATCCCGTAAAAATTTAGGCTTTATTGATATCATGTGTGTAAGGTACCGTAGTCCAGACGGGGAATATATTGTAGTTGTTTTCGGAAATACGCAACGCAATGCATACAAAATTTTATAATTTTTGCAAAATATTATGTCTGGTACAGGTATTGTTTTTGAAAATTTTATAAACTGCATGTCATTTATATTGTTTATATCGAGTCGATGAATATTTCCAAGGTTATCTGGATCGGTCATACCTTTTTGGTTCGAGTTAGCAAAGTAAATACCACAAACATTGAAGCAGTTTAGCTTGTTTAAATGCTTTAAAATATTATAACTGTTTGTACCTGAACCACCAAGATACGGTAAGTCTACAGAGCATATTAAAATATTTTTCTTTCCATCTTTATACGTGTCTGATAAAGGCTGATTTTGAAGATTTTGTAAAAAATCAACGGCTTTAACGCTTCTATCATAATATGTTTTTGAAGCAATATGACGACAATACTCATAGTTATCGAGTATTAAATTTATTTTTTCTATCCATTCATACGTATTATCAACGCTTTCGCAGAAAAACATTTTATGCATATTGTACACATTGCCAATATTAGCTGTAACAATACTAATGCAGCCATTATTGTGTGCTTCTCGGTTTGTAATGCTGTATGACTCCATAAAAGAAGGTATTAGTAATATTTTACATTTTTGAAGCACGCTTTCAATGTCTTCTTTTCTAAGAAATCCAAAATGCACGATATCTTCGCGTTCCTTGATAAAATTTTGAGAATCCAAACCAATACAAGCTTTATTGTATCTTTTTAAATCTGGATGCTCAAATAGGTCTTTTATAAGAGCTACATTCTTAATTTCACGATCATATCTAGAGCATACAAACACTAAATCAATAATTCTTTGTGACGGAGTCTTGCAGGTACCTTCTTCTTCATTGCCGAATATTTCAAACATATCCCAAGTAGTACCAAACTTATGCTTGTAATACGGGTAAACATGCTCGAATATATTTTTTGAAATACCCGAGTTAGGTATGGTCAGCGTTGAACAGCTCATTGCCATTTTTTCCATATAATCCATTTCAAACGTTTTATTATGTAATTCCGTTACTGGTAATTTATTTTCTAACTGACTTAGTACCTTGGAACCAGTAATCAAAAAATAAACTTTAGACACAGGAAACAGTATACGCATAATGATAGGTGCAAGATAATTAAACGCTAAAATGGTGTTTGGTTTTTTGTTTCCGCAAATATGTTCTATTTTTGAAGCTATGTCTTCACGTTCATAAAACTGCTTCATAGTTATAAGTATGCTATGACGTGCTGGTTGTTTACTTAGTTTAAAATGGTAAACGTTACCTACATCGTCTGGGTCGATATCAATATTTTTTGATATAATATTATTATCAAAGAACACCATTACCGAGTTGAAATTATTTAAAACAAGATACTTATGCAGCTCATAGGCACACGTAGCTGCACCACCATATCTCGGATACTGAGTTGACGCTATCAATACCACATCATTGTTTATGTATTTGTTGTCTTCTTTAATGGTCTCAAGCTTAGGTATGTCTTCAATGTAATTCTTTTTTATTATTTTTGTACCTATGACATGTTTGAAATAATTTTTATACAGTAGCATCATTAAATCATTTTCAAAACTTAGCACGGAACTTACCTCTATACAAGAATGCTCCACCATCATGTATTTTTTCAAGTTTTCCATAACGTCTATGGCACTAAAGCGTATAATCGTTGAATAATCATTTGGTATAGCGTTTATTATGCTGGTGTTATTTTGATTTATATAATACACTATATACGGTCTTAGTCCACAACTCTGAAAACAAAGTTTATTAATAAAGTAAGGCGTATACCAGTAACAGTGCGCAATAGTATTTGATGGTATTTCTATATCTAATAGCTTAAAATCAAAACTATGTTCATTAACATACACTATATAACTCTCATCAAACTTTGAATATAGTTCGTTGTATAAGCTGTCTTCTTTACTAAAACAAAAAACAACAAACGTATTATAGTCGCTGTGTTTTTCAAGTAATTTATCTTCCAAATGACACAGGTCCATAGGATTTATTTTATCAATAAAAATTGAAAATAAATTATTTTTAGAACTTTTTGGAAGAATTATTGGTTTTAATAATTTATTATTCACTAAATTGTGTTGTTCATAACAAATTTCGTCATCATCTACATATTCAATGATTAATTTATTTACATTGCCTTCATCAAATATCTCACTAAAGTCAAAATATTTATTTATTTTAAACACGTTATTGTGCTCGAATTTTTCAAGCAACGTATTCGTTGCATCATACCTTCCATTTAGAAGTATTTCTGTGATAGTTATCATTTACATTTAATTTGTTATTTTGCTGAGTAAAAACACGCAAAAAAGAAAATAATTTCAATGTAAATGAGCCACATTGTATTGAGCGGAGGAGGTCTTAAAGGGCTTGCAATAATAGGCTTTATGAAGGCACTAAAAGAGTACAATATGAAACCACAAGCTATTTCAGGTGCATCCATAGGTGCAATCATAGGAACTATGATGAGCATAGGCTACTCCTATGAAGAGCTATACGAATTCATAGAATATTTCAAATATGACGATGTTTGCGACTTTGAAATTTCAGATTTTATAGAGGAAGGAGGCATAGAAACAGGAAATAAAATAACACGCCTTTTACAAGCCATGATAAAAAACAAGCTGCATAAATACTGTATAACTTTCGAAGAACACTACGAAAAAACTAAGGTGTGGCTAATCATAAATGCATCGTGTCTAAACAATCAAAAATGCGAATATTTCAGCTATAAAACACACCCTAAAATGTACATCCACGATGCATTGCGTATGACGATGTCGTTGCCTCTGTGGTTTAAACCAGTGCATTACCAAGGTTCGCTTTACGTAGATGGTGGACTACTCGATAACTTCCCCATAAAACCGTTCATTGAAGCTGGTGTATCAAAAGATGAAATAATAGGAATAAAACTACAGCAACATAATCTAGATGGACAATACAAAGACATAGAACACAATACACTAAACTATATAGGAGCATTATGGAGCTGCATTTACAATGAAATAAACAAACAACAAATATTAAATTACAAACACTATACTATTTTTTACATTGTAGAAGAAAGCATTTCAGCGTTTACGCCCGAGCTAACACTTGAATCGAAGCTGAAATTATACAAAGAGGGATATGAAAAAAGTTTAAAAGAAATAAAAAAATATATTGAAAAAGAAACAGAAAAAGTTCTTGAAAATATTTTAAGCACAGTTACATTTAATAGTGTGGATATTACAGCTGTAGTTGACACACTTTGAACATGATTTGCATTTTACTATGCATTGCTGCTCTTTCTTATGCTTGGGCAAACCACTCTTGGTCAAGGCATTATATTCTTGTTGGAACCGCAACGTTTGGGCTTCTATTGCATCTAATAAATGTACTGGATATGGTGCACCAAAATGCTTTGGAAAGTCCATACTATGGTCATCACGCAGAAACTTATACACCATTACGTGCTTACTATACTCGCTCAGCATATGAACCATATAGTCGCTTGGCTCTGAAGATACTGCATGTTCGTTGATAATTTCTAGTGCACGAAGATGATTTTCAAGCATAAGAGAGTCGAGTTTTTTAAGCATACTATGGCCTTGTTCACACATAAGCACTTCTTTATATGCCTGCATAATATCGTCATCGTCATTGTGGTCTTTTGAAAGTAATTGATTCACAAGGTCCCACATATACTTGTCCTTTTTCAAGCATAGAAACATAGGCAAGTAAAAATTTTTAAGCTTATTTTCAACGTTATTCAGTCGTTTATTGTAAATGAGTTCTTTGCGCTGAAGCTTGTATTGGGAAAAACGGTCCCACGTTATTTTTATAACTACACCAAGCGCTGTTGTAACAGGTAATACAAGCACTATAAAAACAGTTTCCCACGTAATGTTAACGTTCATTTAACATTACTTACATTTTAAAAAATATTTAAACACGACCGTCTGTCACAATAGAACCCAGACCAAGTCCGAGACGCTCGACATCAGCTAGTGTTACGGGGTTAGTTTCAGTAAAAAGAGGACACACTTCACACTTGCTAAGCTTGTATTGGGTAACTTCAAGACCAAGCTCGATAACACGACGTGTAAGAGAGGTTACATATTGGTTCAAAAGGAATACAGATTCTTCTTCTGTGCGGTTTTCATTGTATGCAATAGAGTTTTTGGCTCGAGCTAATTCTTCTTCTGAAACAGCAATTCTATTTCGAAGCTCGATAATTCTGTTCTTTCGTGCTTCCAATTCTTGTTCGCTCTTGGTTAGCTGGGCAAGTACATTCAAATTTTCACGCTCCAGCATTTTACGCTTCAAAGCAAGCTGCTTTTGTTTAGTTTCTTCTATATCATCAAGTGCTTGCTGTGCAACAGTTTCGACTGCCTCTGAGTTTTGTGTTTCAACACTCTGCTTGATAGCCTGGGTTGCATCAAGCGCTTCCTTATTTTGAGAATTTTCAATAATATGGCCTTCTATGGCGCTTAGACGCTCCATAAGAGAATTTATTACATTTTCATCAATGTTAACAGTCTTAACAATAATGCTTTTTGTATCTTGAAGAATTTCATTAATGCGTTCTTTACAGCCTGTATATGACTCATTTGTTAAAAGTCCACTAAGGTATTCCTTTACTTGCTCTTCGCTTTCAAACGCACGATAAGCAGGCTCTTGACCAGGCATAGACACTTCAAGCGTATGTTTCTGGTCCGGACCAACCTTTATAGAGTAGTCTACGTTAACACATTCATTATTTTCAAAGCTTTCTTTTGTACCTTCAAGAGTCAAGAAAGTGAAAATGACAGCAATCGCAACAATAAGAAGAATTGAGTAGAACATATACAAAGACACCATAAAATAAATTGTAACACTAAATTATAATGGGTAATATCCTTGCAAGCGTTGTTAGCTATAATCAAACAGATGTTTATATTTTTAAAGATACTAACAGCATAATAAGTACTATATGTAGAATAAAATTTATGGCAGTAGATAACGTTCCTACTACAGCTGCTAAGCACTGGACTATTTCTTCTAATGTAAATGCACTAGATTACCGTAAATACGATGTTACTTTAGAGTATCACTTGTTTGAAGGACCGTTATCTGATTACGAACTACTACCGTATACTTCAAATATTACACGAAATTTGCTTTTAACGTCATTTGAACCGTTTATATTTTTATTAAACAGCAACACAATAATAATTACGCCGACTGCAGAGGACCCATCGTTCACTGTGACCATAGTCAATACACTATCTATTATTGAAATCACAGAAGATTTCAAAAACGCTATTTTCCGTATTGTAGATTCAGAAACAGAAATATTTGGATATCTTCGAGATAACACTGGAAACGATATTGCTATAACAGATGAAGAATCAGTATTGGCAACAAGTAAAAACTTTAATAATAAAAATAGGCTCGAGATTAGCAGCTTAATTCTTCCAAAAGGTAAATGGTTAGTTACTGCAACAGGTTCATTTAACTGTTCTGCAGCATCGAAGGTTTATTTCTGGTTTGACGTAGGTGGATTACTGGATGAAATAATCAATGTACCACAATTTAAAAATTCACTACGTGCATTTAACAGTCAAAGCAACAGTAATATGGCATTAACAATGCATGCAACACTTACGTTTGAAGAACCAACAATAGTATACTGGTGTACTACGCCAGAAATAGACTTAAATAGCAGTATTTTAGACACTAATATTCCACCTCCATCAACAGCTAATCCTTTTATAGCTCATGCTATTTCAAATGGATGCAATAATAACGCTAAAATAACAGCTGTAACTATATCTTCTAATTAAAGAACATCTGCTTTATACACAATAGAATTATTTCTGTACTTGTTTAACGTTCGTTTAGCGTTCAACAACATAACATTTGGCAACAATCCACTATTACCAGCTCTTAATACAGGCATGTAGTCGTATTTCATGTATGAACTGACTTGTGCATAAGGAACTGAAGCAGCTAATTTTCTTCTCGAACTATTCTCATAAATAACAGCTGTTGTTCTACGTTTTGAAAACACGAAGCCTTGTCTGTTAGTATCTGTATATGATGCAAGGTCAGAATGTATTTCAAACTTCTGAGTTACAAACAACACGCACATATAACAGTGTCCTACTTCCAATTCAAAATTATCAAAATATGTTCCACAATCTAGCAATAAATCACGTACTTCACGACTAATAGTTGTTCCATCGTATTTCGAAATGGTAACAACTAAAATAGAATTTAATATTTCATATAACGTGTGATTACCGTTACCTAGTGTGTTATTCATTTGTGTAACTGCTACAGACCGTACTTGAATATTCTTTTCTGGAATAATATGTGCTTTAATATTTCCCAAATCTGGTTTATTTGAATCCAAATTAATATTTACATAACCGCTTTCTTCGCATACAAAGTCATATGGTGATGTCTTCGATTTAAGCACAGTATAACGTACAAATTGCAATTTTGTTGCATTATCTTCGAATACAAACTCTTTTGTCTTACCGCTATTTCCTGTTAATAAAAGACGGTCAAATACAGAAATAAACGTATTAACTCCTGTTTTACGTGCATCACCACTAAGAAATAGGAATTTGTAGTCTTTATATGAGCTATACAGATTTGTTGGTACGGGATAAGTTAAACGGTCATCAAACGTTAAAACATTACCTGAAATATTTTTAACACGACGCAAAAGCTTTCCTTGTGCAATTTTATCTCTGTCTCCAAGCTCTGCACTGTTAAATGTAATGGTAACAACCGTCGTCTGGTCAATGAGCGATGACCCATAAACTGGTGCATAATAGCCTAATAAAAGTGCAATATTTGTAAAGCCATCAAGTGGGTCAATAACATCACTGGGATTTGTAGTATTCATTCCATTGTACTCGAAAGTAACAGTAAATAATGAGCCAACTCTTCTAGATTCAACAGTCCAAGAACCGTATACTAAAATAATCTCTCCTATTGATGCATTGACCTTTTCCATTACTATTTTATACGCTTCTGTAGTAGTAGTAGTAGTACCATAAGATTTTTGCATAAAGTCTATATCACCGTTATCATTGTCATAGTGTAATAAACCATTCATCTTGTAATATTCTGGATTTTCACCAGATAAAGTACGTATTGGTATTGTTATGGAGCCATATGTAAGTAATGCTATGGTATTGTTATTCATTAAATAGTCAACAAATGTATTTTTATAGAAATCATACACTGTTATCAAGTCTTTATTTGTTCCAGTTGCAGTTACATTATATGGAGCACCAAAGTCAATGGTAAAATCTTGATATTCTTCCGAGTTAACAGAACCAATGTTTATATCCGTGCTTGTTCTGTCTGGATATATTTGATTTATGGAGTAATTAACGTCTAAGAAAGTAATGGACGTAACGCTAGAAATTCTTGAAGACGCACCAGCTACTATTTCTGTAAGACCAATGTTATTATAGTACTTGAATATACGTGCATTTTCGCTGTAGTACTCGTTATTTGGATGAACATAACCATTATCAGTGTCTTTATCTTTTATAAAGTAACCAGTAATTCCGATAGAGCTATCAGTATCGTACCAAGTTACTGGTGTTTCCTTTGTCATACCTGATGCTATCGAGTTTATAATTGAAGCATTTTCAATAGTCCTTGTAACAGTGTCAAAAAATTGGAACATAAAAACTTCACCAGCTATGGGATACGACATTGAACTATTGTATTCGAAGTAGAAGTCGACGTATGTATCGTTGTAAAAATTTGGCTGTGATGTAATAAACCAACCACCTAATTGGCTGAATGTTCTGCTAAAAATACAGTGTTCGTTAACGTTTACGCCATACAATACGAATTTATATAACTGCGTAAACACGGGATTTGTAGCTTCAAGCTTCAATGAACCGGTCGTCATATAGTAATTAATAGCATTGTCAGTAATAAATGATTCAGCACCTGACTTGTCTACCGTATTTTCAACTTCAGCTGCAGTATTCACGTCTTGTACATAAAGACGGACCTGTGTTAACGTTGTATCAATATTTGAAAGCAACTGGTAAAAGGTGCATAATTTTAATTCGTCATCAACGTTACCAATAGGGAAACTGTATGCTCCTTCATTGTGTGTTAATTTCAAGTCATATGCTCCAGTACCTCCTCCACCAGGTCCAGAAGTAGGACTAGAGCTTGCTGTCCAGTTTGGATTGATAAAGTGCAAGTCGCTTGCTTGAATACTGATACCAACAAGCTCAACTGCATATAACGTGTCTATTATACTGCGACGTAAGCGCAACTCACCAATTTCAGCATAGTACTCAATGTAGTTTCGCTTTGAATAATATTCATATTGTTCTTCGTCTGATATGCTAACAAGCGACAAATAAATATCTACATCCAGTAGCGAGCTATCTTTGCCTTTGAAATGCATAACAGTAGTATCACTTATATTTGAATCACTCATATCGTCCATAGTAACACCAGCTCCAAGCCTATTAAACCGTACAAACTCGGTACCACCATTAACATTTGGTATCTGCAGCAAAGAACTCCATGTAAACATAGTATCAAAATCAGCAGATTGAGAGCCTGTTGAATTTGGCATACTTGACACTACAAGACTACCACTAATAGGAAACGTATCATATATACTCGTATTATCGTCTACATTTACATCAAAAAATTTGACACTTTCTATGGAAACAAGATTACCGTTGTTTAGCAGTCTGAATGTACCAAAATATTTGGAATACTCGATAACTGGCGTACCATCGATATATTCTGTTTCGTTATCAGACGAAAGTCCCTGACTAAAGTAGTTTTCTTCTTCGTCTTCGTTATTGTAATTCAAATATATTTTTACATCGCTGTTTTCTGTAATGTTTGTTGGACTTGCAGGACTTGCAGGACTTGCAAGAATAGCAGTACGTGTAAATAAGAATATGTCAATAGTATTTGTAAGATTAAATACATCCAATGTTCCAGAACTATACTCGACACTAACGTCATTGTTTACTGGATTGTTTTCGTTTGATACCTCGGTAATTGTCCATCCTGTCAAAACTGTAGGTTGGTGAACCCAGAAGGAACTGGCATTGACGTTTTGAACAACAAATTTTTTAATAGTAGGTAATACTTCTTCAATGGGGACAGAAGGGCTTGGTTCAACGCTGAACATTGCTTGATTAGCTGTATATTCAACGTATCCAGTTCCAAGACTAGACCAGTACTCTGCTCCACCAGCTATTTCCAAAAGATCTATGTACACATAACCGCTTGTAACACCAGAATTAGAAATACCCGACAATGGAATACGTATCATCGTGTTGACATTGAGCTGTGATTTAGCTGTTTCATCTGACACTTTATAAAATTTACAGATATAGTCCTTTTTGTCTTGTGCCACTACATATGGACTGTCTTCTTTGTAATCAATGATTAAATCTTTATATGTACCAAACACGCTATTATCGTCGTCGGATAAATCCCAATCAGTAACAGTACCACTATATGCTGACGTAGTAACAAGGTTGACATTCAAAAGACTTATTTGGGATATACTGGGTATATTATCAGTTACCCCATTAAAGCGTAATAAACCAGAAATAGGGTTATATGTTAACAGTTTATTGCATCCAATATACTCTATTGTTTCTGCAAACGAAACATCGATGAGATATCCAGACGTATTATAGTGTATATAATTGTATGGTTCCTCAAATGTTGTAGACGCAACTATACTTAAATTTACCATAGTCGTATCAACAATATTGCTAAGTTTGTTGTGAAGTAGTCTGTTAAATAGCTTTGTAAATATGAATAAATCTGAAGAAGTATACCCATGATTAGGGTCATTACCTGTGTATTGTACGATAACGTTGTTTAATGTTGCATCTTTTTCATACACTGTTGTGCTTATAGACCAATCAGGAAAATTTAAAATGCCGTTATTTATGAGTAATCCTTCGTGTGACAAATTAATTCCTTTAATTTCAATACGTCTGAGTCCATGGCTATAAAAATTATATTTTTGAATTGACCAACTGCTATTATCGTAATCAAATAGAGCCTGACTTTTGAAATATCGCAAGGGTGTAATCCTATAGTCTATTTCCGGTTGATTGTCTTTAAACACGGTATTTACGTATATTTTATTCATAATTGTTTTGTCTCTGATAGTACCTGTTGTTAATGGTTCTTCCAACGTTAGTATTTCGCTATCGTGGTTAATGTTACTGCTTTCCTGGTTGATTGTTTGTGAAAATTTTATAAGCATGAACCTGCTACCAGAGCTAAAAAGATATTTTCCACCAGCACCATTATACGTAAAGCAGTAATCAATCTTGGTTGAATCATATTGGGAAGTAAATGTAGTTAAGCTCCATGCTGGGTTTATGTAATCAAACGTTATTTGTTTACTATAAAAAGCAGCTGTTCCTATGGGATTTACATTTCTTATACATACTTGGTGTAATGATATAATATCTGCGTTAGTGTTTTCAATGTAAATTTCTCCAAGATTTTGCTTGTATTCTACGAGCGGTGTCGTAACAAAATCACTTGGACCTATGAACTGTATTGAATAATCCCGTGAAACAACATCCCCTTGTGATGCATCGAACTCGTCGTCGTTAAACGTAATATTATCGAGTTGTTGTTTAGAAATCCAACTGAAGCGTGTAGTATAGTCTAAATGAGGATCGTTATTTGTTAAGTCTGCAAGTCTTGCAAGTCTTGAAAATTGAACAATTTTAACTGCTTGATATGGAGCTAAGTTCAAAGTATAGTACTTATTGCCTACTTCGCCTCCTGGACCAGTATATGTAAACGTTACGTCCTTTAAGCCGTTGACGCTCTGGCCATTGCTATTATCAACGCTCTCTATAGACCAATTATCGCTAAGATAATAGACATAATCAGATGTAAAGTTAACACTATATAAAGTAAACTTATAGATATACTTTACTATCTTTGCGGGTTTGTTATTACGTGCTACTAACTCGTTTGTGCGTCGATTATAACTTAAAATGTTACCCATTTTATACGCTTATAATTTAAAAATATAAAATAAAAAAAACTATCAAAGAGTATAAGAAGATGGAAACCTACGAAGATATGTTTGTGCTGCAAGCAAACAGCCAAAATACCAGTTTTATTCAAAACCCTTACGATAGTACCTCCTTTAATATTACGAAGTTCACATACGCATCACTTACCAACGGTGCATCCCAATAATTTTAAAATTAAAATGTTTTTTTATAGTATAATGGACATATCAATTGATGCCATAACTAAGCCAGTCGATAACGTTGTGCAGAAACTCAACGAAATCGGAAATAAAGTTTCTTCTTTGAGACGTGAAATTACAAACGATGTAATGCGTCAAATCCCTCCTCCCATAGACCAATCTATGGTCCCTAAGCCTCAAGATATTTTTATGCTTACAGAATTAGTCAAGAATGTAGGTAGTGATTTACAGAAATTACTGAAAGGTATTCCGTCTACAGCAGACAGTGTAAGTAACCTTAACAAGAACATAAACAAGCTTGATTTTAAGACACTTGCCTCTGTTATGCAAGATACAAAGAACTGTGATTTACCTATTTGTGATGTCATCAACGGTATAGAAAGAGTTCTAGATATCGAAGACTGTAATGACCCTAACTGTAAGCTGTTCAGAGAAATAAGAGATGTTCTCCAAAGCGGTAATCTTGCAGAGTGTGACCTCTATGCATGTAAATGGATTGAAGACGCAATAAGCATGATAAATGACCCCATGGGTTGTGATATGGAAATTTGTCGTCTTGTTAAAGAATTTGTCGACATCAATAATCTGAAAACACTGTTAGCTGGAATATCTCAAACCGCCATAGACAGCATAAAGAAGCCTATTATTATAGCATTGTCGGCAATAGTAATCACTATTCTTGTAATGTTTTTGATGCTTTTGTATCTCGTTTTTAAATAAAAAATCTAACCTTTGGTTATACTATGGAGCTAGCAGACTCTGTATACACATACAACAAACTTAAAGCTAATCTTAAGAATGATGCTCCAAAAATAAATAATGAAATATACAAACCATTGTCTTCCATGTCGGAAGACATAAATAAAATTGATTTTAAAGGTATTAATAACCCGCTTGGAAGCAGGGTAGCCCTCGATAGCTGCGATTTACCAGTATGTAAGTCTATTAGACTTCTTGATGACCTGATAAAGTGTCAAGGACCTATTTGTGATACTGCTAGAAGCGCGTTAAAATGGATAAAAAATGGACCTCATGACAACGGTGTATGCAACGACCCATTTTGTTCCATTACATCTGAAATAGACCAAATGTTGGACGATCCAAAAAATTGTGACAACGGCTTATGTAACCTTATAAGAAGCATGGTCGGTGAAAATTTTCTCACAAATATCCTTATGGAAATATTAAACTTCATATTGGGACCATTTAAACGACCGTTTATCACGCTAATGATTATTATAGTAACAGCTATATTAATTATGTTTTCAATACTGTTGTACCTTGTATTTTTCAAATAACAAACGTATATTTATCGAGTATTATTTGACATGCCGACTTGACTTGCCTACTATATAACTGTGGATTTGCCAATATGTCTTCACAATTAACCCATTTTATGTCTACGATTTCTTCCTCATCGTAATTTTCAAAATGCATTACCTTTTTATGCAGTCTAACGTCATAGATTACAGACTTACAAATGTAATGCTTATTTGCTGGTACTATTTCGTCTATTTCAATACTGTCGTTGGCATCTACTTCAGAACCATCACTGCTTGATAAGAGATGGTCGTTGTTAATGTAGCTCGATATATCGAGCCCAGTTTCTTCAAGTACCTCTCTAATTGCTATTTCCTTTATTGTTTCGTCTTTATTTTCTTGCTTACCTTTTGGTAATGAGAAAACTTTAGCTCTATTATTACGTACCAAGAGCATATAAATTTCATTATTTTCATGGTAATGTATCATAGCTCCTGCTGTTGGTATGCTCTTCTTGTAACAGTTGTATTGTGTCTTCAGATTAACATACTTGGCATAGTTCCATTCCTCGTTAAACAGATCACATACGTATCTGAAATACCTTGAAAATGTGAGCTTGGGATAGTGTGGTATTTTACAACAGTATTGCCAGTAAGTTTTCTCTACCTTTCTAAGGGTATTCATTGCTTTATCGTGTGTACTGATATCAAAATCTATTCGTTGTGTATACATTTTAATAGCGTTTAACATTTCGTAGTCTTGTGCATCAATAATTCCTATGGAGGAACCTTGTGAACCTTGTGAACCTTGTCCATTTGAAAAATAATCCATCATTGTATATTGCATATAAAAAATAAATCATTTTTTTAAAAAAAATTAAAAATCATCTTGCTTGCAATAAGGACAAAAT
>Ga0233439_10003120_pt1 | contig 17723 bp, 23 predicted proteins | sample SI_123_September_6_FD_182713 | JGI IMG/M metagenome (GOLD analysis project Ga0233439, IMG submission 182713) | Seawater microbial communities from Saanich Inlet, British Columbia, Canada - SI_123_September2016_100_MG | ecosystem: Environmental > Aquatic > Marine > Inlet | place: Canada: British... | reverse complement strand
CGCTTCAATTTAGCACAAACTTCACGAATCATAGAAGTTTTTCCGTTTCCTGATAATCCAGTTACAAAAATCGGATAGAAAACTTTGCTTTCCAGAATCGTTTTAATATCTTTGAAATGACCCCATGATACATATTGAGGGTCTTTTTTAGGAACAAGATTTACAATAGAAGGTTTCAATTTTGCCATAGATAAAACTGCTGGTTCAAAAGATTTAGTTTCTTGTTTATTTTCCCGAGCCCAATCACTAGGAGAAGGGGTAGATTTAGGTGAATTATCAAACTCATTTACCAGAACCTCTTTTTCTGAAATAATTTCCATGTCCTTTTTAATGGATTTTTTAACTTCTTTTTTGACTGCTTCTTTGGAAGGTTTTTCAATCTTAACATCAAAAGCATGATCTGCTGGGAAAGTATAAACTGCTTTACCAGTTCTAATGGTTCTCAAAACATTATTATAAATTGACTTCCAATCAGATTCAGAAAAACCATTTTGGTCACAAATCTCTCTAGCTGATTTTTTGGAAAATTCAAGATTGCCAAATGCATCTATAATTAACTTTTTAAACTGTTCTTTGTTGCTCATAATATAAACTCCATTAAATTAATGTTTCTCAATTGTTAAGTATATTATCTCATATATAGCTGGATAAGTCAAGGAAAAAGTGCATAAAAGATGGTCTGTAAGTCCTTGTTTTTAAAGGGTTTAAAATTTAGTTTGTAACTCCTTTGTTTACAATAACTTACAAAACTGCCTGAGATGCGATTTAAGAGGGTTTTATTAGAAAGACATACCAAAGTATACCCCAATCGGTAAAACCCCCTCAAATCGTCTTAGATTTGTGCTGTTATCAGGTCAATAAACTTGGAAAGGATAACCCGACTATTTTTGAACTCATTATTCTTGGTACTGAACATTGTTGCCAATTTTCGGTTAGTCATTGTATCATTCATTTCAACCGGCTTAACAATTTTAGGTGCGTTAGAAATAACATAATATTCATCATAACCTTCTTCGGCTTTTGTAAAATAACCATCCTTTTTAGATTTCTTCAACCATTCAGTAAGGTTATTCTGTTGTGAAAGTTGATTCCGATATATATGATTCAACATATAATGTTTTTTACCATAATTAACATCAAGAAAAAATCCAATTATATTACAACCAAGTCTGTCTTTAACAATTTTAAATAACTCACCTGTAATATTTCGTTTAGTTCTTGATATAGGATAATTCTTTTTCATTTTCTTATCTTGAAGAACTACCGTTTTACGATAAATATCTGGAGTCTGATGAACTGAATAAGTATTGTTTCCTTCCCCGTCTGTGATCCAGATTGCGTGAACCTCTTGAAGATTATTTTTTTTCTGAAAATCACGGATAACGTGTTCAGAGAAAAGTATAGCTCCGTTCAATGGAGTATATCCAAGAGCATCCTCTTCGGGAATAGGATAACATTGATATCCCCCTTTGAATGAATCAGTAATAACACAAAGTTTCAACATTGCATCATTCAACTCTCGGGCATTCATTCTACTTGAAAAATAGTTTCTCAAAGTAATTTTAGAATCACAAACCAAGTCACCTGGCTTATAAATGAATGTTTTTTGTTTACCTTCTCTATCGGAATAACAGTTTCCCCCAACATCAGAAAAACTATAAACCTCAAAAGGAATATTCACTTTTTTACAAAATAAAACAAACTCAATCACCTGCTTTGTACAACCCTGTAAATGAGTTGACATTGAACCAGACCAATCAATAAACATAACCAAACCATGATTTTTGCCTTCAGGTGTTCTAACATTTTTCTTAAAAACATCTTCATTATATTTTGCAGAAAACATTTTGTTAGTATCAAGAACACCAGTTTTAGCAAAAGAAGTTCTCTTATAAATGTCAGCACACTTTTTACGTTCAAACTCCATTGCCATGTGATTAACATTCTTAATAGAACCCTTTTTGATATCAGCTAAAGTCTTTTTAGAGTTATCAAAAATAGTTTGTGTCATACTGGTAAAATCTGTTGCACTATGATACCAACCACTATAACGATGGTTCTCTTGATTGGCTTTGCAATATTCATAATTTTCAATAGTATAAAAAGTATCAATATTTTTGTATACTGTTTTATAGTCAATCAGATTATCAAACCGAACTTTTTCTGGAATAGTAGAATAAACATTATCAATATCAATGTTTGCTAAATCTTTAACACTGTTATTAAAATGTTCATAAGTTTCAGATATAAGATCATCTTCAACCGTTTCATCCATTGAAGATGAGCCCTCACTAGAAACACCGTTTTCTAAATCTTCATTAGAATCACCAGCTTCTTCTTCTTCTTCTTCTTCTTCTTCTTCTTCTTCGGAATCATCATAATTTTTACCATCCGTGCTTTCTTCTTCCGTTTCACCTTCCTGGCCTTCAGACTCTTGAGTTTCACTTTCCTCAAAATCTTCATCGTCAGCTGTCATGGTGTAAGAATCTTCAGGAAAAAGAGATTCATCCTCTTCTTGCTCTTCTCTATTCTCTTTAATATACTCACAAATCTCAATACAAATTTCCTCAACTTCGGAAAACTTTTTAAGATTTTCAATCCTATCGACAAAAGACTGCTCGATTTCATTGAACTCAAAAAGACCAGCAACTGCGGTAGGAACTTTGAAATGTAAATTAATTTTGTCTAAAAAATTAACCCTTGATACATCCATTTTAGAAAGACCGAAAAAATCTTTTTGAATTAGATGCTCATATCCATTATAGAATTGTTTCACTAAGCCAGGATATCGTCTTTTCATCAAAGCTTCAATCCGAGCATCTTCAACTACATTAACACAATGCTTTGAAGTTTTTGCAAAAATATCTTTTAGGGTATTTTCATCGGATGGGGTATAAAGAGCATGACCAACTTCATGGCCTACCAAAAGGTCATAAAGGTGATTAGGCATATCATTCCATGTGGGAAGGACTAGACATCTGCTTCTTACATCAAACATAGCAGTTTTAACTTGTCTATGCTCAACGTCAATATCTTCCATTGCTAGAAGTTTTGCTAACTTTGCTTTTGACTCAATTTTAACCATAATATAAATCTCCGTTTCTCAATTGTTAAGTATATTATCTCATATTTTGAGCATTAAGTCAAGGAAAAAGTGCATCTTTTTTTAATAAATCTACTATGTCGTAAACCCTTGTAAACAAAGGAGTTAGAGGGATTTCTCCATAACTCCTTATATTACAAGGGTTTAGGGGTCTTTTGGCCCAAATGCGGGTTTCCTGGCCTTTCCCCTGATAGGTGTATTAAACTTATCAGGCTCTTTATGCCAGCTGGGTTTATATCTGGTCACTTTTATGCCATCCTCTTTGTATACCTTTTCAACCCAATCGTCACCATCTTCATAAGTTACTTCTTCATAGTCCATAAGACCCCTTCGGTTATGTGATATTGATCTGCTTAGGTTTATCAGCTTCACGTTTTGGCAGAACGATAGACAGAATACCATCTTCCATTTCAGCTGTGATTTTATCAGCATCAACTGCTTGAGGAAAATTCTTAAAAGATTGTTCAGATTCTACACCATAGAATCCTTGATCCTTTTTAGGAATTTCTTTGTTGCATTTGATGGTCAAAATATCCTTCTTAAATGTAAGTTCGATATCTTCCTTTTTCAAGCCGGGCATTACAATATCAAGTTTATATTCATTATTATCTTCATCCCATCGGTAAGCATTACCAGATCGGCTAACCCTTGTTTTTGTTACGGGTTCATTACTATATATATACTTGTTAAATGCGTCAAAGTCCATCCATGATGGAAGTGGGTTTCCTATTGGAAAGTCTGATTGTGTAAAAAGTGGTGAATAAGTCATTTTGTACTCCTTTGTTAGAAATTATTATTGTTATACTATATAATAACATCTAAAATTGAAATGTCAAGGTGTTTGCCAAAAAAAAGTTATCCTTCCTGTACATCTAGCTCTTGTATCTTCTTTTTTACAGGGAGACATATCTGGTTCTGGAAGCCAACCATAAGGGTCAGCTATAAACATTATAGCACAACTAAATGCTAGAGTAATCCAAAGCATCTTTCTCAAAGTCCATTTCATTTATTACCCTTCCATTCCTTAAAAATATTCTTTGCTACAAACATTAAATTTTTATATTCTCTCAATCGTCTTAGAGTATATGGAAGCCATTTAGTTCCAAACGGAACATATAGTCTAACCCTATAATCCTCATCTTTCATTTTTTTACTTAAATCTCTTCGGATGCCATAAAGGAATTCAAAGTCACAATCCTCTTTTTTTATTTTGAAAGCACCCATATTTTTAGTAATTTCGTTTAGTATATCCTCATCATGTGTTCCTATAGCTGAAATAACTTTGTTTTTATCTCCCATGTGATAATAGGTTCTACACCTATCAGACAAAATCGTAAATGCATATTGTATGAATAGTTTTCTTATTTGTTCTTGGTTTTGATATGCCTTAAGTATATCCTCTTTATAAGCACCTTTAACTAATCTGATTGATATATTTTCAACCATCAGTTTAGCTATATCACTTTTTGTCCTAAACATATTTGTCTGAATTGCTACACCTACATTTTTATATTTCTTATTCAAATATAAACACAAATCAATTGTATCTTGTATCAAAGAGCTGTCTTCCATATCCAAACGAATATTCATACAAAAGACATTTGCTTTATATGCAAGTTTACTCATAAGGTCATAACAGTATTCTTTGTCAAATCTTAAACCCAACTGTGAAGGTTTAATTGACAATTCTATACCATCCTGTTTCCATGGCGTACTTGTATAGTAATCAATAATATCACAATATTGTATAAAGGCATTTAGACAATCATCACGTTCCGTACTAAGTTCACCCAAGTAGTCTATTGATACTTTATAACCCTCACTTAAAAGTTGTGCTACAACTGGTTTTGCAGAATCAAAATCGTATCCAGCTATAAATCGTTTAGCTAACGGATAGAACAATTTCATTTTTCTTCCTCTTTAGGTTTAGGTTTCTTACTACCATATCCATCTTTGTACCATCCATCACCTTTCAGCTGAAATGATGATAAGTCTATAATACGTTCACACTTATCATTACAAATGGGACAAACTAATTTAATATCCCTTTGTTCTATGGTTCTTATGTTTTCATAAACCTCATTACATTTAATACAATGGTAACTGTACAACGGCATTATCGGTACTCCATAGTTGTGAAGTTTTTCAACTTCTCTACTGTAATCTTAGCAGGAAACTTATCGTCAAGTACATCAAGCTTATGAGAAATGATAAACAAGTTTGTCTTATCTAACAGGTGAAACAGTTTCATCAAATCATCAACACCTGCTTGATCCAGACTTGCATCAAATACTTCATCAAGTATTAACAGGTTGACGTTTACAGAATTACGCATGGCTGCAATGTATCTCCAAGTCAACAACAACGCAATATCAATTCGTTTCTTTTCACCCTCTGAAAATGAGTAGTAAGAAAAATCATCTCTATGTCTACTCTTAATGGTTTCTTGGAAATTCTCATCCAGCTGGAAGTTCACAAAGAAATCCATATCCTTTAGATACATATTCACATGGTTATTTATGACAGGTAGATACTTGCGTATGATGCGTGTCTTAATACCTTTATCGTTTAGAATAGTACCCAATATATCATAATATTTTTTCTGTTCTACATACTGCATCCTAGTAGATTTTGTTTCCACTAATTCCTTTGTTAGAAAATCATGTTTGACAACATCAACCTCTTGATCCTTTTTGTTTAGCTCTTCATTCAAGTGAGTAATAAATCTGTTATGTGATTTGATATACCCATTTTTTGTTCGTATATCATTTTCTTCAGCCTGTATCCTTTTGTTGCAAGATGAAATTTCCTCTAAACGATTACAAATATTTTCAATCTCTGTTTCAATCTTATTTAAACCATCATTCATTTCCTCAATATCGTCTGATATGTCATCACACTTATGTTTCTTAAAATCCTCCAGAATATCCTGTTGGCAAGTAGGACATATTTGATTTTTCTCATAAAATGATTTGTCCTTATTCAGCTTCTTTAAATTCTTATTTATTTGTGATTTATATTTATCTAACTCATTATTCTTTTTATATGCAGTAGTTGAATCCTCTATTGATTTCATCAATGATAATACAAGGTCTTGGTGTTCTTCAATCTCTTCACTTAATCTTGTAATTTCTTTTTGTGTTTCTTCCATCTTATCTAAATCTGATTTTCGTTTAGTATCAGTTTTAGCTTTCATTTCTTCAAGATGTTTTTCATGCAAATTGATTTTCTCTTGGAGTAATTTTATCTCATACTCAACTTCATTCATTTCTTCTTTCAACATTGTTGAACGATCTCTTAACAAGTTCTTCATAATAGAGAAAATACCAATGTCAAGAATATCCTCAATGATAACTCTTCGGTCATTAGCTGACAACTGCATGAACGGAACAAACGATGCTGAACCCAATACAACAATTTGTGTAAAGGATTTAAAGTTTAGTTTCAAAACTTTGTCTTCAAGATACTTTTGATAATCAGTACTCTTTGCATCCTGATTAATGATACTACCATTGCTATAGATTTCAAACAGAGCTGGTTTAATACCCCTGCGAATTTTCCATTCTGTCTGACCTATAGAAAACTCTATTTCCGTAACAAGTTCTTTCTCATTAACAGTATTCATCAACTGGCCTTTGTTGATTTTCTTAAAAGGTTTCCCGAATAAAGAAAAGGTGATGGCATCAATCAATGTCGATTTACCAGCACCATTCTTACCAACAATCAATGTCATTGGGTCTTTATCTAAGTTTACTTCTAAAAATTGATTTCCAGTTGCTAAAAAGTTTTTCCATCTAACAGTTTTTAACTTTATCATTCAGTAGTATCCACATTAAGGGCTTCATCATAAATTCCTTGTAGTAACTTTTTAATCTTTGGCTTCTCTTCTTCTACATTCATACCATCAACATACTCCTCAAGAAATGCTGATGTATTACCAACCTCTACATCTTCGTCATCATTTTCATTATACCTCATAGTGTACTCTGATAAGTCTTCAAGAATAGTCAAATCAGTCAACTCTGCTTTGTACAGTCTATCAACAAAATCTTCAAACTGTGGAAGATTAGTTTTGTTTTCTACAATCAGCTTAACAATTTTATTCTTATAATAATCAGCATCTACTATAGAGTAATCTGTATTGCTGTCATCATAATATATTTTCTCAAACAAACGAAAACGATTTCTGATATACATTAGCTCTCTGGTTTCTGTATCCAATACATGAAAACCTCTAGGGTCATCGTAGTCACTCCAAGTGATTTCATAAGGAGCTCCAAGATAATGTATATTACCCTTACTTGACTTATGATGATAGTGTCCTGAACATACTACTTCATAACTATCAAATAAATCTTTTGGAATACCCTCTTCAGCTTTGTATCCTTTGTACATTGCAAAACCCTGAACTTCTAAATGTCCAAGTGCTATTTGTGATTTAGAATCTTTGATAAAATTCATAGTCTCATCATAGTTCTCTACATTAATCCAAGGAATCAAATCAATATCAATATCACCAACATGAATAGTTTGTGGTGATGCATAGGTACTGACATTATCATAATGACCGTAAAGTAATTCAGAGCTGTTCACACTATTGGTATTTCTGTAATAGGTAGAATGATTACCGACAATAGAATGAAGCTTAATATCACGTTCATAATATACATCAAAATAAAATTGACGAACTTGATTGAGTGTATTAAAGTTTACAAACTTCCGTCTATCAAAAGTATCACCCAAGTCAATAACAGTATCTATTTTATTTTCAGACAAATAAGGGAAAAACTGTTCCCGATAAAATGTCTCAATATAATTAGAAAAGTTCTGACTGTCCTGTTTTCCCCCAAAATGCTGATCTGTTATCAGTGCTATTTTCATCATTTTCCTTTTTGTATTTCTTCCAAACATTCACCCATGTATTGTTACAGCGTGTACATTCAAAAGTTTGTCTCATTATCCTGTTTTCTAATTCTTCTACAACACAACCACAATTCTTAAATTTATGATCTGGTTCATACTCCCTACATCTTGGGCATTCTTCTATAACCAAAACGTGATAGTTCATTTAATTCCTTACTTGGGTTATAGTTTATCATATATGATTCAGTAATACAAGGAAAAACATAAATCATGTAAAATACAGCTCTAAACTGGGTTTAGGCTTCTTCTTTTTCTTATCAGGATTTGTAGCATATTTTTCGTGTGAACGTAGATAGTCTACCCACACTTTAGTTATCTTTTTATTATCCTCACTATTAGGGTTTAGCTCATCAAGTATACCAGACCTCTCCACAAACAGATACTTGATATGCATTAATTTTCTTTCTTTGACAATTCTCCTTACATAAGATTGATATATAATTTGTGTAAAATAAGCAAATGGATTTTTAGATTTTTCTGGATTAAAATTGTGAGCATACAACAAACAATTCTCCACACCATCAGAAACCAGATCATCTCTGAAAGTATAATTAATAAAATTAGGACGCATGACTAAATGCTCAGATATTTTTAAAAAACATTCACCCATATATTCTGTTGATGGTGGATCGGGGTCATCCATTTCACGATTATCAAGAACCCTATTTTTCCACTTTTTCATCTCTTTAAAAAATGAGTCATTGTCTACATAGTGTTTTCTTTTATCAGTCATTTTCCTGTACTCCCTAATCCACCTTCACCACGTTCAGTATCAGAAAGTTCAGCAACTTCTGTAAAGGTTGCAGTTGTTACGGGAGCAACAACCATTTGTGCTATACGTTCACCTTTTTTAATTTCATATCTTCGATGGTCACTATTTTTCAAAATAACTTTTATCTCACCACGATAACCAGAATCAATAGTGCCTGGGCTATTCAATACAGAAACACCATACTTAAACGCAAGTCCAGACCTTGACCTTATTTGTATTTCATATCCTTCAGGAATTTCTACAAACAATCCAGTATGAATTGCTTTCCAATTAAACGGTGCAAGAAAATCATCGAAAGCTGCACATATATCCATTCCAGCATCACCATGTCTTGCATATTTTGGTAATGGATTTTCACTTCTATTCACTATATTGATATTCATAATATCCTCAAAGATTAATAATTAATAAATACAGTACTCAGTTACAAATTTTGGATCACCCTTTTTCTCAACTGAATCAACCTTGCCACATACAGTACAAGTCCAATCCTCATAATATATTTTTCCAGCAAAACCTTCAGATGTATTAGTGTACTCCGTCACCTTCTCGCACCTTTGACAAGTCTTCTTCTTCATCTTGATATCGCTCATCGTCTTCTTCGTCCTCTATAAAAAGTTTTTTCTGTTTAAGAATATTAAGTTTTTTCTTTTCAAACTTATTTTTAACAATTTTCTTATAAGTCTTACCCATTTCAGTTTTCCTTTATAAAGTTATTTCCTTACACATATAATCAAACTGCTCATTCAAATATGTGTTTACACGTTCCTTCCAATGTTTGATACCATAGTTGTGATGTTTCTTCCATGACAAATCATCAACTATATCAAACAGTATAGCCTTGTTATTCTTATCATCCAACCTCAAAACCCTACCAATGGATTGAAGATTCCGTATCTTTCCTTTGTAGGGATGTGCAAATATCAAGGTTTGTAAATTCTTAATATTAACACCAGTTGATAAAACACCAGACGATGCTACGATAATAGAGTTTTGAATTTCAGTTACCTGTCTTATCTTCTCCCTATCTTCCACCGATGTTTCACCAGCTATAAAGAAAATATTTCTATCATCTTTATTTTTTTCTTCTATAAGTTTGTGCAACACCTTACCATGCTTCTCTACATAGTTAAAGAGAATTAAGACATTACCCTTTCTTGCTAATGCAAGGTCACGGACAAACTCATTTCGTTTTTTATGAGTTACAACAAATTCAATTTCTTCCTGATAGGTTGCCTTCTTATTCAATTGACGTTCTGCATCATTATACTTTAACACTAGGCAATTGATACTTAAATCAGATATATGTTTATCATCCATTAACTGCTTGGATGTTACAGCCTGATAGGTCTTACCGAATAGTCCTTCCAACACCAGTTTATTAGTTTTGGAGTCTGTTATAGTTCCAGTAGTACCGAACCTATACTTACAAGTGGTCATCTTCTCTAGTATACCCTTTAGACTCTGGGCATTACATAGATGAGCTTCATCACCGATAACCATTCCAAACTTTTTGAAATACGGAGTACCCAACCTAAACAACGACTGCCATGTACTGATATATATTTGTTTCTCTGATTCCTTTTCCTTACCAGAATATATCATGTGACATTGTTCTTCAGCATTCCAATCAGGGAGCTCAGACGAATAATCTTTAAAATCATTATACATCTGTGTTACCAGATTTGTAGTAGGAACTAATATAAGTATCTTATCATTTTCTATAAACTGTTGATGCCATCTAATCAACGAATAGATAACCAGACTCTTACCCGATGAAGTTGGAGACAACAACAAAGATCGTTCAGCCTTTGCACAATGTAGAAAAGATGCAATCTGATAATCTCTAGGTACAATCGGTTTCTGTTTACAATGTAAATTGAGTGAATCAAAAAACTTCTTCAAACCTTCTGTGTCTAATCCAGAGAGTTTTTTAACTTCTAAAATATCCGTCTGTATCTTATAGGAATGTTTCTCAGCCCATTCCTTTAAGTACGGGTATAGTCCAAGATACATTTGACCTGTTTGAATATTGAACAAACGTATTTTTCCATCCCACATTTTTGCACGAACTTTAGGATGGAATTGTGCATTAGGAACTTTAAATGAAAAGTATTCATTCAGTTCATAAGCAATATGTCGTTCACATGATATCTGTAAATATGTTTCGTTAACTTTTCCTACTACAATCATCCAAGCTCACCATTAAGAAATTTCTTCCATTTTATTGCATTACCAACATTAAACGACAAACTCATAATAGACTTAACTTGTTCTGTTAAGAGATTAAGTTTTTCTTCCTGTTCTTTTATTTTTAATAGAGCAACATTTAAAAGACTATCTGCATCAAGAAACTTATCTATATCTGCTTTTAATATATTTAAATTAAACGGTTCTTTTTCGTATGCTTCTGGATCAGCTTTTCCAGTATAATATAACCATCTATTCTTTCTTAGAATTTTATATTCAACTTTATAATACTCTAGAGAGAGTTTTTCTTGATAAATTAGTTGGTGATATTTTCCACACAACTCTGGCACCGAAAGAGATGCAATATCAATATTACATTCCTCTTTTAAGAAAGCTGCATCTTTATTAATCATTTTGTTTATATCATTAATTTTCATAACTATATTATAACAAAGTTTTAGGGGTTATACAAGGAAAAGGCTAGCCTAATTTCTCTATGGTATATGAACCAGTATAGGCAAAGGTAGCATCTACTACAATAGGCTGCATATCTGTAGCTGTAGCATCTAGGGGAATATTACCTAAAGATGTTGGAAAAGCATCCTTGAAAGTAATATTATAATTGGGATTGGTTTTGTTGGTTTGTATGATAATATTCATATCTGACTTAATACTCCCATAGGCACTGGTTGAACTTATAGCATCATTATTCAAATCAAACTGTGGAAATTCATCTGGAAATCCTATGGAAATAAGCCATCTATATACTTCCATGTAATTAGATAAATCTTCATTAACATAAAAACTAATCGTTAAATTTTCAAAAACAAGAGTATCACCTTCTACTGGAACAGTTGAAAATTGTGTAGGTAGAATAGCATTACCTAAAGCTACAGATGGGATATTAACTCTTTGACAGAAAAAATCTGTAGCTGGCATTCTCTGAAAATTAGTTTCAAAGGATACTACATTTAACTGATTAACTTCTTTTGGTTTAGTAGGCATTATGTTATATGGTTAAGTGTTATAAATATATTTATAATACATTTTATTCATGGAGAGGACAAAATGGAAAAATATATCAGAGTATATAAGAATGTAATATCAGACGATTTTTGTGATAAGATCGTATGCAAATTTGAGAAAAACAGCTCCCAAATGGAAATAATTGACAATGAAGAAAGACCCACCTTCCAGCAAATAAACCTCCATAAACATGATGAATGGGCTAAGTTCAGAACATCTTTAGATATTGTCTTTAAAAAATACTTAAAAGAATATAAAGACGACTGTGGTATTACAGAATATCATTGGCCAGAAGAATATGGATTTGAACAATATAGAATGAAACGATACATGCCCAACGACAAAGACCAATTTAAGCCTCATGTAGATGTTATGAACCATGCTACATCAAGACGGTTTCTAGTATTCTTTTTATACTGTAGTGATAATGAAGCTGGACAAACAGTATTTAATGATATGCATATCAATACCAAGTGTACTAAGGCTAGTCTATTGTTGTTTCCACCTTTGTGGCCATACTTACATTCAGGTATGAAACCAATTAATACAGCTAAGTATATTATAGGAAGTTATTTACATTACATATAAAGTTAACTCTGACCCACCCAACAAGTATATAATAACACATTAAGAACAGCTATACAAGGAAAAACATTAAGATATATATTTATAACCCTTGTTATTTAGTTTTACCCTATTCATTAGATGCTCTTTCTCTATATCTATCTTAGACTGTCCAAAGTACTCTACAGCTAGACTATTCTCAATCATTTGTTCGTTTAGGTTGACTTTGTTGACTATGAGCTCTCCTAGTATCCTTCCAAACTTACCCTTTTCATCTAAGTGTGTTTTAAGGGTTATGTATGAACCTTTAGGACAATAATCGTTTATAAAGTCCTTTGATAGATTCCCGTAAAATTTTTCTTCTAAATCTCTTGTTCTTGATTCAGGTGTATCAATTCCATATAAGCGTATCGTCTGATTTGTCATTACTATGTCGAATCCTAAATCAATGTCGCAACGAATCGTATCACCATCAATAACTTTTGTTACCTTAGCTTTATACTCATGCATAAAAAACTCCAAAAAAAAGGGGGACAGGGAAAATCCCCATCCCCCCAATTTAGATAAAAACCGAAATTACATCAAGTTTGCAATAACAACTTTTCTGTAATATTGGTTCTCGTTAGCTGTCATGGTTTCTCCACCAGAACCAACAAAAGGATTCTTAACCATGCCGTAGCGGGTCTTAAAACCGATTTTTGGTTGGAAGGTGTTCTCACCCATAGCACGAACCATCTGCAACGGAACGTAAGGACAATAGAAAAGACCAGCATCATAAGGGGAAGAACCCTTATAACCAAGTACATAGAACTGACCAGCAGCCAATGTGTAGTAAGGATCAACGAAAACTTTCATGCCGTTCATTGTACCAGCGAAAGTTGACATTGTATCGTCTACATTCAGTGCGTGTCCAGTTTCCAACATACCTGCCATAGACATTGCAGATGCAACGTCAGCAGAACAGATCATAAAGTTACCTTTACCGCGTCGAGTTTGATGTCCGATTTCGTTTCGGTCACGCTCGATTTGGAACATCAGACCTTTGAACTTCTCAACAGACCATCGGCCGTTTGAATCAGTATCAAGATCGAATGTACCAGCAGTAGTGGTGTTAGCTTGTGCGCCAGGTTTAGCAACTCCGTAAATTGTACGGATAACTTCTCGGTTGATTTCCTGTAGGATTTCAGTAGAGAGGATATTTGCCAATTCTGTTTCTGCATCCAAACCATGAACTGCTTTCAAGTCCTGTGCCAACTCCGTAGAGTATTCAGCTTTCAGAGCTCGAGATTTTGCAGTTACGGAAGTTTTGTCGATGCTGAATGCCATCTCTGCAAATGCATTATTAGCAGCATCTCCAAGAGCTTCACTCTGTGCGGTAGTCATACCTGTACCAGTTGTCCATGTACCAGCGAAAGGATTGTTCGTCCCGTCTGTTGTAACATGAGCATTAGCAGAACCATTTGCACCAGCAGCATTACGTCCAGAGAAATCTGTATCAGCTTCATCTGCACCCGTACCAGCAGCACCAAATGCTTCTCCACCAGTTTGACTTGTGTAACGTGATTTCATTGCAAAAATCAGTCCTGTAGGTGCAGTCATTGGCTGAACTCCAGCAACATCATATGCAATCATCTGAGGCATAGATCGGCGAACCAAAGAAATTAAAATTGGATCCCAGCCATCTACGTTAGAACCAGCAGGTGCAACACCAGAGTTAGTAGGTGCAGCTTCTGCCAAGAACTTCTCTTGATTTTCCAACAAACGCAAAGTAACATCTCTGCGATATGAATCTTTAATTTCAGGAAGGTCAGCGTGTTCCATTACTGGAGCCCATTTTTCCTTAATTGTTTCTGATAAATACATTTTCTTACTCCTTTAAATTTTATTTAATTAATTAAGTTAACCTTCACTCATTCCATTATTTTTTTGATAAGTGAGAAATTGCGTTCATTACACCGTCCATACGACTATCACTTGTTCCACTAACAACTGGATTATTGGTGCCTGCAGTTTTCTTGTTATCTACTACTTCTGTACTATCAGATTTGAAATAGCTATTCTTGATAACATTGAGTTTTTCCGCATACTGTTCATCAGTATCGTAATCAACATCTTCTGTTAGTTCAGTAAACTTTTCAACATCTGTATCAACCATTCCTTCTGAAACTGTTTTGAAAACTGATGCAGCTTTATATGTATTTAATTCTTTCACTGTGTCCATATGCTTTTCAGTTTGTTCGTCAAGTTTTGTTTCCAATTCAGAAACTTCAACAACTAGACTTTCAAAAACATCTTCCTTCTCTTCGGGTACATCAATATAATGCTCTTCAAATAACTTCTTCAAACCAGAAATAAAACTCTCCGTAACTTCGTTACGAACTCCAGCTTCAACTGAAAGTTTATTCTCTGTCATCCATTCCTTTGTTGCGTAGGTGAGATACTTATCCATGTTCTCTGTCATCTCTTCCTGCATGGCATCAATACGCTCGTCTTGTTCTTTCTTAGACTCTTCACGAATCTGTTTACGAATCTTGGAAATCTTAGACTTAACTGCAGCTTCAAAGATTGTTGCAGCTTTCGTTTTGAATGTTTCAGAAAGTTCTTCACCGTCTATAAGAGCAGCAACGTCTTCATCAACATTAACTTCGATTTCTTCTTTCTTCTCTTCGTCTTCGTCATCGTCATCCCCACCATCTTTTTTCTTCTTAGCAGCAATTGCTTTTTTCAGAGCAGGAGGAAGTTCACCTTCGTCCATCTCTTCTTCGTCTTCGTCTTTGCTTTCTGCTTTTGCAGATGCTTTAGATTTCTTTGGTTTAGGATCACCAGCTTTAGATGTTCCACCTTCTCCATCTTCTTCTGATTCTTCTCGGCCGTCTTCTGCATCTAGTGCTGGAAGACCTTGCTCTTTATTAGAATCTTTTGCTTGCTCTTCGATTTTCTTTTCAATTTCACTATCTTCCATCATATCTGCTTCTTCAACTTGTCCATTTTCTTTAGCCATCTTAATACTCCTTTAATGTGTTTAGTGTACTTATTTATAAGATTATAAATTCTTCATAAAATTTTGAAATAATTCAATCTTCTTTTCATCGAGTTTCTTGGATATTGTATTTCTGATTTCATTACGGATACTATACTCAACTTCACCAGTAATACTAAACTCCCGACCTTCCATGATTCCATTTACAAATGCTTCTGGAGCACTGGGGTCTGAAACAATATCAACGGTTGACAAAACGAAATCTTTTTGAACTTCGTTTACACCAGATTTGTTTGCCTTGACTGATCCAAGTCCTCTTGAACTTACTCCCAAACGTACACCAGACTCAATGAGATTCTTAACGATTTTACCGTTAGGTGTATTCATAATCTTAGCTTTACCTATGAAGTTTTTGCCGTCTTCATAAAGTTCTGTAATAATATGTGAAACCCTGTCAAGGTTAATGGTAGGGCCAGAAGGGTGTCCCAACTCTCCCAATGCTCTTGACTCTTTTACAAATTTATTATTATATTCTGTTACTTGTTTTTGCAGAACAGAAAACGGATAGACACGACCATTCTGATTCTGAATATCAGACTGCATAAAGATACCTTTGATATATTGTTCTTTTGCTTTACCTTCAACAATATATTCAACATCTTGTGAACATTCGGTAATTAGTTTCATTCGCTGCTCCTTAGTTTTTCAATTCTTTCTTTTTCTGCTTTTTTAAGATGTGGTAACATCTTTTTAGCTATCTTTTTAATGACTGCTTTCTTCTTATCTAATTTTTTATCTAATTGATCTAGTTCACCATAACCTAAATCTTTTCGGTCTTTATTATTTAATATTTTCTTCGTAAGGATATCCCTTGCTTTCTTCATTGCACGTTTTTGTATTACTTCAGAAGGTGCTCTTTTCTTCATAGCTCTAGCACGTTTCTTAGCAATAATATTACTCTTAGCTTTCATCAAACGTCCACGCTTGATTCTCTGTGCAGGTGTTAATGCTTCATCCATCCGTGGTATCCTTTGTCTCTGGGACTTTATCATGGGTTACATACTTAAACCCTTTTTTAAAATCATCGACAGCTTGATATATTTTGTTTCTCATCATATCGGTGAATTGATGATTGGCTTTTGTAAATTTTTTATCTATAATATTTTTAACCATGTTTGGATCACTCATTAGACTTCCTTTCGTTTAACATAAAAGTTGCATTATTTATTTGTTCCCTAAGATCAGACTCATCAACTTGATATTCAATTGATGCCTCTAGGATTGCTTTATTAATTCTCATAATACCATAGGTATCAGTTAATTTAAAAGCATGATGAATTGCTTCATCCATGTTTCCTAACTCTGGTGAATCAGAAACTTTCTTTTTATAATTTTCAATAAAACTTGATTTAGTTATTTTCATAATTATAATGGTGCTGTAGTGTTACCAGTTAAGTCAGGGTTATACTCAAAGTCATCAGGGCCTGTACCCGTTTCTTTCTTAATCTGAGCATCAATAACTTTAATTTCTTCATCAGTTTGTCGGAGAATATTTTTTCTTACCCATTCATCTGAAATATATTTTCCAACATATTCGTCAACACCTGAAAGAATCTCAAATCGTTCTCGCATGATCTCGTTTTGTTTGAGCTCTGCATAATGAGAATCTTTTGTCCAGATATATTCTAGTGAATCTTTAATACCATCCCAATCTTCCTCTTTGATAATACCTCTTAGTATTAACTGAACTCTAAGTAAGTCCGTAAACAAAGATGAAAATCTATGACGAATCCTAGCAATGAACTTTGCAAACTTTATTTCATCTCTACTAATCTCTGATGTTCTACCAAGATTAAATGAGGTTGATTCAGTTCCTTCAATTCGTGAGATAGGAACATTCAACGATTGATAAAGTTTCTTTCTGAAATATTCTATATCATCAATCTCTCCAAGATTTGCACCAGAAGGCAACGTACTAATTTCAGTACCTCTACCACCTTCCCGTCTTGGTAGCCAGAAGTCTTCCAACATTGACATCTGTTTTTTCTGATCTTCAACTTCACCTGTAGTTGCATTGTAAACAACTTTTTGTTTATACTTATCCATTACAGAACGTAAGTATTGTTCTGCTTTAACCTTTGGAAGATTACCAACGTCAATATAAA
>Ga0233439_10003113_pt1 | contig 17740 bp, 13 predicted proteins | sample SI_123_September_6_FD_182713 | JGI IMG/M metagenome (GOLD analysis project Ga0233439, IMG submission 182713) | Seawater microbial communities from Saanich Inlet, British Columbia, Canada - SI_123_September2016_100_MG | ecosystem: Environmental > Aquatic > Marine > Inlet | place: Canada: British... | reverse complement strand
TGGGGCCGGGTAGGTAAAAGCGCTCTACCCCTCCTTCGAGGAAATGGCTGAAGCGATCGGCAACCGCGTCTTCATTCAGCGCCGCCCAGATATACGGCATGTATTCCGCCTTGCGGGCAATAATGCCTACATTGGCGTTGTTGCCTTTATCGCCACTACGGCCCCAGGCCAGCTCAATCAGCGGCACCGTCACCATTTCATCGCCGCTGGACGGCGCAGATGGTATTTCAGGGCGCTTCATATCTGCGGGGCCTGTTGTGGCGTCGGTGCCGGCATCAAACGAAGTCCGCCGGTCGCCAAAATCGATCTCGATGCCCAGGTCATCCTTTGGGATCAGAAAGGAAAACAGCCGGACCACGGGAGACGGCTTCGCCCTGGTGCCAAAGAAGCCTGATAGCCCAGGGGGAGATGACAAACCCATGCCGGCAGCTTCCTTCAGCAGAATGCCAATGCCGGCCTTATCCGGGTGCCAGGCGGCATATTTCACCACGACTTCCCGGGTATCATCGGCCCGTCCATGGCTGCCGAACTGGCTATCTGCGCCCAGAATTTCGATGCTGGTGTCAGTGAAGTCGCCCAGGTTCGATGCCCGCAGGACCGTGCGGGCCCGTTTAAATGTGGCCTCGGCAAAGGCCTGGCCCTTTCGCCGGGCATCGACACCATAGAAGGTCATGTAGGACCCGGCCCGCCAGCCGTCGCTAAATGTGGCGCTGACTTTATAGCTGTCGGTGGCCGGGTACCCCTTGGCTCCACTAACATTCACCCGATCACTGGATACTTGGTTGATGGCTACGCCGGAAAAATCACAGACCACATCCGGCACGATATAGGCTTGCGGATCGCCGATTTCATAGATCATCTGTTCCGAGACTGTGCCGACATTGACGATGCCCCCTGTTCCAGGCGGTTTCGTGATATCAAAGCTGCCGTCGGGGTGAACCTCGCAAATGGGATAGCCGATGGTATCGATGGTCTCCACAGCCAGATGCCAGTCGGTAAAGTTCCCGCCCGTGGCCTGGGGACCACATTCCAGTAAATGTCCCGCCAATGTCCCGCCCGACAAATAATCCACATCGTTCGGACCCCAGCCAAATTCATGGATGCAAGCGCCCAACGTGACGGCACTGTCGACGGAGCGCCCGGTGATGACGATGTCCGCACCCTCGGCCAAAGCCTTGGCGATGGGAAATGCGCCTAGGTAGGCGTTGATGCTGACCAGATTTTCAGGATCGGGAAAGGCCTCACCGGAAAACATCTCCTTGGCGGTGACACTGTCTTTTTGATCGATCAGGTCGTCTCCCAGAACGACCGCGACTTTTAAATCCAGGCCCTGTTCCGCGATCAGGGCGCGGGCGGCCTCTCCGCATGCGGTCGGGTTAACGCCACCTGCGTTGGAGATGACTTTCACATTCTGCCGGGCGATCTCACCCAGGTTCTGTTTTAGGACCACCGAAATGAAATCACGGGCGTAGCCCATTTTCGGATCCTGGGCCCGGGCCCGTGCCATGATCGACATGGTGACTTCCGCCAGATAGTCATAGACCAGATAGTCCAGGTCGCCGGCCAGATCGCCGGCCAGGTCGCCGGATTTCAACAATTGCGGCGTGGCCATGGCGCTATCGCCCCAATAACCGCTGGCACCGCCAATTCTGATGTTTGTTTTGCTCACGTTACGGCTCTTTTCGAATTCATACATTTCATCACAACATGCAGTATATTTGCCATATCTGAAACAACTTGATTTTGCTATCGTCGATCACAGCATTCAACAAGATGATAGGAACATTCAATGGCAGACTATATTCCCCCTACCCTGGACTGGGTGCGTGAACAGGTTGAAATTTACGAAGGTTCCGGCGGTAAGGAAGGAACCACATTGCGGGACACCGGTCTTCCTTGCATCATTGTTACGCATGAAGGCAACAAGACGGGCGGTACGCGGAAAATTCCTTTGATGCGGGTTGAGGTGGATGGTGCCTATGTGCTCGTCGGCTCCTATGGCGGGCGTCCTGCCAACCCTGTTTGGGTCTATAACATTCGGGCCAACCCGGACGTGGAAATCCGCGATAAGACCGTGGTCACCAAGATGCGCGTTCGCGAGGTTGAGGATGATCCCGAACGGGCCCGCCTGTGGGCCGCCAGTGCGGAGGCTTTTCCGCCCTATCTCGAATATCAGGAAAAAACCTCGCGCAAGATCCCGGTGTTTATTGCCGAACCGATCTAACCCTACCAACTACTTCCAGGGCGGCGATTGGCCCCAGCGGTCCCATGACGTCGTCTCGGAAGTGGGCAAGCGGGAGGTCGGCCCAAAGTTACCTCGTGGGTAGCCAAGGGGGATGCAGCAGTGAAAGGCCATGTCTTCGGGCACACCGAACATGGCGTTGACCCGCTCCATCACCTCCGGGTGCAGGGTCGTCAACACGGTGCCCAGGCCCAGGGCGCGGGCGGATAACAACAGGTTCTGCACGCCTGGAAAGGTGGATGAGGCGGCAACGCCCGATGCCGCGGAATAGACCAGGATGACTGTCGGTGCGTTGACCATTTCATCCGCCAGCAAGGCGGGCAGGTGGTAGACGGAACCCTCGGGAATATCCGCCTTGGAGCTCCAGCCATAGGCATCCCGTCGTTTGGCCCACCATGCCTCGAAATAAAGCTTGCCGAATTCGGCAATTGCGGCGCGGTCGCGCACGACCAGATAGCGTGCCGGTTGGGCATTGCCGCCGTTTGGTGCTTTTGAGGCGGCGTTCAAAATAATCTCTATCTGCGCATCCGTGACCTCTCGGTCCGGATCCAGCCGGCGAATGGCGCGTTGCGAGAACATCGCCTCGCCAATAGGCATCGTCAGTTCTGCGGGCGGGTCGAGGCGGACCATATCCATCATGATATTCCTTAAGTTTGAAGCTTATAATTACCGCCATCATACGTAGATTATCCTGGCGGCCAAAGCGAAACTGAACTCACGACGCGGCGCTGGAAAGATATTGCGATGCCTTGTCGCGCGCCGGGTTGCCGGCATAACCGTTAGCCTAATCCAACCCATCAGGCGTTATGAAGCCTTCGGCTAGATCAGCGTTAATCGCTGTTTGCGCGCGGTCTTTCGGATCGCCGAAACCACCCCCCCCCGCTTCAATCAGGGTGATACGGTCACCCGGCGCTAATTCATAGTGGCCTTTCGGGTCCACAGTGACATCGTTGACCCGGTGTTCCCTGGCCTGGCCGGGGGCACCGCCCATAAGGCCCAGGGGTGGAAACTCCGTCCGATTGGCCATACAAAAGACGGTCATCAGATGGCCGCTATCATTGCGGATCACCACCTCTTGGCCCAAACCGCCACGAAATTCCCCGGCCCCGCCTGAATTGGGCAGCAATGCCTTATGCTCGATGCTGGTGGAGGTCAGGGTCTCCCATACTTCAACCGGGACCACAGCCATATTGGACGGCCCGGGTGTCGTCTCCGCCCCGTCCATGCCGGCCAAGGCACCGAAACCACCGGAGGCGAAATAGATCGTTGAGACGTCATGGCCGTCCCGGTGTTTGCCCTGAAAGGTCATCAAATCCATCATGCCGCAATCGGCCTGAATGCTGTCGGGAACAGCCGCTGCCAAGGCACCAAAAACCAGGGGCGAGACGAAATGGCCGATCATATGGCGCGCACCGGTGGCTGAAGGGGGCTGGGCATCCAGCAGGCAACCGGTTGGTGCGGTGACGGTGATGGGCACCACAGAGCCGCCATTGTTGGGCAATTCGGGCACGGTCAGACACTTCATGGAATACAGCACCATGGCGCGGGTATAACAAAACGGTACGTTGATGCCCCGGCGCACGCAGGGATCGGTGCCGGTGAAATCGACACTCATGGTATCGCCGGTGATCTCTATTGAACAAGCCAGGGTCAACGGGCCATCCACGCCCTCTATCTGAATTTCGTTCTGATAGATGCCATCGGCCATATCGGCGATGCGCAGGCGGGTCGCCGCCTCGGACCGGCCGCGAATTTCACCGGACAGGTCCGCAAAATCCGGCAGATCGAATTCATTGAGAAAATCCGTCAACATGGTCTCGCCGGCCTTGGTCGCGGTGACATTGGCCATCAGATCACCGATAACTTGATCAGGTGCCCGCACATTGGTCCGCATCAATTCGATGATGAAATCGTTCTGCAGGCCGGCGTCGAACAATTTGCAAACCGGCAGGCGCAGACCTTCGTGATAGATCTCCCGCGCTGCCGCGCCAAAACCCAAACCACCAATGTCGGGTAAATGGGTGATGGAAATGACGTAGGCAACGATAGTGCCGGCAAAGAATATTGGCCGCATGACATTGATATCGAACGTATGCCCGGTGCCCAACCAGGGATCGTTGGTGATCACCACATCGCCGGGCTGCAGGCTGTCGGCGGGATAGACATCCAGCATATGCTGCAGGGTTGCAGGCGCGGTGCCCATGAAAACCGGTACGCTGTAGGTGCCCTGGGCCATCAATTGACCTTGCGCATCCAGCAGGGCGACGGTCAGATCATAACTTTCGCTTACGATGGTGGAGAATGATGTGCGTACCAACGTCGATACAATTTCGTCGGAGACCGCAACCAGCCGATCCCACATGATGCCGACGCTGACGGCGTCCAAGGTTTTGGCGGTCATGATCCTGCCTCCAACTCCGCGATCAGATTGCCGAACTCATCCACTTCGACCTTATCACCAGGGCCAATTACAACGGTGGATTCCCGTTCTTCGATCAAGGCAGGCCCATCTATGACCGCGCCCATGGCCAAGCTATAGCGGTCATAGACCAGCGTCGTCATATAATCTTCACCAAAATAGGCCTGACGGCTCCCCTTGGGCCTCGCCGTGCCTTGTGCATCAGGTGCTGCTGTCGTCAACTCCGGGGCGGTTGCCGTGGCTTCCACCTTCCAGGTCGTAATGACCAAAGGTGCATCCAGTAATGCCGCGCCGTGTACAGTGGCGTAATGATCCCGGAAGATATCCGGTAATGCCCCAATATCCGAACCTGTGGGCAGGGTAACCTCTATCTCGTGGCCCTGGCCGTGATAACGCATGTCCAGCCGTTGGATGACCGACAAATCCGTGCCGGCGCTCTGCAATGGTGCCTTTGCCTCAATTTCCAGGTCCGCCAGGGTGGCCGCGAAATCCTCGGCGCTTAGGTCCGCGACAAAGGCCTGTTTGGTGCGCGCAACTTCAAACGTCAAGGGGCTGGCCAGCAATCCCAGGGCGGACATGACACCGGCGGCGACGGGGAATATCACCCGTGGAATGCCCAGTTTGCGGGCCACGCCCATGGCATGCACCGGGCCGGAACCGCCAAACGCCACCATGGAGCTGCCGCGATAGTCAAAACCGCGTTCCGAGGCGTGAATGCGAAAGGCCCGCGCCACATCTTCATCAACAATTTCGTGAATCCCCCAAGCCGCCCGCGCCAGGGATAGCTTCAGCGGCCCCGCGATTTGCGTTTTGATCACCTGTTCGGCGGCGGCCACATCCAATGCCATGGCACCGCCGAGAAAGAAATTCGGGTCCAGATAACCCAGCACCACATTGGCATCGGTCAACGTAGCGGCCTGACCGCCCTGGCCATAGCAGGCGGGCCCTGGATCGGCGCCTGCACTATGCGGCCCGACACGAATTGTGCCGCGTACATCGACCGCGGCGATAGAGCCACCGCCTGCACCGATCTCGATCATATCAATGACCGGGCTTTTCACGGGCAGACCGCTGCCGGCCTTAAAATCGTGCACCCGGGCGACTTCCTGGAAATAGACCTTGATGGCTTCGCCGCCACGTATCAGGGCGCCCTTGGCGGTGGTGCCCCCCATATCGAACGACAGCAATTCCGGGCGCTTTAGGGCCCGGCCATGAAAGGCAGACATTTGCGCGCCTGCCGCCGGGCCGGATTCAATAACCCGGGCCGGAAACTTTCGTGCCGTTTCAGGTGTCAACGTGCCGCCGCTGGAAGACATCACGAACAACTGCCCGGCAAATCCCAGATCATTCAGACCGCTTTCCAAGCGTCGTAGATATTGATCGAACATGGGCTGGGTAAAGGCATTGATGCATGTGGTGGTGAACCGTTCATATTCACGCCATTCCGGGCAGACCTCCGATGACAGGGATATGTTCAGGTCAGGAAAAGTCGCCGCCGCCATGTCTCCCAGGGCCCGCTCGTGATCAGGATTGGCATAGCCATGGAGGAGACATATGGCCAGCGACGTGATGCCCTCGCGGCGCACAAGGTCCGCCAACGTCGCCCGCGCTGCGTCCAGATCCAGGGTTTGTTCGATGGTGCCGTCATAATGCACCCGTTCCGCGACCTCAACCCGGCGGCGGCGCGGCACCAGGGGTTCGGGGAAAACCAGACGCAGATCGAACACGTCGTATCGTTTCTCCTGGCGCATATCCAGGATGTCGCGAAAGCCTGCCGTGGTCAGCATACCGGTGACAGCGCCCTTACGCTCGATCACCGCATTGGTTACCAGGGTGGTGCCATGGACGATTTCGACCACGGGGGATAAATCAAGGCCCTGTTGGCCCAGCAACGCCATCGTACCTTCCAGCACGGCGCGGGCGGGGTCATCGGGTGTGGTGAGCTGTTTATGGATGGCAAAACTGCCGCCTGCCTCGTCATAGAGGGCGAAATCAGTGAACGTACCGCCGATATCGATGCCCAGTCGGTAGGTGGAGCGGGCGGCCATCAGCGATTGTCCGGCAATACGTCGATGGCATCGCCAACGCCGCGCTCTCGCAATTCATGGCGGGCGATTTCATTCTTGGTCATGGTACGGGGAAAATCTGCGACGAACTCCATATAACGGGGGACCTTGAAAAAGGCGATGCGATCCTGACACCATTCCACCAGCTCCATTGGTTCCGGCGTCGCCTCGTCCTCCGACAGCTGGATGTAGGCTTTGATGTCTTCTTCGCCAATGTCCGATGGCACGCCGACGACGGCGCAGTCGATCACGGCAGGGTGGGCCGTCATTGCCTTTTCCACTTCGAAGGCGGAGACGTTTTCGCCCCGACGGCGGATCCAGTGGGCCTCCCGTCCAACGAAATAGAGAAAGCCATCGTCGTCCAGATAACCCAGATCACCACTGTGGTACCAAAGGTTCTTCCAGGCCGCCAAAGTCTCGGTCGGTTTGTTGATATACTCGATCATGTAAGTGTTGGGTACTTTGGGGCGCAGGAGGATCTGCCCGGTGGTGTTCGCCGGCACCGGGTTGTCGTCCGCATCCACGATCATCACCTCTGTCCAGCCGTGGGGCCGGCCACAGGAACCAAGACGGCGATCAAAGGTCCGCTCGCTACAGATCAGCACGCCCATCTCGGTCATGGAATAGACTTCCATCATGGGTGTGCCGAAACGTTCCTCAAACTCATCGCGCAGATCCCGGCGCACCTGGCCGGCGGCAATGCCAACGCCGATGCGAACTTTATGGTTCTTATCCTGATCGGATGCAGGGGCCCGCAACAACACCGCCATCATGGTGCCCAAGGGATCGATGACCGTGACGCCATATTTGCGGATAATCTTCCAGTAGTTGGAGGCCGAGAACCATTTTTCCATGATCCCGGTCATGCCGAGATAAAGGGGGGAGGTGATGGCGAATTGCTGACCGCCAATATGGAAGAAATGTGAATTCGCAAAATGCACATCGTCCTCCGTCGCCTCGGCAATATCGCCATAGCGGATCGCGGCGGCGATATAATACAGATGCGACACCAAAACACCCTTGGGCATGGACGTGCTGCCGCCCGTATAGACGATGCACATAGGGTCGGCGGCGGCGACGTCGGCATCAGGCAGGGTTTCATCATCGCCCATCAGATCGCTAAAGGGCAGGGTGCCGGGACCGGGAACGGCGGCCACATCGCCCAGGACCAGGACCTCCGGATCGCCGGTCAGGTCCGGTTTGGCGGCGTTATAGGCAGGGGCCAGTTCTTCATCCACCACCAACAGCTTTGCGCCGGTGTCGTTCAGGCTGTAACACATATCATCCTTGACCAGGCTGACATTCAGGGAGGCGTAGATCGCGCCGATCTTTGCACAGCCGAACCAGATCAAGGCCTGTTCAAGGGAATTGTACATCAGGGTGGCGACCACATCGCCCTTGCCGATACCGTGGGCCAGCAGGCGATTGGCGACCTTGTTTGACAGACGGTCGGCGTCTGCGTATGTCAGCGTTTCATCACGGCAGATCAGATAGGGTTTGTCGCCATAGCTGGCGCGCATGACGATCAGGTCGCGCAAGGTTGTTGCGTGGGGTGTGCGGCCAAGGATATCGATCATGGTTGTGCCTCTGCTTTATTCAAAATGTCCGGCGATGCCAACAACGCCTGCCGCCTTTAACGAGTCTATCTCATCATCCGGCAGGGAGAGAACCCGGCGCAAGACGAAATCATCGCCCTCCCCCAACAGCGGTGCCGTCTTGCGCAGGCCGGGGCGATGGCTGTTAACCCGCCAAGGGGCAGCGACCAGGGCCTCATCCCCCGTGTAGGGGTGGGTGGAGGATATCCAACCGGAACAGTCCGCAAATACTGCCGAATTGTCGGTCTCATCCAGTTCCAACAAATCTGCCCAGTGCCCGCCTAATGCGGTGCAGCGCTCAACAATATCAGCCCGGCTTAAACCCTCGAAATTTTCATCAGCGGCATCGCAGGGCACGGAGACGGCAATGAAAGATCCGTCTTTTGCCGTGACGATGGCATCACGGGTCGCGAGCGGTGGTGTCGGGGTTGCCGCCAATGTCGCGGCGGCCTCAATTTGGGAGACGTCAAAGGCCCGGCCCGTGCCGTCTTCTCCCGCAGCCAGGACGCCCGCCAGGAGGCCCATAGCCCCGAAGGCAGCTGCGTTGGGGTCGGAGAGGGAGAATGTGGGGGAGCCTAGGAATTCGCCGTCCTTGGTGATCAAATCCTCTGCCCCGCCCAGGGCGCTGAGCACCAGGCCGTAAGATCGCAGCTTTTCCACGGCTGAGCCTCGGCCGGGCCCGCTCATGGACATTTGTACCAAGGTCGGGTTGGCCTGAGCAAGATCGTCGGGACCCAGGCCAAGGCGCTCCATTGTGCCGACGGTGAAGTTCTCGATCAACAGATCGGACACGGCGGCCAGTTCCAGGGCCGTCTTGCGACCGTCGGGATGTTTCAGGTCAAGGGCCAGGCCGGTTTTGTTGCGGTTCAGGCTATGGAAATACAGGGAAGATTCGATGCGGGCCTTTTCCGGCATTTTTTTGCGCAGGGCTTCCAGGCCACGGGTGCGGTAGAGGTCAAAACGCCCAGGCGCTTCCATCTTGATGACTTCGGCTCCAAGGTCAGCCAGGATTTGACCGACCATGGGCCCAGACCAGACCCAGCACAATTCCAGACAACGCAGGCCCGCCAGGGGCGAACCGGCGACATCGTCATGTACACGCCGCTGCCGGTCCCGCGCTGCACCACCCGTCAGGGGTTGGATTTGGAACGGCATCGCCGGTATGTCGTCAACAATGAAATTGTCGCGAAAAACGTCCCGGGCGGCAGCCTCCGCCTGACTATAGACCGGCGCGATCACAGCACCTTCGGCCAGGCCCCGTTGCAGCAACTCGTCCCGGCCCAAAGCCGACAAGGTGCCTTCCAGCAACCGGTCCGCCGCCGCACTGTCCCGCGCCAACACGAAAGGGTCCTGATAGGCTTCACCTTTGGCCCAGTCAGGATCGCCAACGGCTTTGCGGATGTTGTGCCAATCCCGCCGCGACCGTCCCAATAAGGCCACATAGCCATCTTTACAGGCGTAGAACCCCATGGGAAAGATGCCGCCGTGCTCAACGCACAGGCGACCATTGCGTCGCCAGGAGCGGACCATTTCTTCTGGCCCGCCGGAATTTTGCAGGGAGAAGGAGCGCATAATATCGGCGGCGGAGACATCGTAGCGAACAGGCTTGCGCGCTTTGCCGTTGCCATTGCCATTTCGTTGCCGCCAGACTTCAGCCAATGCCAGGATCACGCCATAGATACCGCACCATTTTTCGGGCATGTCGCTGGGCAGGGGGACGCCGGGGCCCCCTTTGTGACCAATCACGGCCGCGGCCCCTGATACAGCCGAGGCCAAGGCACCGGTGCCCGGATGCCCGACCTGGTAATCCCAAAGACGAATGACACAGTTGGCATCAGATGCCGTATCCCCGCCGACGACGGCAATATCCGTATCAGCCACGGCGGCATCGTCCCCGCCACCCAACATTCGCAGCCATTGCCGTGCGTAGGAGGTTGAGCGGTTGCTGGCAGTTACCGTAATTTCTGCTGCCGCTGAAAGGGGAACCTGTCTTGTTTTGCAGTCCTGGCTCATGCGGGCGCGAGCGGTAATGGAACGGGGCCATCCTGTCGTGAGGGCAAAGCAACCACGGCTGTGCCCGAGGCCGATAACAAGTCAGATTGATTGCGGGCTTCTACTTTTAGATCGAGGAACTTGGCAGCGCCCACCTCCCGTTTGCCCAGAACTTCGCCACGCCACCAGATCGTATCGCCGACCATGTTCGGCTGCAGCACATTGACTTTTAGTTGATGCAGAAAGCCGTGATCGCCGATCCAGTTGGTCAGCATGTGCTGGCCCCAGGCGATACGTTGTGGCCCGACGTCATAGGCCCCGCCCATGCCGACGTCCCGGCCTGTTGAGGCCTCCAAATGGCCGCGCCCGGCGGAATCCTTGGCACCTGTTTCCGCATTGATATGGTAATCGTCGTGGCGGCGGCGATAGCGCAAGGCATCGCCATGCACCCCACCATAATGCAACGCGCCTTGGGCGGCGGCATACCAGGCCAGGATATCGGTGATGGTCAACGGACCCTTGATAACGGGGGGTACATGGGCACCCACGTCCACATCTTCCCAATATAAGGGTACGTTCCCTTGCCGGGGTTCGGCTAGAACCTGTTCTTCAATGTCCGCCAGTTCCGCCGGTTCATAGCGATAAGCCACATGGCCTTTGGGTTCTTCACCGTCCTTACGTTTGCGACCGTCGCCACGGGGCGTGCGGGCGCATTTTCCGATGGCCTCGGCGATCAGATTTCCGTCCTGGTTCCGATAAGACAGGGCACCGGTCTGTAACGCCCATTTGCCAAACCGGCGGCCGGTCTTCACCTCCTGCTTGATCAGTTTGACATCAATTTTGAAGCTGTCGTTGATGCGGATATGGTCGTACCAGGTCCATTCCGTACCGGCATAGATCCATTGCACCCCGGCCAATTTTGGTGCCACGATTGTGCAGTCCACGGCGTAAAGTATGCAGGGCGGGGCCAAAATTGTACCTGCAGGAGATTTAGCGGCATAGTCCGCATCAAACCACAGGGGATTGTCGTCGCCGACGCCCCAGGCGAAATGGCGGATGGTGTCCCGCGTGGTGGCCTCAATCCACTGCATACGGTCGCGGCGCAGGGGCACACCGATCAATTCAGCCGCCGCTGCCAGGGTCTCATCGTTTATCTGCCCCCAAGTCATGTCGTCACCTGCCTATTTTCTCCACCGGTTAGCTTTGGACATGGGGCATGACTTCTTTGGCGAACAGACGCAGCATATCCAGGCACTGTTGCACCCCATAGTAGGGCGGGTAATGCAGCATCAGGGAGGTGACGCCGATTTTCTCCAGCTCTTTAATGCGGCGGATCACGGTGTCGGGAGAGCCATGGATAATGGTGGTATCCACCAAATTGTCGTAGGCAAACTGTGAAGCGTCATCTTTTTCCGTGACATCACCTAAATATCCGGCGGTATCACCCGACAGAAATGTCTTCATATGATAGGTGATGGCCGCCTCGCTCTCCTCCTTAGCCTTGGCATCGGTGGCTGCGACATAGACCATGCGGACAACGTCAAACTGTCCAAATGCCGGGTTCTGGTTTAGGGGTGCGGGTGCCGTTTTCATATGTTTTTGATAAAATTCGATGTTCTTGCCCAGCACCTCAATTGAAGGCAGAGAGCCCTGCATCAGGCCAAAGCCTTTTTCCGCTGCTAATTGCATAGAGTTTTCCGTGCCCGCGCCCATGAAAAAAGGCGGGTGGGGCCGTTGGACAGGTTGCGGGAAAATCTCGTAGCTTTCATCCATCTTGAACTTGAAGAATTTGCCGTCGGAATTGACCCGTTTTTTGTGGAAACCGTCCAATATCAGGTCTACCGCTTCGGCCTGACGCTCCCGCCGGCTGTCAAAATCAACACCCAGACCTTCGAATTCATATGGCCGATAGCCGGAACCAAGGCCCAACTGAAAGCGCCCCTCGCTCAAAATATCAACAAAGGCGGCGTTTTCCACAATGCGCATGGGATGGTGCAAAGGCACCACCATTACTGCCGCCCCCAGTTTGATCCGCGTCGTTTTCGCGGCGAGATAGCTGAGATAGGCAAATGGATCCGGCATAATGCCGTAACGGTTGGAAAAATGATGCTCGGCGATCCAGATGCTATCAAAGCCTAATTCCTCGGCCTCAACGATTTCCCGTGTTACCCGCTCATGAATGGCTTGATGGGGGTAGACCTCTGTCTCCGGGTCCGGGTGGGACGTGAACAAAATACCAAACTTCATTTTGGTGCTTCCTCTATTTGCATCAACCTGACAGCAGCAAAATCATTATGGAACTGGACATAGTTGTCAATGTGCAATACTGTTGTCTATAGACAATGGAATGACATAATGACCAATGCCGATGGGGCACGATCACAATCGAAATCATCAGGGGCCCCGGGGTCTGCAGGCCCCGCACGGCCCGTCACGGCGGTAAGCCGTGCTGCCAGCATACTACGCTATTTAGGGCGTAGTCAGGTACCCCTGGGGGTCAATCGTATTGCCAGGGATTTGGATATTATCCCCAGCACGGCCCTGCATATCTTGCGCACGTTGGCGCATGAAGATTTGGTGGTTTTTGATCCCAATACAAAGCGCTATGGACTTGGTGTCGGCGTTTTGGGTATCGCCCGCAACATGTTGGGCGGTAGTGGTTTTGTACAGGCGGCACAGGGCCATCTGAACGCCATTGCCGCGGAATTCGATATGGCTGCCATTGCCGTGGAATTGGACAGTCATGACCATATGGTGGTGACGGCTTTGGCGCGCTCCGGACTGGATCTGAGTATCCATGTCAATATTGGCAGCCATTTCCCGGCCTTGATTTCCGCGACGGGACGCTGCATCGCCGCCCAGCGCAACTGGGACCGGAAAGAATTGGCCGGGCGGTTCAAGGATTTACGCTGGCAGAACCCGCCGTCGTTCGAGGTTTGGCTGGAGGAGATTGAGGCGGCCCGTCGGAACGGCTTTGCCATTGATGACGGCAATTATATTCGGGGCATCATCATCGTGGCCGCACCCATTACCCAACCCCCAGGGGCACCCAGCCGGGCCATTGTTGCCGTCGGCGTGACCGGGCAGCTGGACGCTGGCCAACGCCAGACCCTGGCGCAAAAACTGCGGGCGGCAGCCGACAGTCTAGCTGCTTAGATTTTTCCCAGCGCCCGTAGCAGCCGGGGCGGCGTGATGGGCGTTTCAGCGATTGAGGCCTTAAACGGTGCAATAGCATCGTTGACCGCATTCAGCACTGCGCCCACCGCACCCGCCGTTCCCGCTTCCCCCGCGCCCTTTGCCCCCAGTTCAGAGGTCTTGGTGGGGGTCTCAAGGTGGGCGACTTCAATATCGGGCATTTCACCGGCCATGGGGACCAGATAATCGGCGAAGCTGCCGGTCATGAGGTGGCCGTCTTCGTCATAGCGCAGCTCCTCGTACAAGGCCGCGCCTATACCTTGTACGACACCGCCGCGCACTTGTTCGCGCACCAACAAGGGGTTCAGGATACGACCGCAATCATGCACCACCAAATGGCGCAGGGGCGTGACGATGCCGCTGTCCACATCTACTTCCACAACGGCAATCTGTAGGCCGTTGCCCGCCAGGAACATGCGGTCACGGCTGCCGTAACGCTCCACCACCGTAAGATCGGCCGATACGCCATCGGGGATCGTATAGGGTTGAAAGTGGCCAATGCGCCCGATCTCAGAGACCGCCATGTGCCGGCTGCCAGACGCGGCATCGATCACCACGCCCTGTTCGATGCTCAAATCGTTTGGCTCTTTTTGCAACAGGCTGGCCGCAATATTCAGGATATTGCCGCGCAATGTGCGCGCGGCCCCCAAGGCGGCTTCGCCGCCAAGGGCCGCACCACGGGAGCCCCAGGAACCGCCGCCCACGGGGCAAAGCGCGCTGTCTCCACTGATTACCTCGACGTCCGCCAGGGGGAGGCCCATAACGCCGGCAACGACCTGTTGGATGCCGGTATCGATACCCTGGCCCTGGTCCGTAACGCCTGTATAGCAGCGCACGGTGCCGGAACCTTCCAAGCGTAACAGGCAGGTTTCCTGGGCCGAGATATGCTGGCCGCCTTCGCCATAATATTCCGGGCCAATCGCCGTCAGCTCCACGAAGGTGGCAATGCCGATGCCGCGATAGATGCCTTGTTGGCCTAGTGCAGTCTGTGTCTCCCGAAACCCGGGCACATCGATCATCTGCAACGCTTTGTCCAGGCAACCGTTGAAGGACAGGCTTTCAAATTCAACACCGCCCGCAGAGGTTCTGGGAAAATCGTCGTCGCTTAGATAGTTCATGCGCCGGACTTCGATAGGATCAAGACCAAAATCAGCCGCCCCCATGTCCAGCAATCTTTCCGCCACGGCGCAGGCGATGGGGTGGCCCACGGATCGAATATGGCCCAGTATGCTTTTATTCAGGAAGGCCATGCGCAGACCTGCCCGATAATGTTCGTGGCCATAAGGTGCGCCGGTGAGGCGGGTAATCTGGTTGCCTTCGGCAATGGACGTGCGGGGATATTGGCCGTAGGCCCCGGCATTAAACAGATCATCAACCTCAATGCCCAGAATTTTCCCGGCGGCGGAAAAGGCCATGCGGGCGTGCACCTCGTGATCCCGGCAGTGAATGTCGGAGAGGAAGCTTTCCAACCGGTCTGCAATGTATTTGACCGGACGGCACAATAGGCGGGCGGCCACGCAGGCGACCAGTTCATCGGCCATCAGGTGATGCTTCAGACCAAAGGCACCGCCCACGTCGGGACAGATCACCCGCACCTTGTGTTCGGGCAAAGCCAGTAGGCGGGCGTAAAGGTCTTGTTGTTGATGTGGGGTTTGGTGGGATTGGTGCACGGTCAGACGGTTTTCGCCTGGTTCAAATTCGGCAATGATGCCCCGGGGTTCCAGACTGACACCGGAATGACGGTTGAAGCGAAAATGCTCCTCAACCACGTGCGCTGCGTCCCTAAACGCCAAGGCCACATCGCCCGTCACAATTTCGGTTGAGAAGGCGAGGTTCGTGGTCATATCGTCATGCAGAACAGCGGCATCGGTGGCCAGGGCAGCCTTGGCATCGGTAACCGCCGGCAGTTCGTGCCAGGTGACGGCAACATGTTCCGCAGCGTCCTCGGCCTGGGCGCGGCTTTCGGCGACGACGGCAGCAACAGCTTCGCCCTGCCAGCGCGCGGTTTCCTTCGCCAGCGCATGCTGTTCCGGTGCCGCCATGGTTGGGAACAGCTTGTGTTCGGGCCGCCATGAGGAGACGGCGTCCTCCAGTTCCTTGGCGGTATAGACCGCGATCACACCCGGCATCGATATGGCTCCAGCCGTATCAATGGCTTCGATCCGGGCATGGGCATAGGGGCTTCGGACAAAGGCCAGATGCAGCATGCGGGGCAACTGAATATCATCCACGAACCGGCCACGGCCCGTCAGTAAGCGTTTCGCCCGATCCCTGGGAACTTCGGCACCGATGCTCATGATCTGCGCGCCTTGGCGACGGTTTCAACAGCATCGACAATGGCCTGATAGCCGGTGCAGCGGCAGAAGTTGCCTGAAAGGTAGTCGCGTATGTCATCACGGCTGGGGTCGGGGTTGGCGCGCAACAACTCCGCCGCGCTCAACAACATGCCCGGTGTGCAGAAACCGCATTGCAGGGCATTCAAGGTATGGAACATCTGACGCAGGTCATCATCGACGCCGCCCTCGATTGTTTCAATCGCGCAGCCGTCTGCTTGGACGGCCAGGACCAGACAGCCGCGCACGGTCTCGCCGTCCATGACAATTGTGCAGGCCCCGCAGGCACCTTGCTCACAGCCCACATGGCTGCCGGTGAAGCCCAGATCATGGCGCAGGAAATCCACCAGGTTCAGGCGTACGGGTACTTCGCGGGCGATCGCTTCACCATTCACCGTCAGGGCTATGCGCCAGTGTTTTGCCGTCATTGGGGTAGCCTCGAAAGGGCGCGGCGCAACAGCACCTGGACCAGATGGCGGCGATAGGCCGGGGGATAGGCAGGATCATCGGGCGGTTCAATCTCAGTTGCGATCATCTCCATGGCCGCATCAACGGCTGTTGGGTTGGCAGATAGAAGCGCCATCGTCTGCCCCGCCAGGACAGGACGGTCGGCAACGCCAAGCAAGGCAATGCGCAAACTGTTTGGTGCCGCAACCAGGGCCAGGCCGGCCATGGCGAAATCCCCGCGACGGCGGGCGATCTCCTCAAAGACGCTGATGCTATTGCGAACGGGTTTCGGGATGCGGATTGCGGTCAGAATTTCATCTGGTTGCAGCGCTGTTTCATAGACCCCCTTGAAGAAATCCGACGCGGCAACCCAGCGTTGCTCCCGTCCCGAGAGCAGAGAAAATGCACCGTCCAGTGCTAGGCAACAGGCACCCAGTTCGGCGGCAGGATCGGCCATGGCCAGGCTGCCGCCAATGGTACCGCGGTGGCGCACCGCCGGGTGAGCGATATGGTTGATGGCTTGATGCAACAGGGGTAAATCCCGGCCTATCAGTGGACTATCCGCCAGATCGCAATGGCGCAACAGCGCGCCAATCTCGATATAGTCGTCGCCTTCAGTAATCTGTTTCAAATCGTCCAGGCGACCGATATCGATCAACAGTTCCGGCGCGGCGAGGCGAAAGTTCAGGATCGGCAACAGGCTTTGCCCACCGGCGACGATGGCCGCATCGTCACCATGGCGGGCCAGCAGGCCCAGGGCGTCGGCCATGGATTCGGGCCTTTGATAGTCGAAGTCCGGGGCCTTCAAGTGGGCGCCCTATTCGGCAGCGTCTTGATCCGGCAGGGAGATGGGGCAGTTATCTTCCCGGCTGACCAGATCAAAGACAAACAGGAACTTCGCCATTCCCACCAGGACGGCGAGGCAGACGCCCAGCTCAAATATCTCGCCATCATCAAAATGCTCCGACAGCGCCTGGTACAACGGGCCGTTCATATAGCCATCCATGTTGGCCAGGGTCATTTCCTCACACAGCTCCAGGACGGCACGCTCCCGCGCATCGAAAACCGCATTGTCTGGGTCGAACAGGGCATCCAATTGCGCCTGGGTCACGCCGTCGGCCAATGCGGCCTTGGAATTGCCACGGTTGCAAAAGGCGCAGCCGTGCATGGTGGACAGCTTCATCCGCGCCAATTGCTTGATGCGTATATCTATCCGGCCACCATGGAACATCTGGGCGTAAAAGCTGTTGTAATACCAATCCAGCACTTCCGGGGCATTGCCCGCGACTTCAATCAACGTCGCCTCGTCCCGGTCGCGCATGGCATTGTCCCACAGAACCTGCAGGTCGGGGGGCAATTGGTCTCTGGAAACTTTTTTCAGTCGTGGATCAGGCATGCTCGTGCTCCTTCATTAGCCCCAGACATCGTCGGCAACTTCGACGATCAGGCGC
>Ga0233439_10003109_pt1 | contig 17761 bp, 15 predicted proteins | sample SI_123_September_6_FD_182713 | JGI IMG/M metagenome (GOLD analysis project Ga0233439, IMG submission 182713) | Seawater microbial communities from Saanich Inlet, British Columbia, Canada - SI_123_September2016_100_MG | ecosystem: Environmental > Aquatic > Marine > Inlet | place: Canada: British... | reverse complement strand
AATCTTAAAATAAAAAAAAATACTTGCATTGGAATAATAGGAGATAATGCAGCTGGTAAAAGTACACTTATAAATTTAATTTGTGGATTGACAAAACCACAAGAAGGAAAAATTTTAGTCAACGAAAAAAGTATTTTTAATAATTTAACTGAATGGCAAAAATTAATTGGATTTATACCTCAATCAATTTATTTGCTTGATGACAACGTTCAAAACAACATAGCTATAGGAGTTGATGAAAAAAATATTGATAAAGAAAAAATTAAAAAACTGCTATTATTAGCTGGCTTATCTGAAACTCTTAATTCAAAAGATTTAGTTGGAGAAGGGGGTAGAAATATTTCTGGTGGGCAAAAACAAAAAATTGGTATTGCAAGAGCATTATATCATGAGCCCAAAATACTCATATATGATGAACCCACCAGTGCTATGGATATTGCTTCAGAGGAGCAATTGACTGAAACCATATTTAATCATGCAGAGGAAAAAACTCTTATAATAATATCACACAGACCAAGAGTTTTAAAATATTGTGATTTTATTTATAAATTAGAAGATAAAAAGATTTCTTTGGTTGATTTAAAGAGTATTAACTTAAATAAATTCGAATAAATATATAAAAAGCATTATAAGAAAAAATAAATTTGAATATAAATGAAAAAAACATATTTCATAACAGGTGGTACAGGATCGTTTGCTAATAAGTTTATCTTTGATCTAGTGAAAAAAAAATTGGCAAAGAAAATCATAGTATTCAGTCGTGATGAGTTTAAGCAAATGATGATGAAAGAATTGCCTCATATAAAAAATAATATTAATTTGTTTAGATTCTATTTAGGGGATGTGAGAGATAAAAATAGGCTAGATTGGGCAATGATAGATGATGTGGATACAGTAATACATTCTGCTGCACTTAAACAAGTTCCAGCAACTGAATATAACCCTTTTGAAACAGTTCAGACAAATATCTTGGGAACACAAAATGTAATTGAAGTGAGTATTAAAAAAAATATAGATAAAGTTTTGCTAATTAGTACAGATAAAGCAGTATCCCCTATAAATCTTTATGGATCCACAAAACTTACCGCGGAAAAACTTTTTATTTCAGGCAATACATTCAAGGGAAAAAAAAAAAGATGTAAGTTTGCAGTAGTGAGATATGGAAATGTTATGGGGAGCAGGGGCTCAGTTATACCAATATTGTTAAGACAAAATAAATTAAATGCTAAATTTTTTACTATAACTCATAAATCGATGACAAGATTTAATATAACGCTTAAAGATGCGTCTGCTTTAGTAATAAATTGTTTAAAAATAATAAAGGGTGGAGAAATTTTTGTACCAAAGTTACCGTCCTACAATATTATTGATCTTGCTAAAGCAATTAATTCAAAAAAAGCAATTAAAATTATTGGTATTAGAACTGGTGAAAAAATGCATGAAGAGTTAATCTCTTCAGTTGAATTTGGGAATTTAAAAGCAAAAAGTAATCTTTATATAATTGATAATAAAAATGAATATAAAAACATGAAAAATGAAAAATTATTCAATTCTTATAACAGTCTTACTAATCCTGACTATTTAAATATAAACCAAATCAATACACTGATAAAAAAAAACCAATCAGACTTTGAAAATTAAATTTTTTTTACTCATGTAGTTTAATAAATTTTGATATCTTTCTAACAACATAATTTAAATCCTTAATACTTAAATTGTAATATAAAGGGAGAGAAACACAGGTATTATAATAATTAATAGATCCTGGAAATGTTTTTCTAATTTCTGATTTTTTGAAATTTTTAATTATATTCTTGAACATAAAAATAGGAATATAATGATATTGAAGAGCAATATTATTTTTAAGCATAAATTTAATAAAATTATCTTTATTCGTTTTAAGGTTTTTAAAGTTAAAATGGGCCAAAAAAAGATGCCATGCACCCTTATATTTATTATCATATTTAGGTAGGACACATATATTTTTATATTTATTTAAAAGTTTATAATAACTATTAGCAAGAATTTGCCTTTTTCTTTGAAAAGTTTTAATTTTTTTTAATTGTGAAATTCCAAGAGCACAATTAATGTCACTAAGTCGATAATTAAAACCTGGAAATTCTACGTTATATTTCCAATATTCTTTTTTTCTTTTTATTCCATGTGATCTCAAAAGTAAAATGCGTTCGTATATTTTTTTATTATTTGTTGTGATAAGACCTCCCTCGCCGGTTGTTATTGGTTTAACAGGATGAAATGAAAATGTACAAATATCTGAGTGTTTACAAGATCCAACCATGTATGATTTTTCATTAGCTGTATATTTAGCCCCAAAGGCGTGACAGGCATCTTCTATTAAAAAACAAGAATATTTTTTTTTTAATTTATAAAATTCCTCTATATTATTGGGGCTCCCTCCCAAATACATTGTAATGATTAGTTTTACTTTTTTGATTTTATTTTTTTTAATACAATCCAACACATTTTTTGGTGTCATTTGTCCAGTAACAGAGTCAACATCAGCTAAATATATTTTACTTTCTAAAGATAAACATAAATTATATGATGCAATAAAATTTATTGCAGGCATAATTACACATTCATTCTTTTTTAAGTTAATACTCATTAAAGCCATGTGTATTGCTGCCGTACCGCTACTGCAACTTAATGAATAGTTTGATTTTAAAAATTTTTTAGTTTTAATCTCAAATTGCTTAACAAATTTGCCAGTTGTAATCAGTTTTTCAGATAATGATTGGTTGACTATTTTTTTATCAGTTTTATTAACATTTTGTTTATTGTAAGGAATTATACTCATATTAAAAATTTTTTAAATTATCTAATCTTTACTTTATATGATTAGTTTTTTTTTATAAACAAAATATCTTCTTCATCATCTACTGGATTTCTTGTAGGATAAAAATTTTTAGAAATTAACCATTCTTTTAATTCATCCCACAAAACACTTTCAGTATAAAACTTTTTTTTACTGACCTCTATATAAATTGACTTGCAACTTTCTAGAGATTTTTCTGCCCCTTTAAGTGCTAATAGCTCAGCTCCCTGCAAATCCAAGATCCAATGATTATATTGTTTAGGGTCAATGTTTTCTTTATCAAATAATGTGTCCAGTTTTTTACTTTTTAAATTTAAAGTATCAATCATTTTGTGGTTTCTATCTGACCACATTTCACTTGATTTTATATTTTCAGTAAACTCATATATAGATGAGCATGCTGAGTCATAATTAGAGACGTAAAAATTAGTATCTTTATCATCTTCATCAGTTAATAAAGCTTGAAAGGCCAATTGATTTTTATAAAAATATAAATTTTCAGACAATTGATCATACAATTTAGGTAATGCCTCAACCCAAATAACATTTTTACCAAACCAATTGTAGACTTCAGCTTCTAATCCCCTGTGGGCTCCAAGATGAACAATACCAGTAGAATTATTGATAGATTTTAATACATCATCATCTAATTTTCCATATGGGTTTGGCTCAGGAGGCTTTCTAAGCTTAATTAACTTCCACCCCAACTTTTGTAATATTTTTTTTATTATGGATTTCATTAAATTATAATTTATTAATATGTTTATTCTGAAACATCAATAAATATTAGATAGATAAACAGTTATATTGTAAAATAATTTTAATAAAATATTGTCTTTAGATTAAATTAACAATAAAATAATTAAAAAACTTAGGATCTTGCTCTTTTCAAATTTTAGTAAAATATAAAATTAAGATGGTTAATAAACTTCATTAGCATGGAAGACTTGTATAAAAAAACGTTAAAATTCTTACATGTAAAAAATGCGCCACAGAAATTTAAGAGGTTTATAATAAATTAATATTAGTGATTATGAATTTAAATGATAAAACAAAAAAACCCTTAATTAGCGTTATTACATGTGTATTAAATAGTGAAAACTTTTTGCAAGAATGTTTTGATAGTTTACACAAGCAAAAATATAAAAATTATGAGCATATTATTATTGATGGAAAATCAAGTGACAATTCAATTAAGATTATAAAAAAAAATAAGGATAAAATAAATTTTTGGGTAAGTGAAAGTGATGAAGGAATATACGATGCTTTTAATAAAGGTATGAAATATGCTAAAGGTGACATTATAGGTTTTTTGAATTCTGATGATGTATATTACAGTGACAAAACTTTAGATTATGTTGCTGAAGAGTTTAATAAAAATGAAAAATTAGATTTTTTATTTGGTCCAGTAAAAAAACATTGGGGTTTATTACATGGTTATAAGCCTTGGAAGATACATTTTACCTGGGGCTTTTATACTAGTCATTCAACTGGTTTTTTTATTAAATCTAGTGCAGCAAAGATTGTTGGAGAATATAATTTAAAATATAAATATTCTTCAGATTATGATTATTTTTTTAGAATGATAGTTCATAAAAAATTAATTGGAAAAGGAGTTTCAAAAGAAAAAATTTTTGGTATTTTTAGAAGAGGTGGATTTTCAAGTAGAGTAAAATTTATTGATCATTTTAAAGAAGAAATACAAATAAGAAAAGATAACAAGCAAAATAAAATTATTATTCTTTTAATTATAATTTATAAATCAATAAGACATATTAGAAAAATAATAAAAAATTTATAAATCTATAAATTTATAAAAAATTATCAAATTAGAATAATATTTTCAAAAAACATAAAAAATATTTTAATAAATTACGTCTTAATAGTATTTTTAATTATAGTCGTATAGTTTTTTATAAATTTATCAGATACAAAATTATTATCTTTAGGTAATTTAATTTTTTTATTCATCACTTTAATCATAATTTTACTTAATTGATTAGAGTCTGTAGGATTAAATAATAATTTATTTTTTGAAATTCTTTCTCTATGAACATCTATATTTGAAACTATTGCTGTTTTTTTCAGATTTATTGCATGCTCCAAAGTATTTCCCCAACCCTCAAAAAATGATGGGTTTATCACTGCTATACTATTTTTAATAAATGAAAAAACATCATTTATTGGAACAACTCCTAAATGAAAAATATTTTTATTTAAATTTTCTTTTTCTATAAATAAATTTAGTTCAGAAAAATAATTTGGAAATCTATAATCACTTTTATTTCCTGTCATTATCAGACAAATATTTTTTTCATTTGTTTTTATTTTTTTTATTGCTTTAAATACAACAAGATGGTTTTTATGTTTCCAAAAATGGTTTGGAAGATAGAAAAATTTTTTTCTAATATTATATTTCTTTTTTAATTCTTTAATATTTGTAATTTTAATACTTTTATCAAGGTGAGTAGTATGATGTAGAACCACTGAATTGTAAAAAGCATTTTTATTGATTTTTTTTAGGTTCATTTGAACCGACTTACTGCTTAACAATATTTTAGAGGAATGAACAGAAGCCATGTAAATATCAATATTTCTTGCAATCTTTTGTTTATAACTGAAGTTTTCAGGATATTTTAATTCTTGAAAGTCAGGAAACCATTTAATACTTGGAATTAAAGAATTTTTACCCAGATAGTTAGTGTGAGACACAACTGATATTTGATTAACTTTCAAAAATTTTTCCACAAAAGAGTTTTTACCTAGAATTAAGATTGAAAAAAAATTGACTAGTTTTATCATTTTATCTTTTCTATTAAAAAGATTTGATTTTATAACTTTTATTCCCTTGAAGATATTTTCTTCTTTTTTGGTCATATAGAAATCTGTAAAAATGATAATCTCTATATATTTACTGCTTTGTAAATTAATTGCTTCAAATAGATTTTTATAATAGTTGGTGACACCTAACCAGCCCTCTAGTCTATAATTTATGATAAAGCCTATTTTAATTTTTTTTTTTTTCATATTTAAAAGTATTCAAAACTTTTAAATTAATTTTAGAGTTATTGTTTCTTAAAAATTTTGCAGGGTTTCCAACTACCACAGTATTATTTGGAACATCTTTTGTAACAACCGCTCCTGCTCCAATTATAGAATGATTGCCAACTTTTATATCAGGTAAAATAGTTGCTGTAGCTCCAACTGATGAAAAATTACCTATTTTTACTCTTCCTGCAAGATAACTGCCACCCATTAGGTGAACACCATCACCAATTTCACATTCATGATCAACAATAGCGCCTGTGTTTATAATACAATAATCTCCCATTTTTACCCCTCTATTGATATACGATTTAGCCATAGCTATCAGACCTGAGCCAATTTTAGAGTTTTTATGGACATAGCTTAATTTTGATTTAACAGAAATTGAATTTAAGCCAAATTCCTCCAATTTTTTTGAAATATTATATCTTGCATACCCATCCTCTCTTGCGATGCACACAGAAAAATATTTTGAATTTTTTAAAAATATTTTAAAGTCATTAATTTTATTTGAAAAAATTAAGCTACTCTTAAAAAAAGGTTTAATACCAAAAGGATCAAACATATATTTTGGAGATTTTTTAAGTTCTTTTAACATTTCATAAATTATGAATGCAGTAGATTTTGATCCATACAAAAGAATATTATTTCTATTCATTAATATTATAATTTTTTTTCAATTAATTTCTTAAAATACAATATATCTTTATATTTTATATTTAAATTTGAAGGCAGGACTATAATATTATCAAATATATTTTCACTAACTCTTTCTGAACCAACATATTTTGAATTAAAATTTTTTAATTTATTCATTGGCCAAAATCCAGATCTAACTTCTACCCCGTTTTTTTCAAGAAATTTTCCTATCCTTCTAATACTGCTTACGCTTTTATTTTTAAAATAAATACTGTTTAACCAGTAAACACTTTTAAAATTTTTTGGAACTTTTTGAGTTATGTTAATGTCATTTGTTTCAAATATCTTTTGATAATTTTTTCCTAATAAAATTTTTTTTTGCAATATAGATTTTTCAAATTTTTCTATTTGTGCTCTAGCAACTGCACCTAATAAGTGTGGTAATAAGTAGTTGTATCCCTCTCCTAAAGAATAATATTTTTTCCAATAAGGATCATACTTTCTTCTAAATGGTGAATTTCTGGAAGCTAAAGTTTTAATTTTTTTGAATAATTTTGTATTATTACACACAACTACCCCACCTTCACCCACACCAATCATTTTTTCAGATCTTATAGATGAAATACTAATGTCACCTATTGTCCCCACATTTTTATTATTTATCTTTGCTCCTAAGGCTTCACTAAAATCTTCCATTAAAAATATCTTATTTTTTTTACAAAGACTTTTTATTTTATAAGTATCTCTGGCCGGACATCCATATACATGAACTAGTTGAACAACTTTTGGTTTATACTTTTTAATAGCTTTTATTAATTGATTAAAGTCGATACCTAGGGTTTCCTTTTCAACTTCAACAATAATTGGATTTGCACCGCATTGCTTAACTGCTGAAATGTTAGATACACAGCTATAATTTGGCAAAACAATATTATCACCATTTTTACAATTAAAACTTTTTAATGCTAAATGGATAGCTGCGGTTCCACTTTGTACCGCCAAAGAATGTTTAATTTTTAAATACTTTGATATTTTTTTTTCAAAAATTTTTGTATGTTTACCATTAGAAGACAACCATCCTTCTTTTAAAACATTATTAACATATTTTTTTTCTAAACCTTCTATTAAAGGTGAATTAATTGTAAATCTCATATTTAAGTTTTGATATTATAAATGAAAATTAGTTAATAAGTTATTATAAATAAAAATTAATTAATATAAAGAAAAAAACAAATTGGAATGATAAAAAACTATAGAAGAGATATAGACTCATTAAGGGCAATTTCAGTATTGTTTGTAATTTTTTTTCATCTCAAAACGCCTTTTTTTCAAGGTGGTTTTTTAGGTGTAGATATTTTTTTTGTAATAAGTGGTTTTTTAATAACAAAAATAATTTTAAAGGATCTGTCGGAAAATAAATTTACAATTAAAAATTTTTATTTAAGGAGAATTAGAAGAATACTTCCTCTTGTTTTATTTGTTACCTTAATAACATCGATATTAGCTTACTTATTTTTTTTCCCCTACGAATTTAAAGAATATTTTAAAAATCTTTTGTCTGTAAATCTTTTTGTTTCAAACTTTTGGTATCAAACAAAAGGAGGATACTTTGGGCCTGAGTTAGAGGTAAATCCGTTGATTCATTTTTGGAGTTTGTCTGTAGAAGAACAATTTTATTTATTTTATCCTATTTTATTAATTTTTTTTTTAAAAAAAAATATTTTTAAATTTTTTTATCCTCTTTTATTAATCATCATAATTTTTAGCTTCTCAGTCTCACAGTTTGGAGGAAATTTAAAATTTAATTACCCATATTTTGAAAAAGAATTTGATTTTTTTTCAATACCTCAATTTGCTTTTTATTCTACAATTAGTAGAGCTTGGGAAATTTTACTTGGATGTGCTGCTGCATTGTATTCCAATAAAGTAGGTAATAATTTTATTTACAAAAAATATATAGTAAATTTGTCTTTGATTTCACTTTTTGCTTCACTTTTCTTGTTTAATGAAGATATTCCACACCCAAGTCTTATTACTTTATTTCCAATTTTATTTACAATTTTAATTTTAATATTTAATGAAGATAATATTTCGAAAAATAAAATACTAAATTCTAAAATATTATCTTCAATTGGATTAGTATCTTTCAGCCTTTATCTTTGGCATCAACCAGTGTTTATTTATGCAAAATTATATAATATTGTAGAGCCAAGTTTTTACTATAAATGTTTTTTATTTTTTATAATATTTCCAATATCATATTTGTCTTGGAAATTCATAGAACAGCCATTTAGAAATAGAAATATAATTAATAATAAAATTTTGTTTCAGTCTCTTTTATCTGTCTTTATAATAATTTTAATTTCAGTTTTTTATCTTAATTTTAAAAGTAGTAGTTTTGATCCAAAATTACAAAAAATTGTAAATGAAAAAGATAATTATGAAAAAAAATATTTTGATAACTGTACTACTATTCCAAAAAAATATATTAAACCAATTAATGCGTGTATTATTGGGGACAAAGACAAAAAGGTAGTAGAGTTTGCAATAATTGGCGACTCTCATGCTGCAGCTCTTGCTGGCTCATTTGACAATTATTTTTCAAAGAAAGGTATTAGCTCATATCTTTTTACTATAAATGGATGTCCTTTATCATCTAACTTATATAATTATTATGATAAAAGGTTTACATGCAAAAAATATTATAAGGAACTAACAAAATTTATTAAAAAAAATAAAAATATTAAGAAAATTATTTTACATTCGAGATGGGGTTTTTACTCATCAGGAGAGAGATTTAATAACCTGGAAGGAGGAAAAGAGGAAGGAAAAAATTCATTATTTATCAAAAATGAAAAGAATCTTTTACTCAATAAAAAACAAAAAGAAAAAATTGTTAATGACGAAATTAAGTATTTTATAAGTAATTTGTCAAATGATAGAAAAATATATGTGATATCGTCAATTCCCGAGGTAGGTTTTGAAGTACCAACAACATTGGCAAGATCAATCAAATTTAATAAATCGAAAAAATTAAATAAATACACAACTTCATATGATGTTTATGCTAGTAGACAAAAATCAATAAATAATACTTTCAAAATACTTGAAAATGAAAATAAAATTTTGCTATTTGATAGTAGCAAGGTATTTTACAATATTATTAATAAAAGATGCAATTATACACTTAAAGAAAAACCATTGTATTTTGATGACGATCATTTAAATAGGACTGGATCAGAAATTCTTATTAAAAGTTTTTTAAATCACAACAGTAACTTTGCAAAATAATAAAATAATGAAAACATCTTTGGTTATAACTACTATAAATAAGATCAACAAAAATATTAGAAAATTTGCATCAAGCTCAAAAATTAAAAAATGGAATTTAATAATTATTGGAGATAGAAAATCCCCAAAAAACTTTAATTTATCATATGGTAATTATTTAAATATTAAAACACAATTAAAAACTAATTTTAAATTTGCAAAAATTTGTCCTGAAAATACATATGCAAGAAAAAATATAGGGTATTTACAGGCTATAAAAAATAAAAGTGAAATAATAGTAGAGACAGACGATGATAATTTTCCAAAAAAAAATTTTTTTGAAGAAAAAAAACTTATTCACAATGTTAAAGAGATAAAAAATAAAAGTTGGGTAAATATATATGATTTGTTCACAACAAATAAACCATTAATTTGGCCAAGAGGACTTCCTTTAGATGATATAATGGAAAATAAGATTAAATTAAGTGCGAAAAAAAAAATAAGATTTTATCTTCAACAAGGTGTATGTGAAAACAATCCTGATGTTGATGCAATATATAGATTAATAAATAAAAAAATAAACATTAAGTTTAAAAATAATTATTTTGTAAGTCTTGGAAAATCATTGTCTCCTTTCAATAGTCAAAACACAATATGGTTTGAAAAAATTTTTCCTTTAATGTATTTACCAGTAACTTGCACTATGAGAATGACAGATATTTTAAGAAGTCTAATTTGTTTAAAAATTTTGATGAATGATAATAAAAAAATTTTATTTTTTGGCACAACAATGTTTCAAGAAAGAAATGTACATAATCTATACAAAGACCTTGAAGATGAAATTGGTTTATATTTGTATGGTAAAAAAATTACCAATCTAATCTTAAATTTAAATTTAAAAAAAGGTGAAATAAATTATTTGCCTAATATTCTTAAATGCTATCAACATTTAATTAAAAATAATTTTATAAAGAAAACTGAATTGAAATATTTAAATGCTTGGATATTTGATATAAATAATCTCACAAAACATAACCCAAAATCACTTTAATTTTTTCTTCAATTTAATTTTTCCAAAAATAAAGGGAAAATAAAATTTTAAATACCACATGCAACTAGAGACATACTTATTTTTTGAGTTATACCCAAAAAAAATCTCATGATCAGCCAGTTTCTTTTTACTTAAAAGTTTTGCAAAAGAAATAATGTGAGATTTTACACCTGTGATACCGTGACATTTAGACAAAATTATAGCTTCAATTAAAGTTTCTTTTCCAAGTTTAAACCGATGAAGTTTTCTTGGGTATAACTTAAAAGAATCAATTGTTTTCATTCTATAAGATTTATAAAAAATTAACTTATCACCAAATTCTTTTTTAAGAGCCTTAAGATATTTATCTTCTTCTGTTACTAGAAAAATTTTATTATATTTAAATTTATTTAAAAGATTATTAATATTTTTTATCATTTCGGAGATAGTTGATGGAAAAGTATGTCCCGCAGCATTTTTATATGTAGATCCCCTAAAATGAACGCCTAAAATTTTATCATTATAATTAAAATTATCTAAAAAAAATTTTTGAGCTTCATTTAAAAATTTTTTTTTGATTTTTATTTTTTTTATATATTTTGAAAATTCTTTTTTTTTTAAATCAATAGAGATATTAAAAGAATTTTTCTTATTTATAAATTGATAAAAAGAATTACCCAAAATCACATTTTGTGATTTATATACATCTTTTAATGAATATTTATTTATTTTTTCAAAATAATACTCCCAGGCATTGTAAGTATTATCTATTTTTTCTTTTTCATTATATATTGTTGTAAAATTTTCCATATCAACAATAGGAATGAAATTAAATTTATTACAAATTATTAGTTGATTGATTACAAACACAACATTTGAAAATAAACCAGCACCAGGAGACCTGTTAATAATATAAAATTTTTGATTTTTATTTTTTGTACTTTTTTTTATTTTATATTCTGAGTTCTGATTTAACAAAAAATCATTATATGGAAACTTTCTTTTAAAAAAAGGTTTTGGTCCAGTACTTGTGATTAATTTTTTTAAAAATTGATTCATTGTTAAAAAATCTTTTTTTTAAACCCACCCAATATTTCTGGAAATATTTTTTTATAAAACCAAGTATATGGAGCAATAAATTCGTTAGAAGTATTTATCCCATTATTAAGTGTGAAATATTTTAATTTTTTTTTATTATCCAAATATTTAACATACATGCTGACATTAGTAATAGAGTGAAGAAATCCTTGACACTTTGAAATAATTAAAGATTCCTGTAGTATTTCTAGACCCAATTTATACCTATGTAGCTTTCTTGGATAAATTTTAAAAGCATTATCTTTTGGAGAACGAAAGGTATTTATATAAAATAAATTTGATTTAAATTCATTTTTCATCGCATTAAAAAAAGTAAGATCCTCCGTACACAAAAAAATTTTCTTATAATCATATTTTTTAATTAAAAAATTTATGTAATCTAATGATTGTTCAGTTGTTGCAGGATATGGATGATTTGCTGCAGTTTTATAGCTCGTTCCTCTATAGTGTATTGCAAGTGTATTAGAATCTAGATTATTTTTACAAAAATTTTTTGCTTCTTTAATTATATTCTTTTTAATTTTAAAGTATTTTTTCCCTATTCTATGAAATTTTTGGTCTAAAATATTGTGAGAGAAACATTTATAAAAAGTATTATTACTCAAAATCACATTTTGTGATTTATATACATCTTTTAATGAATATTTATTTATTTTTTCAAAATAATACTCCCAGGCATTGTAAGTATTATCTATTTTTTCTTTTTCATTATATATTGTTGTAAAATTTTCCATATCAACAATAGGAATGAAATTATTCTGCTCAGCCACTTGTAAATGATTTAAAACATAAATGACATTTGAAAATAAACCTGCACCAGGTGATCTTCTGATAACATAAAAGACTTTATCTCTATTTTTGTTTCCAAAAGTGCATATATTAAATTTAATTGAATCTTTAAATAGTTTTTTTTGATTTATAAATAATGGCAACGCATTTTCTTTAAGTATTAAATTGGTAATTTTTTTTTTAGTTCGAGAAATATTCATTAAATTTGAAAACATATGATTATTTATTTAAAGTTTATTTTATAGATATTTTTGTATTAGCGATAAATATTTTTTACAGTTTTTTTCAAAATCAAATCTATGAAGCATGTTATATGCTTTAACAATTTTTTTTTTATAAGTTTTATTGTTATTATCATATTTTATTATTTCTGATGCTAATTTTTTATAATCTCCAATCTTGAATAAGCTTCCAATTTTGCCATTGATTAGTATTTCTTTTGGCCCAGTAGGACAATCTGAAGAAATTACATATTTTTTTAAAGTCTGTGCTTCTAGTAAAACATTTGGTAATCCTTCATATTTTGACGATAACACAAACAAATCTGAATATTTTAAATATGGGTAAGGGTTAGATTTGTAATTTACTAATTTTACAATTTTATTTAGTTTAAATTCATTTATTTTATTTTTAATTAATTTTTTATTAACCCCATAACCTATTATTAAAAGCTCACAATTTATATTTTTAGTTGCTATTTTTATTGCTTTTAAAATAGTTATTTGGTCCTTTTGGTTAGTAAGTCTTGCTATATTAATTATTTTAAGATTATTTTTTTTATTACTAAAAAATTTCTTATTTATCTTATTTTTACTTTTTTCTAATATTTCATGTTTATTTAATGGATTATAAATTAAAACTGAATTGATATTAAATTTTTTTTTTATTTCTTTTTTGAATGCAGAACTATTTACAACAACTGAATCAGCCCTTTTTAAAAAAAATTTAAATATAGAATTTTTTATATAACTTTTATTCCATCCAGTTGGAGACGAGTTTGATCTTGATATAATTTTAAAATTAAGAAAAAAAGATAAAATTATTGTATAAATATTTGCTTGAAAAGAAAAAACTAAAAAATTTTTATTTTTATAATGTTCATTAATTAAAATTTTTAGGCAATAAAAATACTTAGAGTATTTAGAATACCTTTTATTTTTAATTTTATTATAATTAATTATTCTAATTTTTTTATCAAAATATTTGTTGAATTTATTGTCAAATGTTATGAGAGATATATTGGAAATATATTTAGAAATATAATTAGCTATTAGAATCAAATTTTTTTCAACACCACCACCTTCCATAGAAGGCATAAAAAAAATTAATCTTTTTTTATTTTTCTCCATACTTTTCTTAAAATATTTTTAATACTTTTTTCTCTTAAATCTAAATCACTCGATTCATTTAAATCATTATCTGTTTTTTTTCTTATTATTGCTAGTCCAGAAGATGAAAAGGAAAAATTTAAATCAAAGTTTTCATAATTCTTTGAATAAATAGAAAGTAAAATTTCAAATGTTTCTTTATTATTTACTTCACAATAAAAATTACTTCTTGGCATTTTCTTCAAGTAAGGAAGATGAGAAATATCATCAATAAATAAATAGCCATTTTTTTTTATTAAGGGATAGTACCCATAAATTAATTTTTTAACATGACTCGCTTCATGCAATGTATCAATAAATAAAACATCAATTTTATTTGGAATATTTGATTTTATAAAATCAAAATTATCATCCCTTGAATGAAAAAATTTCCAATTCTCACTATTAGAAACTTTTGAGCAATCATCAATATCTGCTGAAAAAAGTTTTCCATTATTATTGCTACAAATATCAAGAAATTTCTTTGTTGAAGTACCTTTCTGAACACCTAATTCTAGAATGATTGGATTATTAATTTTTTTTACTATTGAAAAAAGATTGCTATCTAGTTTGTAATTGTAATCTTCCATTTGAATATTTTATTTAATTTATTTGTTTTATAAGATATATTTTCATATTACTATTCCATCAGAATTACAAATTAGAAATACTTTGAGCAAAAAAATAATCTATTATTGGTCACCATTTTTATCACCAATAGCAACCTGCAAAGCTGTTATAAATTCAGCAGGTTCTCTAATGCAATTTGAAACTAATTATCAATGCTATATATTTAATTTTTTTGGTGAATTTAATCAATTTGACCAAGAAATAAAAAAAAAAAAAATAAAATTTTTAGATCTTTATAATTTTAGTATTGCAAAATTTCTTCCATATAAAGGTAAAATACAGAGCAGATTTTCATTTGTTATGATTTTTTTGCTTGGATTTTTTCCATTAATTAAATTGCTTAAAAAAAATAGGCCAGATTTTTTAATAATTCATCTTATTACATCTTTGCCTTTGATAATTTTATTATTTTTTAATTTTGATACTAAATTTATTTTAAGAATTTCTGGTTATCCAAAGATGAATTTGTTTAGAAAATTTTTATGGAAATTAGCATTTAAAAAAATTTATAAAGTTACATGCCCAACACAAAGTACACTATCTTATATAAAATCACTTAATATTATATCTGAAAAAAAAATTAGTCTTTTATATGATCCAATAATAAATGTAGCCGAAGTAAATAATAAGAAAAAAGAATTTATCCATCAGGATAAAGATTATTTTCTTGCAGTAGGAAGATTAACTAAGCAAAAAGATTTCATTTTTTTATGCAAAGCATTTAAAAAGCTAATAAAAAAAGATAAAGATATAAAAGTATTAATAGCTGGAACAGGAGAAGATGAAAAAAAAATATCTAACTATTTAAAGATAAATGGTTTAGATCAAAATATAATTTTAATAGGATATGTTGAAAATATTTTTCCTTATTTTGTAAATGCTAAAGCATTTATTTTAACTTCTTTATGGGAAGATCCAGGTTTTGTTTTAGTTGAGGCGGCATTTTCAAGAACTTTAATATTAAGTAATAATTCGAAACCAGGTGCAAATGAATTAATAAAAAACAATTATAACGGTTTAGTGTATAAACAAGGTGATATTAATGATTTTCACTCAAAATTTGAGGAAATTTATAATTTAAAAAATGTTAACACTTTAAAAATTAATAGTTTAAAAAATATTAAAAAATTTACACTTTTTAGTCATTATCAGCAAATAAAAAAATTGATTTTAGAGAGAGAAATGTAAATGCAAGATTTGATTTATTTTTTTTTAACTTCATTGTTAATAATGATGTCTACTCTTGGATATGGCTATCTATTCATAAAAATAGTAAATTTCAAAGTTGAAAAATTAAACTTAGGATTAGTTGGTTTTTTAGGCTTATTTTTTTTGTCAATTATAGCTAGTTACTCGCACATTTTTATGGCTCATAGTTATTTACACAATATAATAATTATTTTTTTGGGATTAATTTTTCTTTATTTTTTTTCAAGAAATTTTAAATTAAAGATAAGTTTTAATCTTAAATTATTAATCTTAATTTTTTTATTTTTATTTATATCGTTAATAATTTCAAAGACTAATGAGGATTTTCCTTATTATCATTTACCAAACTCCCTTCAATTTGCTGAACAAAAACTTCAATTTGGACTAGGAAATCTAAATCATGGATTTAAACATATAAGTTCAATTTTTATGTTAATGTCGTTAAATTATTTACCTTATTTTGAGCATTACTTATTCAATTTAACTAATTTTATTTTTTTTATATTTTTAATCTATTTTGCAATTTATGAGATTTATTTTAATAAAGTATCAAATTCAAATATTTCAAGGATTTTTATTAGTTTAATTTTAATTCTTTTTTTAACAAAATTTTCACGGTTAGCTGAATATGGATCAGATATTTCTCCACAAATTATCATATCAATATATTTATATTATTTTTTTGAAATTTTGTTTAACGATGAATTGGAAAGTAATGTTTCAGTTTTATTCCTTAAGTTGTCAATTATTTTTATTATATTTGCAAGTACACTTAAATTTATCTTAGTAATTTACTCAGTGTTCATATTTATAATTTTATTAAAAATGAAAAAAGATTTTTTTAACTATCTTTTAGAGTTTAACTATTTAATATTAGTCATAAGTCCAATAATATTTTATATTTTTTTTAATTTTGCGTCTACGGGGTGTTTATTGTATCCAGTAGAAAAAACATGTTTGGATAATTATTTCGATTGGGCTTTGACTAGCGATATAGTTGATTATATGAATCTTCATTATGAAACGTGGGCTAAAGGTGGAAAAGGGCCAAATTTCAATGTAAATGATCCTTCAAATTATATAGAATCTTTAAATTGGTTAAGTAATTGGTTTAATGTTTATTTTAAAAATAAAGTATCAGATTTTATTTTAGTAACTTTTATAATTATATTAATTTTTAGTTTATTTTTTTATAAAGAAATTTTTTTAAGAAAAAAAAAGAAAAATGCATTTTCAAAAAAAAAAATATTTTTTTATTTATTAACAATAACGACTTTTCTTTTATGGTTTTTAAACTTTCCAACTTTAAGATACGCCGGATATATAATCGTTTATTTATTATTAGTTTTTCCATTCATAGCTATTTATGATAAATATCTAGATACAAAGAATATTATTTTTTTAAGAAAAATATCTGTAATTTTTTTAATTTGCTATTTAGTTTTTTTATATAAAAATTTTACTAGATTTAATTATGAATTCAACATACCGGTCAATCAAAATCATAATTTTACAAATTTTCCGTATTATTGGATTGATAAAGTCAAATTTGAGGAAAAATTTATTAATGGAGTAAAAGTTTATTCAACAAAAGGTATGTGTTGGAATGTCTCCACAACATGTATAAGAAATGTTGAAAATATAAATCTAGAAATTAAAAATAATTATATTTTTTATTATATAAAATGAACTCTTTAAACCCCAAAGTATCGATTGTATTAACTTATTATAAAAAAAGATCTTATATATTAAAAACTATAAACTCTATTTTAAAACAAACCTATAAAAATTTTGAATTAATATTTGTATATGATGATGATGATAAAACTGACTTAAAATATATAAAAA
>Ga0233439_10003105_pt1 | contig 17771 bp, 14 predicted proteins | sample SI_123_September_6_FD_182713 | JGI IMG/M metagenome (GOLD analysis project Ga0233439, IMG submission 182713) | Seawater microbial communities from Saanich Inlet, British Columbia, Canada - SI_123_September2016_100_MG | ecosystem: Environmental > Aquatic > Marine > Inlet | place: Canada: British... | reverse complement strand
ACTGCATGAACGCAAAGACGATCTTCTCGAACTCGACAAAATGGGCGAAACCAGAGTCGACAATTTGCTCAAAGGGATCGAAGCGTCCCGTTCGCAGCCACTACCAAAATTGCTCTTTGCTCTTGGAATTACGGGCATCGGGTCCGAGAGCGCCGAGTGGCTATCACGCCGGTTCCGCAGTCTTTCGGGCGTAAAAGACGCCACTGAAGAAGAGCTACTCGCAATTGACGGTATCGGCCCAGTAGTCGCTACGACCTTAGTCGACTACTTCGCCATCGAACAAAATCGCCAGCTCATCGACGATCTCATCGAACTTGGCGTGAACCCCATCGACGACACTCCAGAGCCTTCAGCCGATCATCCAGCCAACGGTGTGACATTCGTAGTTACAGGTCGGCTCGAGACTATGTCACGATCTGAAGCGCAAAACCGAATTAAATCGCTGGGTGGAAAAGCCACAGGCTCCGTAACGGGAAAAACCAACTTCCTTGTTGCAGGCGCCGAAGCCGGATCGAAGCTCGACAAAGCCAATCGACTGAATGTCCACGTGATCAACGAAACCGAATTCATCGCCTTCATGGAAGAAAGCGTTGTTCCCTCTCGACCTGAATCACCCGACTCCGCCGACGCCTAAAGCTAACTCCGATAGCTAAGGCAATCTTCACAGCGATTCACAAAAATTGCTGGAGAAGCTCAAATTGGTTACGTCCGCATATTCTTCTGCACAGGCACGACCTGTGCCGTTTTCGTTCGCCAAAGATCTAATCGGACGCCCCCAGCCAGTAATCGCCATGATTGGCGGATTCGACTATCCGGGCGAAGTTGTCGTTGCCGATACATGGCAGTCGGAATTTGGCGAACAGCTAAGCGGCGTAACAATGTTTCGACTCGTTCTGCTGCAGTCGCAACTCAGTCCATCGCCGCGAGAAATTTCCGACACCAGGATTATTGTGGCTGTCCAAGCTAGTGATCCGACAAAGCTAAATCGAATCGGCGAAAGTCGTTCGAATTACATCATCGAATCGCAAAGCGCTGAAACCGAACAGAACACCGAAACTGAAATACGATCCATCAGAGAAGTCCGCGCAAGCTACGCTGCAGTCCCAGACCCTCTCTCGACCGACTGACTTCTGCCCTTGCCGTTTACGAATCGCAAGTCAACGAATCATTCGCCGAAAATGCCCACCAACTCTGGAAGCAAGGCGAAGTAATCGTTGCTGCGGAATCGAATCGCTCAGCACCCACAGCGAATCAAATATTCCTACTCGATAACCCTGAATCATGGATCGAAGTCGCAGCTGCAAGCTTCTACGGCCAACAAAATTTCAATAATTCTGAGTCGACTCCGCAAGCAATATTCAAAGACCTGCAAATCGGCCACGTAAAGACGGCGAAAGACAGCCTGAGGAAAATGTGCGATATCCGGCTTGGCGACCCAACGCCAGTCGAACTTATTAAATCGCTAGCTTCAGATAATTCGCAAGAACTACCCGGATTTGAACTGCGGAAACTACTGATTCACGATCTCTCCTACCCACCGATATTGGCATCCTTGTGGCTGGCAAGCTTTATCGTAGACACCGATTCAGAGATCGAGATGAGCAACGATTCCGATGATCGACTATTCGTCTCAAGCGACAACATTTCAGAGCTTTCTATCGGTGAGATTTCGCTCAGTGATATTCAGCAATTACGCCAAGAGAAATCGAGCGACTGGGACGCCCTTTTGCCTTTCCTCAAACTGATAGCCCCGCATGCGAGTTCGACCAGATACGGAGGTGGAAGAAACAGCGATGCCGAAGAATTCAACATTCAACTAATGACAGTTAGCGATCGCATCGAAGCTACATCACCGGTGATGAAGGCGCTCGAGCTAGCTGCCGGTGCGACCGACCGACCGTTAACTGCTACTGACAAAGATCTGTCTATCGTGCTTAGTTCGTTCTCTTGGCTCGAATATGCTTCTCAAGCGAGGAACGTATTTGGCTCGGTTGCGGCATTGCGAACGGCACTTTCAGGCGCAGCGCTACGATGGGCAGCAGTCGAAGCAGCACCAGAAATCGAACGAGCAATCATGTACCTCGACCAGGTCGAATTCGGACGATTCGATCACGCGCTGGCAGTCGAAAAACAGTTGCTTAGGTCACGATTCGATCTGAAATCTATTGTCGAAAGCCCGTCTCAGTGGCTCTCACTCAGAGACGAATTCGAGCGATGGCGTCAAGACTACCGAAGGGCATATCTTGAGGATCACGCACAAAAACAGGAACGAAATCGCCTACTTCAACAACAAATAACGGCAACAACACGGCTAGTCGCACAAATCGAGAAACTAGAGCAAATTAACGCCATACGTCTTGGCTCGAAAGTCGTTGGCGATTTGGACGACCTTTGGAGCCAAACGATTCGATCCTGTGCCGTGTGCGAACACGATGGAGCCAGCATTTCGTTGATCGACGAGCCAGTGTGCACAAGCTGCCGGGGTCGACTCGGCCAGCCACCGAATCACACCGACGTTGCCGACATGATTTCCGAGATAGATTCAATCTCAGCCGAATATCGCGACAGACTGGCCTCGATCGTCTCCAAATTGGTACTCAAAGCCGAAAATTCCGACAAACTCAAGAGTCTATTCAGGCTGAATTCCGCTGGAGATTTGTCTGACCTCGCAAACGTTCTTGACGATAAGGTCATATCCTTTCTGAACGATATGTTTGGCGAATCAGGTAATTCAAGCGGAAAATCTGGCGATTGGGCGTCTCCTCACTTCTAGACAAACTATTTCCGAGCGGTAACGGCGGTGGATCTGAAGGTCCTCCGTGGATCGTCGTCGGCCTCGGCAACCCCGGCGCCGAGTACAAGAACACCCGTCACAACGTCGGCTGGTGGTGCATCGACGAACTAATCAAACGCACAAACGTCGAACTAAATCGCAAGCGAAAAGAAGTTCGCTACGCCGAAGTTGAACTTGGCGGAACACAAGTCATCCTCGCCTACCCTCGAACATTCATGAACAAATCAGGCTTGGCGCTGAGCTATCTCACGAACCGATTCAAGACCACACCCGAAAATATTCTTGTTGTCACCGACGATATAAACCTCAAACCCGGTTCCGTGCGTATAAGGAAAAAGGGCGGACCCGGAGGGCACAACGGACTCAAGTCGATTATCACGGCATTGGGAACAAACGAATTCCCGAGAGTCCGCATCGGAGTAGGCAATCCTGACTCGTCCGACGAACAGGTCAGCCACGTTCTCGGCACCTTTGATCCAGATACCCGTGATCTCGTAAGGTCTGCTGCGACTAGAGCAGCCGACGCAATAACCATGATCGTTAACGGCGAAATTGATAACGCTATGAATCAGTACAACGCCCAAGCCGACAAAAAACCAAATAAGAAAAAGAACGACGACGGAGCATCAAAGCCAAATTGACGCTCCGAACGATTCGAAATTTCTTGCACACCGTGAATCACCGAAACCTGTTCGCCCTCGGACTCATCGTCATAACTGTATTTTCAGCTGCTTGCGAGAACGGTTCGTCAGGTGACGACTCATCTGTCACGCCTACCAGTGTCCTCGTCACACCTGCCCAGGAAACTCCCGTAACTGCAGTATTCGTAACTCCCACTGCATCTCCAACACCGCTCGCCACCGACTCTCCAGCTACGACCCTAGCTCCTACAGTCATCCCCACATCATCGCCCGAAGCAGCCGCCGAAACGCCAACTGCCACTCGGGTTCCCGTCACGCCGATCACGATTCCGAAGGTCACACCCACGCCAACATCGACGCCAGTGGTCATACCTGCACCGCCCGAGCCCAACATTCCATCGGCTCCTGATCGCAATCTCCAAGACCTCGGCAAGCGACTAGTACCCGGATACACCGAACCCAAAACCAACCTGGCTTCCGCCCCATTAACTCTCGGCCAGCAGGTCGAATTTTGGGTCTCCCAAGATGGCGGCAGCGTATTGGTCACCGGCGAGGTCTCTCATATCTCTGAACACGCCTACTGGGTGTTCCAGAACGGATATGAACCCGACCCAGATGATATCGCTGAAGTCGCCAGCAATTTCGAATCCGACGTTTGGCCAGCTGTAACCGGCGTTTTCGGGCCACCACTCACCCCCGGTATCGATGGCGACGATCGCATGGTCGTCTACACAAGTATTTTGCGTAGCGGAGTTGCAGGTTACTTCTCGGCCGCAGACTCTTATCCAGAGGAAATTCGAGCACACTCGAACCAGCGCGAAGCGCTCTATATGTCGGCAAATAGAGTCAATTTAACCGGCACCGAATATCTAAGCGTGATCGCCCACGAGCTGCAGCACGCAACCCACTTCGCAACCGATTCAAGTGAAGATTCATGGGTCAATGAAGGTCTTTCCGAGGTAGCTGCTGAAATCGCAGGATTCGCCCGTTCCGCAGCTTCAAGCTTCGTACGCGCACCGGCTACTTCGCTCACAGCATGGGCGCAAGACATAACAGTTTCGGCAGCCAACTACGGTGCAGCCAATCTGTTTTTCGCCTTCATCGCATCGCACTACGGCGGCAACGATATGCTCGCTGCCATTGCCAACAATCAAGAAGATGGCATCGAATCAATCGATAGTTCGCTAGCTCAACAGGGTTTCGACGTAACAGCAGATGATGTCTTCGCCGATTGGCTTGTCGCCAATTATTTGAGCACCAACGAAGGACCCTACGGCTACGACGATCACTCCGTTCCACCAGTAAGAAATATATATAAACGGGCTCCCGACTCTCTTTCAGGCTCAGTGAAATCCTACGGTGCTAACTACGTCGTAACCTCCAGCGGCTCGGGACAAATGACCATCGGTTTTGAGGGTGAATCTGACACAGCACTTCTGAGTGATCCGCCATTCTCGGGCGAAACTTGCTGGTGGTCGAATCATGGCGATTCGATCGATTCAACACTCACCCGCACAGTCGATTTGCGCTCTGTAAACGAAGCGACACTCAATTACCGGGTCAGCTACGAAATTGAGGAATTCTGGGACTACGCCTACGTGATGGTCTCGACTGACAATGGGTCTACGTGGGACATCCTCGACACCAGCCGTGCCATCAATTTCAACCCGAACGGAAACGCTTATGGAGCGGGTCTTACGGGGACGAGTCTCGGCTGGGTGCAGGATTCTGTGGATATCTCCGAATATGCCGGTCAGCAGGTATTACTCAGGTTCGAGTATTTGACTGACGATGCAGTATTTTCAAAGGGCGCCTGTTTCGACGATTTTGAAATTCCTGAGATCGGGTGGTTCGACGATACTTCCACTACTGGCGATTGGGTCGCCAACGGTTTCGTCCAAGTCGAAGAAACCATTCCGACTCAGTATCTCGTTCAGGTCATCCACGAAAAAGACGTTGGTGATCCGGTCGTCTACCAAGTGCCAATCGATATCAACGCTCTGGGACAGCTAACGATTGAAGGTGTGGGCGACGACGATCTAGTCGTTGCAATAGTCAGCGCCGTAACGCGCCACTCGACCACCCCAACAAACTACACCCTCACAATCGAACCTTAGCGCTCAGCATTACCGGCAATCGGTGTGCCTACTTCGCCTCGATACGATCCCACCCGGTGTACGGCACGAGCACTTCAGGAATGACGATTGATCCGTCTTCCTGAAGACCGTTTTCAATCACGGCGATCCAAATCCGTGGCAACGCCAATCCTGAACCGTTCAGTGTGTGTGGCAGCTTCGTTGAAGCTCCAACCTCAGGACGGTATCGAGTGCCATTCCGGCGTGACTGGAAATCGGTACAAGTTGATATCGAGCTAACTTCGAGCCACTCAGCCGAACCCGGCGACCATACCTCAATGTCGTACGTCTTCGCCGACTGGAATCCAATGTCACCAGCACAAAGCTGTAACACTCGATAAGTCAAACCCAGACGAGCACAAAGCGTTGTCGCCTCGCCAATCATCTCTTCCAACATTGCGTCAGATGTATCAGGCTCGACGTAGCGGAACATTTCCACTTTTTCGAACTGGTGAACTCGCTTGATTCCGCGAACATCACGCCCCGCAGACGTGTGTTCTTTTCGGAAGCTAGGTGTTTGAGCCACGTACTTCAACGGCAACTTGTCAGGATCGATGATCTGTCCCTGATGCAATCCGTTCAGTGCGACTTCAGCCGTCGGCACCAGCCACAAATCCGATTCGTCGTCGCGGTAAAGATTGTCTTTGAACTTTGGAAGATTTCCAGAACCAGTCATGGTCTCGCCACGAACCAATAGCGGCGGGTCGATCTCGGTGTAACCATGCTCTTCAGTCTGAACATCCAGCATCCAACTAGCGAGTGCTCGCTGAAGCTTGGCGCCCTTGCCCTTCAACACATAGAAACGTGCGCCTGAGATGCTCGCACCGGCCTCAAGATCGAGAATGTCGAGTTCAGTGGCGACGTCCCAATGAGCATTGCCGTGTGTGTCGGTCGATCCCTCAGAAGTTCGCACAACAACGTTAGACTCTTCATCCAAGCCGTCTGGAACATCATCCAATGGCGTGTTCGGAATCGGCAGTAGCGTGGCATCGAGCTCTTCAAGAACGGTCGCCAGTTCAGCTTCGACTGACTTAATTCGATCGCCGGTCTCACGCATCTCCGTTATCTCTTCGGGAGTCGGCTTTCGCTTCTCAGCACCAATCGCCTTGCTCACCTGATTGCGAGTCGCACGATCAACATCAGCGCTCTGAATTAACGCTTTGCGACGAGAGTCGAGCTCGAGAATCCTGTCGATTGGCGGATCTTCTCCGCGACGAACCAGTGCGGCTCGGAATTTCTCAGGATCTCGGACTATCTGTTCCAGTGAAAGCATTATTTACTCTAGCTCGATTGGTAATTTCAAATTGACTTGTGAAAGATTAGATCACGAGTTGCGCATTGCAGGGAATAGTAAGATTTCGCGAATCGACTCTTCACCAGCAATCAGCATCGTAAGTCGGTCGATCCCAAGCCCAAGACCACCAGTCGGCGGCATGCCGTGCTCGATTGCGACCAAGAAATCTTCGTCCAAACGGTCGGCTTCGTCATCACCGAAGTCCAAACGTTGCTTTTCCTGCTGTTCAAAGCGATCACGCTGATCAACAGGGTCGTTCAACTCGGTGAAAGCGTTACACAATTCGGTTCCCATGACGAAACCTTCGAATCGTTCAACGATCTCGTCAGAGTCGGGTTTGCGCTTCGCAAGTGGTGACATTTCGACTGGGTAGTCGACCATAAAGTGCGGCTGAATCAGATTCGGCTCAACTTTGGTAGAAATCACCTTGTCGAGCAAACGTCCCCACGCAGAACCAGCTTCGACGTGAATGCCACGCTCGCGCATTGCAGCCGAAAGCGACTCAACGTCACGGGTCTCGACGAAATCAATTCCAGTCTGTTTCTTGATCTCAGCACGAAGGTCCAATCGTGGCCACGGCGGAGTCAGATCAATCTCAGGCCTAACACCCTCAACAGCCGGAAGCACCATCGATCCTGTGGTCTCTTTGGCGATGAAAGAAACCATGTTCTCAACCATCTCCATCACGTCGTTATAGTCGGCGTAAGCCTGATAACTCTCGATAGTCGTGAACTCTGGGTTGTGATCGTGATCGAGCCCCTCGTTGCGGAACAATCGACCAATTTCGAACACTCGCTCGATGCCACCGACGATGAGCTTCTTCAAATAAAGCTCGGTGGCTATTCTTAGATACAGATCACGATTGAGTTGGTTGTGGTGAGTCTCAAACGGTGTCGCCTGTGCTCCGCCAGCTACCGGAACAAGAATCGGCGTCTCAACCTCGATGAATCCCGCACCATGCATGTACTCGCGCATCGACTTCACAACGTTCGAACGCAGCAAAGCATTCTTCATAGCGTTGTCGTTTGAAATAAGGTCGAGATAGCGCTGGCGGAATCGAATTTCCTGGTCTTGTAGACCGTGCCACTTGTCTGGCAAAGGCCGAATCGCCTTCGTCAGTACAGTAACTTTCTGTGCCTCAACGCTGATCTCACCACGTCGAGTTCGAATTACCGATCCCTCAACACCGATGATGTCGCCGATGTCGAGCAAGTTGACGATCTCGTAAGCCTCATCGCCCATCGTGTTCTGACGAGCGAACGCCTGAATCGATCCGTAGCCGTCTTTCAAATCGATGAACGCAGCCTTGCCCATTCCACGTCGAGCCATCACCCGACCCGCAATTCGAATGGTCTCGGTTCGTGGGTGCTCGGCATCATCGCCAACACCGTTGCTCGCCATAACTTCGGCGTACTCGAACAACTTCGTAGCTTCAACAGAGTTGTGAGTGCGATCGAAACGAGGCGGGTAAGGATCGATGCCCTTCTCCCGAAGCTGAGCGGCCTTAGCAAGCCGATCTTCGATGAGCTTTTGCTCACCCGCTGCCGAAACTTCTTCGTTCGAATCTTCAGGCGAATTAGGCGACTGTTCTTGTTGGTCTTGGTTGGTCATATATTTTTTAGCGCAATTAGTGCTTGCGTTTGTTCTCTTCGTACGATGTCCCACTGGTGCGGCAATTCATTCTAAGGCAGCACTCCTGTGAATTCAGCAAGTAAACGGCTCTGCATCGATTTGGGTGAATCACCACGTCCTTGTTAAAACGAAAGACCGAACTCTCATGTTCGGTCTCTCAGGTTTCACCGCTATTAAGTTGTACTGTTTCGCTTCGTTTCGTTCGCAATGATTTCTAGACTACGAAAGTGAAGATTGAACCAACGACTGCGATGGCAGCGATAGAACCGATGAGCTCGTAGCCAAGCGTGCTGTCAATCGCCCTCGAAACCATTCCGGGTTTGCTGTTGGCTCGGTTGTATTCACGTACCTGCTGCTTCACATCGTTGTTTGAACGTACACGGCGGAGATCGTGGCGGTTCTGTGTGTTCATTGAGTGGAGTGATGCGTTTGCGTTTGATGCTTCCATGATGATTGCCCTCCTGAGGCGTTTCTGTTGTGTTTGGCGGGTTGTTTGCCTGACATAAACAACTTTGCCGTGGTTAGGAGGGCGTGCCATCGATAGGAGTTGCCATTTTGCGATTCCGGCATTGGCGGGAGTTCGGTAGCAACATGTAACCACGCGTGGTTATGGCTGGTGGTGGTGCGCGTGGTTATACGAGGTCGTTTTGGTTAGCGTACGTTGCGGCTTCGGTTCGGTTGGCCGCACCTGTTTTTGCGAAGATGTTGGCTACGTGGCGAACTACGGTGTAGCGGCTGAGGAAGAGTTCATCGGCTATTTGTTGATTGGTGTGTCCTGCGGCTACGAAGCGCAGTACCTCGGCTTCTCGGTTCGTGAGGCCGTCAGGTAAGCCGTCGGTGGGTTCGGGTTGTGAGGATGCTGAAGTGGTGAGTTGTTGCTCGATATTGGAGAACTCTTGGGTGAACAGATCCATTTCCAGTCGTTCAGAGTGGGGCAAGGCTGTTGAAATAACTTCGGCTGCCTTTTTGTTCGACCCTGTGGTGATCAACAGATCGACATAGTCGAGGCTGGATCGCACGAATTCAGGCCAGTATTCGGCTTTAGCAGTGAAGCTGATAGCGGCTTCGAATGATTGTGTGGCGGCTGCGTTATCTCCTACAAGGACTTGTAGTAGTCCACGGAGGCGGGTAACTGAAATGCCGGAAGAGGGATCGATGTCGTGGGTGAACGATTCAAGTTCTGGTAAGAGTCGAACAGCCTCAGATTCGATCTTGCTTATGCAAACCGCCGAAACCTGGGCACAGAGCGACAATAATCGTTGATTCTGGCCCCAACCACGTGCAACCAAAGCATCGGCAACATTTTGTACCTCAATGTGCAAATTGGAGCCGAATGAAAATCGTGAAGCTACCAAAAGTGCTGACACGTACTGGCCACCCCATGTGGGGCCACCTTTCGACCAATTTACAAATTGGTCGAGCTCTTGTTCGACCTCATCTGACCAAGTAATTTCGGTTCCCTTCAAGAGATCGATAATTACTCGACTGTCATGGACTGTCTGTTCGAGATCGTCATATTCCTTCCATGCGCTCAAGGATTCATGCGCAAGTTCCCAGTTTCCTAAAACAAGGTGAATATCAGTGATCCCCATCAAACTCCTCGGTCGCCAATCGAGAGGTATGGCGGCAAGGTTTACGTCAAGAAGTCTCTGAATGTGTTGTTTCGCTGTTCCGAGTGCGACGGTGCAAAATCCGAAAAAGAGGAGAGTCCTACCCAAAGATGCCCATTCTTCAATCTCGGTTGCGAGGGTAATGGCGTGCAAACCGTAGCTATAACCTTCCTCGAACCTGCGCATGTACGCGCTGGCCTGGCAGGAGTGTGCGAGCACTCGAGCCTCAAGCGCTCGATCTCCATCTCGAATGGCTTGCTCTCTAATAGGTTTGTAGATTGCCATTGCGCCTGCGTGATCGCCGAGATCATTGTCGAGAGCCACACCGTATCTGACAGCTAGCCATGGGCGTCGCTCGTCGTTGACAGACACCAGATCCAGTGCGCGTTTCAATGATGCAGCTGTGCCGTGGACTGCTCCGATCGCGCCAGCTAGCAGGGCCACATCGACAGCTTTGTCGAACTCCTTTACTGCCACTAAGTGTTCGAACGCCTCAGCTTGCCAATCCCATTTCTGTTGATTCGAGTAGATAGATGTCCTCATGGATTCGCCTGCACGAGCTCGTAAAACCAGCAAATCTCCCAAAAGGCGGTGGGACGATTCTTTGGCGATTTCAATACCGCGTTCGCTGAGTTCAACTATGTATTTGTGGGCCTCGGCGTGGAAGGCATGCTCGGCGGCTTTCACGATGAATTCGAGCACTTTGTCGGGGCCGAGAAGGGGTTCGCATTCGAGATAGTGATTTGCGATTTGAGGAAATCGGTCCGGTGCATTTGTTCCGAAACGTTCATCGAGATACGACGCTATGGCGGCGTGAGTTCGCATTCTGCGTGAGGTGGAAATTTCTGAAGCTACGGTTTCCTGAATGAGAGAGTGGGAGAAGGTGAAGGTGAACGGTCGGTCCGGCGATTCGGTGAGCAATCCTCGCTCTGTTAGCGATTCGCAGAGTTCGGCGATGCCTGCCGGCGTGGTTCCGGTTATGACTTCGCTTATTAGCGATGCGTTGAACGTACGACCAACCAGCGAGCCGACTTGAAGGATTTCAATTTGGGAAGGTTCGAGATCGGAAAGTCTTCTACCGACCGCTTCACGAACACCCTCGGGTACGAGCTGGTTGGATGCGTTCGAATCGTTGGTGGTGATGGAAAGAGCGATTTCTCTTGCGAAGAATGGGTTGCCAGCCGTTCGGGTCGCTATTTCGTTGCCCATGGCGCTCTGGGCAGCAATTCCCGAGGTGGATTCGATTATCTGGTTTATGGCTGCAGGTTCGAGACCCACTATCGGCAGTCGTTGCGTTCGGGGTGCCCGTGTGAGTGATGGCAGCGTTGCCGATAGGGAATGCGTACGGGCGACATCGGTGTCGCGGTACGTCGCAACGATTAGCAGTGGAATGTCTCGTAGAGAATTTGTGAGCAGATCCAGCGTTTGGAGTGAAGCATCATCAGCCCAGTGGATATCTTCCAATACGAGAAGTGTCGGCTGGGTGGTCGCAGTTCTGGAGGCTACGTCTCGAATGGCACTTGAAAGGGTGAATTCGTCTTCAAACCCGGTCGCGGAATCGGGAGTTGATTGAGAGATGATTCCGGGTAGTAATCTCGCGAGTCTTTCGATCGATGGAGATTCGAGACCTGCAATTCCGCCTCCTAACTGACGATCGAGTGATTCGAGAATTTGGATCCACGGCCAGTGGGGTGGTGTTCCTCGTCCATCAAGACAGGCTCCCCATGCAACGGTCACTTCTTTGCTGCTTGCGATTCGGGCAAGTTCTTCGACTAGCCGAGTTTTACCGATGCCAGGTTCGCCAACGAGGAGCGCAAGCTGTGAAGTTGACGCGATGGTGTCGTCGATCATTTGCGTGAGCTGTTGAATTTCACGCTGTCGACCGTAGATCTGATTGTTCGCTGGTGATGTTTGAATTGTCATGCCTAGCCCCGAGTCGACTAGTTACGACCCGCATGATGGTGTGCCGGGCATGATAGTGCATTTGGGGCTTAGTTTTTAGAGTCGCCAAGTCGAATCCTGTCAACGCACCGGATTACCTGAAGCCAATACATCCGACCATTTCCACAACTCACATAGAGAAAGCCAACACCGCACCACCAACACCGCTTCCGTGTAAAACCGCCGAAATACGTAACAACTCACGATGGTGAAGAAACCGGCGCGCCGTGAATAATCGCTCCTGTCCCCCGAACATACAGGGATTAATAGGGGTCTCAAGTGCGGATCGAAAGTGCGATGAGCAACAAACGCAGAGGATCGTCTCAGTTCCGACGAACTTCCGGATCAGGTGGAAGCTCTCTTCGCCCAACCACATCCAAAGTGAGATCAGCCATTTTTTCCATGCTGGGACCAGCCGGAGCATCAGGACTAAGGGTTCTCGATATCTACGCAGGCACCGGTGCTCTCGGGATAGAAGCTCTACAGCGCGGCGCTGAAAACGCCGTGTTCATCGAGCAAAACGGACGTCGTTGCGAAGATATAAAAAAAGCTCTGGAAAAACACAGGTTGGCAATGCAAGGAACGGTTCAAAAAGGAAGCGCACTCAACGCAGTCGGAAGACTGAAGGGTGAGTTCGACCTGATTTTTGCCGACCCGCCATACGACCTAGTGGAATTTGAAGCTCTTTTCCAGAAAGTCAGCGACGCCCACCTGATCGCACCAAACGCGATCGTATTTGCAGAACACTCAAAGATGACCGAGCTTCCCGAAACACTTCCGGGGCTCAAGTTATCTACCCACCGACTCTACGGCGATACCGCAGTTTCGGTCTACAACGCTAAATCTGAATCATCAGCAACATCGGGGGGCGAATAGATGGCGCGAGCAATCTATCCCGGCACATTTGATCCCGTAACAAACGGGCACGTAGATATTGTCGAAAGAGCATCACACACCGTCGATCATCTGACGGTGGGTGTTGTTGAAGGTTCATTGAAACGAACAATGTTCGATGTCAATGAACGAATAAAAATGTTTTCCGAGGCGGTCGCACATTTGTCGAACGTCGATGTGAAACCGTACTCAGGCCTAACGGTCGACGCTGCACGCAATTTCGGTGCAACCGTCATCGTTCGTGGTCTTCGAATCACAAGTGATTTTGAGTACGAAAGTGAAATGGCACTAATGAACCGCAGGATGGCTGAAGACATCGAAACTATTTGTCTCTTCAGCGCTCTGGAATACCAGATCCTGAGTTCATCAAGAGTGAAGGAAGTGGCAGCATTCGGCGCTGATGTGTCGGATCTGGTTCCACCCAACGTTTGGAAGCCTCTGGTTGAGAGGCTCGAACAGCGAAAAGCAAGTAGCAACAGTTAGCACGCGTCAGTCGACACGCATGGAGGCAGAAATGACATTTATGTCACAGCTCGAAGACCTAGAAGCAATGATCGTCAAAGGTCGAGTACCCGGAACAGCACGAACGCTCGTAAACGTAGAAAAAATCACCACTCTCATCGATGATATGAAGGGTGAAGCACCTACGCAGATGAACGAAGCCGAAGGCGTTGTTCGTCAGAAAGATGCGATTATCAAGCAGGCTGAACTAGAAGCCCGCCGAATTCGCGCATATGCAGATGAAGAAGCCACGACTATTCGTCAGTTGGCTGAAGAGCAGTCAAACACATTGCTCACGACTTCGCAGGAAGAAGCCCGAAAGATGATCCAGGACACTGAGATCACCCGAGTGGCTAACGAAGAAGCAACCGTTATCGAAGCCGATGCACAGAACCGCGCTGGCAAGCTGATCGACGATGCTGAATCCAGAGTCAACGGAATTTTGAACGAGGCAGAGACTTCAGCCGATTCACGACGCAAGGGCGCAGACAACTACGCTCGCGAGGTCTTGTTTACGCTGGAAGAACGAATCGCCGACACGCTTGGTCAGGTCCGAGGTGGTATCGACCTCCTAGACGCCCGCCCAACAGCAAACGTCGCCGACTAGTTCTGGTTCGCTGCTACTTGCCTTCAACGATCCTCCCTCCCTGTGAGGGAGGGAGTTAGAGGATGGGTGAAAACGTCGACCGCATTAATCTTTAGTACCTGACAACTTCCCGAGCGAAGTCATCGGAGTCGAGGGATCTGGTGCGGGGTCGCGTAACGCCTCTAGCTCGACAAAATAAATCAACCACTCAGCCTTGTGTTGGCTCGGGTTCTACGGAATTCGACTGACGCAAGGCTTTGTTGTTTTTGGCAATCACCATCAGGCCAAAATCGTCCGTTCAAAAATCTCGCGGTGCCGAACCAGCCACGCACCTGAACGCGCTCGCCACGCAAGACCCCACAAAGCCTCTTGATCGTTTGAGTCGTTTGTGATCCCAGCCTCATCAGCCTGATACGCCGTATCGCACATCACGAACTCCAACATCGTGTTGAAGAAGCCTTCACGATCGGATGCCGACAACCCGTAAGCATCAAGAAACAACCTAAGGTGCTCAGCTCGCTCCTCCACCGGAGACAGCTTCTCTACATCGGCGATATCGTCACTGAACAGACGAAGATTCAACCACGCTGCCTGAGCCAGTTCAACTAGAGGGTCAACAGGACCTGCGTACTCCCAATCGATCAACCCAGCTGGTAATCCATCGACAGAAACAACGTTCCACGGTGCAACATCGCAGTGGCTGATAATCCGATCTGGACCGCCCAGGTCACGACCAAAAAACGGCGGCCACAGCGAATCATCTTCTATCTCAAACGACGCTGAAGCATCATGAAGTGAGCGAATCATCCGCCCTAACGCCTCGACACCCTCAACATCAAACGGCTTCGGATTTATCACCTCGCCCTGAACAAAGCTCAGCGTCTCCCGTCCATCATCAGCAAATCCGCTGCCAACAATTTTCGGTGCACCGTCAAAACCAACTGATTCAAGATGCCTAAGAAACGCATGGACAGATTTAGCCCACGGTCCCGTCTCTCGTAATACAACATCGCCCTTGCGGTACACAATCGAGCGCTCATCGCTATCAAGCCAAGCTCGACGCATGGGTTCGCTAAGTGGAATTTCAGGTTCGGAATTGTTCATCTGCAAAAACTACACCAGATTCGACGTAGTGCAATTGCAAATTCCTATCAACGGCACCTAAACCAGGCCCGCGGCCCAATCGCCGCCAAGCACCGTTTCGAACATCTCTGCCGATTCGTCGTTCCAACCAAAGCGGTTCACGAGATTCAAGCGATAAATCAGTTCCGTAGTGCTAAGTCGAGCCGAAAGCGCCTCATCTGAAAGATCGCCCTGACACAGCTCGACGAACGGCTTCATCAGTTCGATATCAAGCGGATCGTCGTAAGTTGCTTCCAGCTGCTCAGGAACGAAGTTCCATGGGTATCGCCAGAAACGAAGCAGCATGTCTAGCTCATAGTCGGCGGGCGCCATCGCCATTCGATCGAAATCGAGAATGCCAGAAAGGCCGCCGTCGTTGTCGACCAATATATTCCCGAACCATAGGTCGCCGTGGCATAAAACCTGTGGTCGATCCACCAAAGCCTCAGCCCACTGCGCAAATGCGCCCTGTGACTGAGTGAGCACTCGCCCCGGCACAACAGCGTCTACGGCTCTTAGAGCACGATTGAACGACAGTCGTATGTGCTGTGACCAGTTCTCTGTTTCGGCGTGCAACATACCGCGGTCAGGCTCGAACTGCTGCATGTGGCCAAGCGCTGTTGCCAACTGAGTAGTGAGCTTGCGTCGTCCATCCTGATCAAGACCCGGCCAAACGTTATAGCCGCTCGATCCTTCAAGACGATTCAGAATTACCCATGCCCTGCCTTCAAGCGCTCCCGTTTCGAGAACTCTTGGACTAGCGACGCCGGGAATTTCCATCTGGCTAACAGCGAGTTCGTGACTGAACCGCTCGGGTCGCCCTACTTCGGGGTCGATCTTGATTACAGTTTCAGTTCCGATAAACACCCAAGTGCCGTATCCGAAACCGTAGTCGACGTTGCTGCCAAGCTTGTTGGCCGCCCATTCACGAACGCGCCCCAGCGCGGCGTGATCGTCTTTTTCGTAATTTCGAACCCAGGGATTAATCAGCATGATGAGCTAACTAGTGTAGCGAGGCAGCGAAGAGTGTGTGGTGAGTCTTAGCCTTCTCTCCCCGGGGGAGAGGATTAGTGCCTATGCTGTCATTGCGAGGAGCCTGCTCTGAGGTGACGGGGCAATCAATAGCAGCTGCAACGCAACATGGTGCCGTAAAAAAATCTCTGAGCCTCGAAAACCAACTCATCGATCGTGAGTTTCGAGGTGCTATCACTGATTGCCACGGCGTCGAACTTCTCGCAATGACAACTGCAAGATACCTCCGAGTAGATTATCCAGCAGGCTTATTCGCCAGAATCGTCAGAGTCGCCAGCGAAGAACGCCACTCCTCATCGCCGCCGGTGTCCGCACGCTCTTCCAAAACTTCTACGCCCACAAAGCCGGCAGTTTCGATCATCGTTAGGAATCGCTCTTTGTCCGCAGCTCCGGCGACACCCTCAACCCACTCGTGCGTCGAATCCTGAATGTTTTCGGGAAGCGCTTCGATCACAACCCGCTCTGAAATAACGAACCGTCCACCCGGTTTCAGCACACGGTACATCTCAGAAAGTGTCACATGTTTCCACTCTGAGAGAGCGATGGCGTTGTTCGAAATAACAAGATCGACAGAAGTTTCATCCTGTGGAATTTGTTCCATATGCCCGCGCTTGAAAGTTATGTTGCTGGCTGAGAGTTTTTTGGCGTTCTCACGAGCTGAACTCACCATGCGTGGCGTCATATCAACGCCGATAACCCGACCCAATGAGCCAGTCTTCTCAGCAGCCACGAAACAGTCGATACCGCCACCCGATCCAAGATCGAGAACGGTCTCACCCGGCTTGATGTCGGCAAACGAAACAGGATTTCCGACTCCAGTCGAAGCTCCAGCGATTTCATCACTAATCAGCGAAAGCTCTTCTTCCGAATAGAACTTGTCAGAAGATTTATTCTCCGAAGCCTCAAGTCCTCGTTTGCCAGCGCGTTCAGCAAGTGCGCCATAGCGTTGCTTCACTGCGTTCGTAATATCTTTGGCATTCCCTGAAAGAACAACCGCCTCGAAATCACAGCAGCCCGAACCGCAGCACCCATTCTCGGTAATCGAACTACCGTAATCAGGCGAAACAAATACAAATTTTCGAGCTTCTGCCAACTGCGAATCTCCAAATACCGTCAGAGCTAAAAGACGACTAGAACATATCGTACTTCATCAACGCTCTAAAATGCCCGTTTCGCCACCAACATATACAACGTCGAAACACACAGGTTGAAGTGTCGTAGCAGCGCCAAGAACGCGAGAACTCCCGCTACAGATAATTCGCAGCGGGAGTTCTAATTACTTCGAAAAGCTATACAGCAGGTTTGAAAGCTCGCAGAGTGAGATTGATCATCGACGATCGCCACTCTTCGTTTCCACCCGTACTTTTTCGTTCTTCGAGAATCTCGGTCTTGGCGAAACCAGCCTCTTTGACCATCGCTAGATAATCACTCATCACAGCGGCTCCACCAACACAGCTAACCCACTCGGCAGCCGATTTTCGAACGTCATCAGGAAGTGGCTTATCGGTAACGATGTCGGAAATAACGAACCTGCCGCCCGGCTTGAGAATCCGAATTATCTCTAAGAAAACTCGTTCTTTTTGCTCGGA
>Ga0233439_10003103_pt1 | contig 17780 bp, 23 predicted proteins | sample SI_123_September_6_FD_182713 | JGI IMG/M metagenome (GOLD analysis project Ga0233439, IMG submission 182713) | Seawater microbial communities from Saanich Inlet, British Columbia, Canada - SI_123_September2016_100_MG | ecosystem: Environmental > Aquatic > Marine > Inlet | place: Canada: British... | reverse complement strand
GTGATGAGGATTATTAATGCACACATATGAAAAAAATGGTGACGTTTGGGATGTCTCTAAGTTAATAGAACTTTCAGGAAAGAAAGAAGCAACTGATTGGGAAATACCTTCTGACTTTTTAGAGGGATGGTCATGGGGTGATAGTCATTTATCTGATCATATTCTTAGATGCTTGAAGGCTGATATGTCTTGTCCTGTGTTGGTTTGTGATGGCCTAGTCGTTGACGGTTGTCACCGTATATGTCGAACAATTTCTTTAGGTCACCGAATCATTAAAGCTGTCGATTTAACTGATTGTATGCCCCCTCCCGATTGGAGAGAAGAAGTTGAGGAAATCCAAGACAGTAAATGGGTTTTTGGGGATATGGTTAAGGTTTTAAGTTCTTTTGATCGAGTTCAAGAAGACTTTAGGCATCCTATAGACGGCATTTAAGTTTGATAGTCCTTCTATCTTTTCTCTATTTTAAACTAGAGAGGAAGGAGATAAAGCGATGTCTGTTTTATTTAAGCGGAATCAGATCCTTGGGAGAGGTGACTTAGATGTATTTCTTACTAACTCAAGTGGGAATGTTTCTAATGCAGCCGAGATCACCTATGCTCTTTATTACGTTGACCCAACCCCACCTGAAGCGGAAGTCTTAATCGGCAATGCTACGAGAGAGCCTGAGAATCCTTCAGTTGGTGAGTACTATGCAAGTGTGAGAATACCCCCTACAGCGAGTTATGGTACTTATAGGATCAGATGGTCTCTGAAAGAGTTAGTCAACAGCCCTGCTCAGACAGTGGTTCAAGAGTTTGAGATTGTCTCGAATGATCTTTCTTTAGTGGTTACAATGAACCCTGCTGAAAGAGATATGGTAGACAAACTAAGACTTCTTTTAAGAGACCAAAATCCTGACAAATACTACCATTTTCGACCTCCTGAACATGAATCTAGCATTGGTGCTTACAATCGAGTGTTCGGACAAGTATGGGAAGATGCGGAGTTTCTTGAGTACCTAGAAAGAAGTCTCGATTGGTGGAATATGCAACCACCTGAGACAGAAAATCTTAGAAACTTAACTCAGCTAGTTGCTCAGAAACCTGCGTGGAGAACACCGATCCTTCAAGGTGCGATACAGTTTGCAGCTATGGCGTTGCAAGCAAATTGGATCGTGGATGAGTTTGATTACAGTATCGGTGGCATTTCTCTTTCTTTAGATAGATCCTCTAAGTATGAAGGTCTTAAATCGAGTGCTGAACAGATGTGGAGTCAAAGCGTTGAAGCAAAAACTCGAACCACAAAGTTTATGAGAGGTCTTTCCCAGCCGAAATATGGGATTGGGATAAGAAGTGCGTTCGGGCCGCACGTTGGGAAGGGGGTCCTTTCGCCCAGGAATTTCATCTGATTTCTTAAAGGTTTACGAGCTTTGGTGGGTGTGGGGTAACCAAAAAAAGTGTTTGACAATCAACTAATGTTTGGTGTATGTATCTGAACTCAAATAAGAGAAAGGATATATATATGTCAACTCATTGTCCTGCGTGTAAGAAAGTATTAAAAAAAAAGGCGTTACCCTCTCACATCAAGGGTTGTCTCGATTGGAATACAAAGATTGGAGTTCCCTCATCCGAGTTCAACTTTGATGAGTATTTTCAAAGGGGCTTGTATGAGTCGCAACTGATCGAGAATGTAGACTACTTGTCTTGTAAGATTTGTGGTTATCGTAAGAAGCGTATTGCCGACCATGTAAGAAAGGTGCATGGTTATGATGCGAAAGACTATCGTGCTAAGTATAACGCCCTAACCTCAATCCCCAAGATAAATGAGAAGCGTAAGGCTACGGTCAAAGATCGTTATGGAGTAGATAATGTATTCCAAGATACATCGGTAAAAGAAAAGTCCAAAGAGACAAATCTTAAGCGTTATGGGGTATCTCACATTGCCCATAGTGAAGAGATCAAAGAGAAGCGTAAAGCGACCAACCTAAAGCGTTATGGTGCAGAGAATGGGTTTGCTTCGGAGATCATCAAGGAACGCATTAAGGAGACAAATCTTAAGCGTTATGGGGTGGGGAATCCTAATCAGTGTGATGAGGTATTACAGAAGCGTATCAAGACAAATCTTGAGCGTTATGGTGTTAAGCACTATGTTGAGACTGACGAGTTCCAAGAGAAGTTTAAGGAATCGAGCTTAGATCGTTACGGTGTTGATCACCCTATGAAGAGTGAGGTGCTACAACAAAGAAACAAGCAAGCGATGGTTGAGGCTCATGGTGTAGAATACCCTTCACAAGTTCCTTGGTTTGCGTCCAAGTCTAAGTCTACTTACCTTGAGAGATATGGTGTTGAACACCATACACAGACACAAGATTTCCTTGAGAAGAGAAGGGCAACTTGTCTTGAGCGTTATGGTGTGGATAATCCTTCTAAGGCACAAGAGGTCAAGGATCGTATTAAAGAGACTTGGTTGGAGAATTATGGAGTACCATTCCCACCTCAGAGTTTGCAGAGTACCTTTGATTTCCCTAACAAGTTGGAGAGGTACTTTGACTCGATTACGCCTGAGAGGTTGGTCTATGCAGGGGATCACTCTTATTGGCTAAGACACAAGGGTGCGAGCGGAGCGAGAAATCCCGACTTCATCTATTTGTCCGAGAGTCAGTATGAGAGTTATGTAGGGGGTGCTAACTTGAATGACTTGCGAGTGTATAAGGTGGTGGAGGTCTTTGGTGACTATTGGCATGGGGAATCAAAGACAGGAAAGAGCAATGAAGAACATGAGAAAGAGGTTATGGACTACTATGCTCGTTGTGGGGTGTCTTGTCTTGTGATTTGGGAGGGTGATATACATAAGGACGAGGTTTCAGTTATAAGTAATGTGGTTGACTTCGTTGAAGGTAGTTTTATCTGAACTGCTCTGATAGTTTTTTTATGCTCTGTTATTTGCACACTGTAACAAGGAAGGCTAAAGCCATGAAAAGATCAGCATCAGAAATCATTAATGAACTTGAGCAGAGAATCGCTAGCCTTGAGAAGCAATCTTCCTCTCCTGTTTTTGAACTTGAGGGGCACATCTACGAAGGTTCAAATGGTGATTATTATGTCCGTAAGCGAGGCGACCTTAAGGAGATCACTAGTTACATCGAAAGTTGGCCTAATAGAGTCTTAATTGCAGAAGATGAAGGTTATGATTGGAAGATAAAGTATGACTATAAGCACTTCTTTGGTTTTACTGCATCTAATGGGCTAACAGAGCTTGAACTGTTTTGTGTAGAGGGAGAATGTAGGACTGAAGTACGTCAGCTTGAGTTACTTCTTCGCAAAGTACTTTTAATTCCTCGTAGTGTTCGCACTGACTTCAACAAGTAATCTGAAGAAAGAAAAAGCAATGAGAAGAAGAGCCTCAGAAGTAATTCATGATTTAGAAATAAGAATCGCCCATCTTGAAAGAGAAGCTTTTTTGGGTGATTCCCTAGATTCAGTTAAAAGAAATCTCGTAAAGTTATTTGATAAGATACCTTACATGAGAGAGATCATTGCTTTACTCAAAAAGGTTTCTAATACTAGAAGCATGAAGGGGGCTCGCACTCTTGCAAAGCAACTAGTGTATATTTACGATTATGATCCTGAGTATCAAATCTTAGAAGATCATATCATGAAAACGGAGAGGACTTTGAAAGGTCGTATTGGGTTGGCTTTAGATATGCTAGTTTCGACTGCCGAACTTAAACTAGCTAGAGATCAGTCCCCTTCTGAAGTTGCTTTGAGAAAGTTTACTCAGGGAGTTCCTGCGATATTAGTTTTGGCGGCGATACTTCAACAAATTTATTTTGTAGTCTCACCGATGCTGAGTGGGGTGCTTTTATATGCGAGTGCTACTGTTATTTTCTCTATCATTACTTATGTTTTAGCGGTGGGTTATAATAAGTTATCTGACATTTTAGAGCCAATCTTAGAGGGTAGAGGTTCACAATCTAAGCTCAGAACGAGTAGTGGTTCAATGTCTAGGGTTGCTTACGCTCTTGAAGAGGCTATTCAATATCACAACCTAGAAGCAGAACGGTTAAAGTAACCATGAGAAGAACTGCATCAGAAATCATTAATGACCTTGAAATTAGAGTAGCCGAGCTAGAGAAAGAAGCGGGCTTTATAGATGATATTTCAAGCACTTTTAATGGGCTTGTTAATATCCCTAAGAACATTGTTAAGAAGATCATCAATGGGTTTGCGGATATCTACAATACAATACAGCTTGAGTTTGAGGGAAATGAATCCAAGATTAACGACTCTTTAGGGGCGTTGTTGGGTTCAAGGGTTTTTAGAGCGATGGCGGGAGTGACAACTACAAGAGCGGGCTTACCTAAGATCGTTTCTTTCAATGCTTCAGTGCCTTTAAACTCAATATTCACAGGGGGAAAAGCTGAAGATAAAAAGATTCAGTTAAAAGACCTTGTTAAAAAGTATGTGGGTGAAAACCAAACGAGAATGAAAAGTGCTTATCTTTCTTGGTATTCGGATTTCAAACACATCCTTAACCCTAAAAAGATTAGTGAAGGTGAGAGTTTTAAAATCTTCATGGATGCTCTTAAAAGGTATTCTAAGGTACTTTATCGGTTTTTCACATCTCTCATAGGGGTAGTGGGGATAATGGCTTTAAAAGGTACGGTAGTGTCCACCATCATAGTGATGATAGCTCGTTTGATCGTCCAAGCTTCAGGTTTAAGAACCACTCTAGCAGATATGACTGAGTATACAGCTTTGAGTCAAAATACAAGGGTTCGTATTGTACAAGAAGTCCCTTCGACCACACAGCTACCCACGATAGAAGAAGCCCAAGACCTTGCTAAAAAAATGGAAGTTGCAATGTCAAAAGGTGATCTTACATTAGACGCTATCCCTGCTTCAGATAATAACTTTCTTCAAATCGAAACAACAACGATAGAAACGCCAATGTCTCAATATCAACCCATAAACTTGGATGCAGATCAGGTTAAGGATTATCTAAAACAAAACATAGGTAGTTTTGCACCACTCATCCTAACAGGGTTTTTAGCTCTTTTAGAGAAAGCGATGTATCGTTGGGTTGTCAATACTGAAGAATATGATGAGATGGTAGAGGGTAAGACAGCGAGTCAATATCCTGCCATCACTTATCTAACGTATAAGTTAGAGACAATAGCTTTATAGCTTCAAAACATTTATGGGTTGGGGGGTTCTTAGTCTTTTTATTCTCTTTCCTTTCAAGAAAGAGGTAAAAGATGGAAGCAATCTTTAATCTTATCTTCGAGAATTACATCTCTAAAAAAACCACGACCACTTGGAAGGTTATAGTGGATGCATTTGGAGGGCAGGAGTTCCTTAAATCTAAAATAGGTTTAATATATGTCTTTGCCACCACTGATTCCGTCACTTTGTTTTTTCGGAATGGGTTAAGTAAGCCCAATAGAGTAGAGGTGCTACGAACTGCTGAAAATAGACATAGGGTTATATTTAGGACGGTTGAGAATTACGTTTATTTTGTACACTCTGTTTTCCATGACGTGAAAAAAGAAGATTTCATTTCTTTATTCGAGAGAGAAACAAACTTGTCTATTCAGTAATCTCTTTATTTATCGTTGTTAGTTACAACAAGGAGTTAAGTATGTCACAAAGAAGTGAAAGCACCGAAAAGGCTTTAGATTGGGTCTTTAAAATCACGACTGCTCTTGTGATACCTGCATTAGTTTGGTCTTTTAAACTTTCTACTCAAGTTACTGTGTTGGAGCAACAATTTATCGCTCAAGAAAAAGAGATAGTACAAATGAGAGAGGATTTCAAAGAGCAAATAAATGCAGGTAATGAGAAGTTGTCTAAAATTTATGAAACACTCATTAAGCAAAAATTAGGAGCCCCCCCATGAAATCTTTCTCCGTTTACCTTTTAGTTGTTATTTCAGGTCTTATATTTATATCTTCCACACCTACTCTTTCTCTTTCTGAGGTGAAGAGTAAGGTTAAAAGACCTATTAGGATCTCTATCTCAGAGAAGAACAGTATTGAAGAAAAGGTGAAGACTGTAAAAACCCCAATAATAACTAAGAAGTTAAAGTCTAACACATCAGAACTTTTAAAAAATGTGGAAACCATGCCCAAAAAAAATATGGCTGTGGTAAAAGAATATCGTCAAGCCACCCTTTCAGAGGCGGCTCAAACCTTTAATCGAAAGTGCTTAGAGTTAGAAGCACTTCTCAAGGAGAGATGATATATGAGCGACAATCAAACACCCGTACAAGTTGGTTCACTAAATGAAGAAGAACTTTCAGAGTTCACTCAAGTTCGTAACCTTGCTTCTCAAATGATTCAGCAGTTGGGATCACTAGAGCTTCGTAAGTCTCGACTTGTTACGGATTTGGAAGCGAATGAACAAAAAGCACAAAATGTTCTTTCTCAAGCTCGTCAACGAGTAGGGATTGAGGACGACACCCCTTGGCAAATTCGAGATGATGGCTCGATCTTCGCTTTACAGTCTGAAGAGACTACCTCTGAGGAGGAGACAAGCGAGGGCTAGAAAGAGGCTCTTATGACAGCAGGTTGGTACAAAAGTAGAACAGCATACCCTTTGCCCCCGTTGTCTACGAGTGCGATTTCGCCTTACCTTAAGAACAAGATAGACTTGAGGTGGGAGAACCCTTCTATTAGACATGAAAACGAAGGTTGGATTGTCAGAGGGGTTAATATCTATAGATCAGAAGCTTCTGATCTTGGCCCTTATAGGAGAGTAAATCTTACTCCTGTAGGAGGCACTTTCTTTAGAGATGAAAACCATACTTTCACTATTCATAATGAAGTGGTGAACACTTGGATTTCTAAGGGGGATCAAGCCGAGAGAGCTTATAGATTTAAAACGGTAAATCCGATTTCAAGCTCTTCAGAACTAGGGACTCCCTCTGTGTCTCCAAAAGATGTTCTTGTTACTATAGACGGTGATATAACTCCTGTTCATATGGTGCTAGGTGAGTTGGGTGAGGTGTCTCTTTTAGAGTACACTTTACCTAACGCAAAAAACCTTAGAGAAGAGTCCTTCCCTCACCCGATTAAAGAAGACTCTGAAGTGCTTGTGAGCTACATAGGATACAACCCTTCAAACCGAGTGCGCTTAGGTGTAGATAAGAAGGATTATTACAGGATAACGACAGTAGCAGAAGACCCACAAACAGGAGATCTTTTTGAAACGCCTTTAGATCAATGTCCTCCTTTTTCTGATCGTGAAATAGAGAGAGTTGATTATATGTGGAGAGAGGGCATTAGACGTAATAATTGGATACTTGATCAAGGTGGAGAAAGAGTTAAGTTGTTTGTCCGTAGAGTTTCGGGAGAGCCTTGTGGTTGTGGGGACTTCAACAGAGAAACTCTTATTTATGCGAAGCAACCTGACTCTCTTTGTATGATGTGTTTCGGCACAGGTATTCGAGGGGGGTATGATGGACCTTATGACATTATAGTTGGACCTGATGATGGAGAGAAAGCGATCACTCAAGAAAACACAGGTAGACGTAAGACTCACAATTATGGTGTTTGGATTGGACCTAGTCCGATAGTAAATCAGAGGGACTTTATTGTGAAACAAAATAATGACCGTTACTCAATAGGCCCTGTTTCTTTCGCTTCTAATCGAGGCAACATACTCCACCAAACTTTTAGTATTTCTTATCTCGATTCTGGAGAGATCAGATACAAAGTTCCTGTTGGCGGAGTTCCTGTTTCTTGGGGTGATGTGAGATATACTTATAAGCCCTATAGGGATACTTATCACGCTAGGGGTGACGCTCCCTTCTTAGCTTCTCCGAGTTCTGCATACCCCTTAGAAAGTGATCGTAAAGATAAACCTAACGCTTATGAGGTTAGAGGTCGTACAGGTACTTGGGAAAACCATCACTCTTAGAGGTTAAATTATGGTCAATAAAAAGAAGCCCTTTATCCTCAAAAAAAAGAGAGTCCCTAAAGTTAAAGCTATGAAAGATGGTGTGAAGCTTAAGAGCGTTAGGGTTACGGATGAAGAAATCATTAAGGTAATAGCGAGCCATGCTGTTCTATATGTAAGAATGGCTGCAGTAAAAGCTTCTTACTTAGGAGCACCTTCCATCATAAGAACGGTTGAGTTTAAAAACTCTCTCGGCTATGAGATCGTCCAAGATAGTAGGGGGAGGTATAGTTTTAAACTCACTCTTAAATATGATGATCGGTGGAGTTGGGTTTGTGATTACTTAGAAAGTTCAGGTAAACCTTTCCCTATGAAGTGGCTTACTAAAGATCAACTTAAAAAAACAAAAACGATACCGATTAAAGACAAAGAAACAGGGGAGATTGTGTTTCGCACCACTCCTTTAACGACAAAGAAAGCATGGATACATCCAGGAATTAAGAAAGGTATGTGGATTGATGAGGGTATAGAAAAGGGGATACGAAGGGCGATGCCGACAGTATCAAAGATGGTAAAAGCTAAAATGATTGAAGGTAGGTAAAATGATTTATGTTGTTAAATGTCAGATAGACAGTCTTTCTATTTCTTCTCTTGGGATTAAGATGAAGAAGGGCGACTCTTTTGAGTGTCCTAAAAGGATTTATGATTCTAATATTGAGATAAAGAGTTTGATTTCTTCGGGGGCGGTTACTTCATACCCTAAAATGCCTGTAGTCCAAGAGGTTCAGAGAAGGGGTTTGATTGCCCGTACTCGTATTAAAGCTACCCCACCCCCTGAACCAAAGATAGTGGTGCAGGAAACTGTGCATCATCATGAAAAAGTGGTGCAGAAAAATGTACATCATCATGAAAAAGTGGTGCAGGAAACTGTGCATCATCACCATGAGAGCAAAGTTGATTTAGATGATCTAGCTTCTAAACTCTTAGAGAAACTTAGTGGTGTGATCTCTCCTGAAATAATAGCCCAAGCTGTAGCGAGTCAAATACCTAAGCAAGTTGTAGTTCAAACATCAAATGCAGAGAAGTCTTTTGATTCAAGTTCCGAGGAGCTGACTTTTATCCCATCAAAGATCATATCTGATGAGTTGAAGTCTTCTTCATCAAATGTTTCAGAGTCTAGTAGTCAAGATGAAGGGCTGAATGACGCTCTTTCTGCTCTAAGGGCTATGAAGAAAAGTAAAAAGTAATAAATGCTTTATGCTTTCCCATTAAAAAAAGGAGAGCAAAATGAGTGAATACCATTCCAATAAAATCATGGTTTACCTCCCTACTTCAGAAGTACAAAAAATCTTGGGTTTGAGTAAAAAAACGGATGTGTTTCTTGATGAATACCAAGTTAAAATCCGTAAGCGTGGGGACAATACTTTAGTTTTGGTTGAGGTATTAGACACTGCGATTTTAGGTGGCATTGAAGAGGGTATCGCACAAGTGAGATCTCGTCTTTATAACCACCTAACAGACAAAGACTCAATAGCAAGAGTCTTAGATGTTCTTTCCGTTAGACCTGAGAGTGAGTTTTTTCAAGGTATTCTTTCAGACCTTCAAAATGGAGATCCTCTTTCTTATAGGATTGATGAGATTCTTTCCGAGATTGAGGAGAGGAAAGAAAACCCTGATTCTAAGGTTTTAAGCCTTATTGAGAGTGCTAAAAGTAAGCAACCAAATAGTAGATTCATTAAAAGTCTTGAAGGTCAGTTTAGAGGTGGGTTTGATCTTTCTGAAGGTCAAATCAGTGCGCTAGAAAAAATTGTAACACCTGTTATTAACCAAGGTCAGTTGGACTTAGTTGATAACGCTCTTTCCTCTCAACCAAACAGCAGGTTTTTAAAGCAATTGAAGTCTGTATTAGAGGGTGGGAGGTCTTTATCTCAAAAGCAGTTGGGCGTTGTAAATCAAATTCTAAACCCTCAACAGCAGTCTTCTTCTCCTTCCTCTTCTTCAGACCCTCAGACTAGACTTCTTGAAGATCTTTCAGCTAACGGAAGGTATCTTACTCGTGATGACTATTTAGTAATCCGAAATGCCTTAAAGGGGGGTCAGCTAGATGAAGAACAAAGAAAGAGACTCCGACACCTTATTTATAAAAACACTAGAAGACTTCAGAACACTTACTCAAGAGATGAAGTAAGGCAGATCTTAAAAAAGGCTTCCGCTAGAGTTGTAGCTATGTTTTTAAATAACCCTCCATCAGATCAGTGATATCTTTGTTTATCTCACGCTATAAAACTCTTGTACTTTCTTCGTTTCTATCTAACAATCAAATTGTTCTTTTTAGATTGGGAAAAAAATGGAAGATGATTTAAGTAAAAAAGTCGAGTGGCAAGACTTTAGTTTAGAAGAGACAAATGATTTTGAAGTGATGAAAGTCTATAAGAAAGTCATCATTATTGATTTGAATGGTAAAAGATTTGAGTTTAAAGGGAAGTTTTGTGTGAACCCTCAAGAAGATAGGGTTGTCGCAACCGCTTTACCTTAAGTAATACTTTTTTTATATATGTACGTTTTTGTTTTTAGGGCAAAGATTGTCTTATAATCTTTTTATGAGATAACATAGTTGATGTTTCTCTAACTACAAATTGAAAGACTTAGGAGTCTAACTATGAGAAGAACAGCTTCAGAAATTTTAAATGGTCTTGAGATGAGAGTTGCTCGTCTTGAGCGTACCGCCAATACTCGCAGAGACCCTCGCAAAGTAGGGCCTCGCACTCTTGTTGATCAAAACGAGGATGCACAGGATATCCTTGACCTTGCACAAGGCGCAGGCTTCCGAGGAGCTAAGATTCAGTACCAAGGTGACAATCCTGTTGTTGTTCTTGAGCGCAATCACTACATCTTCCTTACTGATAAAGGATATGAGATTGAGAACCCACAGGGTGGCTCAACATTCACTTTTAAGTTTGGTGATGTTAAACACCACATTCAGAGTGAAGGTGGTTCTTTCGGTGGTTCTGAGATTGGCATGGAGAGTATGGAGCTTACTCCTACTTTTGAGGATGTACACAATCTCCTAACTGCTGACGGTGGTTACATGGGCGAGCGTTGGCAACGAGCATCTAATGATCGCTTCATCGGTGGCGATTATCTTATGAATGTTAAACTTACTCGCATGGGAATCAAGTTCTCCCTTACAGGACCCGACCTTAAACGTGGTGAGTCTATTTCTGAGGTTCGTGGTATGGTTAAGGGCGATGATCGTATGGAGCAACTCGAAGCTCTTTCTCAACGTCTTGATGCTATCGCAATGGCAGCAGGCAAGCGCAAATCTAAAAGCCGTATGAGAGCTTTGAAGGCTTTAGGTTAAGACCTAGTATAGTTGGTAAACTAAACCGACTTGCATAGAAGTCTGAAGATTTTGATCTAACAAGACTCCGATAATAGGGGCTAGGTTGAAGTTCCTTCCGAATAGCTTGGTGTGGTAGCTTCCAAAAGCCCCCACACCAAGTATTTCAGTTGAGACTACACCGTTAGCCCCTAGTCTTATTTCCCCTCCTCTAAAGTTGATTAAAGCACCTCCTACAGTCAAACCTGTTCGGAAGTCAACGCTTGAGCTACTTGATAGGGTAGGGGCAAAAGAAGCCCCTAATAGAACAGAGGGGTCAAACCAACCTAATGTATTTCTGAACAGACCAGGTTTTACGGCTGCGGTGTGAAAGAAGACATCTGTTTCTTCATTGTCTCCCTCTTTAATTTCAAAAGACTGTAGAGATTTAAACTTCTTAGTCTTCTCGTCATTATATCCAATTTCAAAGAACATGGCTTGGTTCTCTACGACCCCCTTTTTATCCCTAAACCCTACTGTCGTGACTCTAAACTTTAAGTCAAACTTTAACTTAAACTGATCGCCCCAAATGTTTTCTGAAGAGAAAGTTGTTACGGGGTTCTCTCTAGTTGGGTATCTCCATTTAATAGGGAAGCGATCACATTTCTTAGGGTTCTCTTTACACCAAGCAACGTCTTGAGCTTTAACGCCTTTCCATTCTTTCGGAGGGGGTGTCTTCTTACTGACTTTTTGCCCAACATCTGCAAACCCTTCTGTTAAATGAGCGTCAACTCTTCTCATTCTTACAGAGAGACTACTGACTTGAGCGTTTGTCTTTCTTTGGTATTCCTTGATCTTGCTTTGAGTGTCCCTAGAAAGAGAGCCTAATGCTTTGTTCGTTCTTTTTTCGAGTTCATCTATGTCTACCATTTTAGCTTTAGCTAGACCGACCTCTTTCTTAATCTCTTGAAGTAGTTGAGCTTGGGGGTCGAGCTTATCATTTATTTGATCTCGTATTCGATCTTCCATTTCAGACATTTTATAGTTATTCCAAAATTGACCTCCGAGAGAAAGTGTGTAAACAGCTAAGAAAGAGTAGATAACTTTGGTTAAAGATAAGTTTTCGATCATTTTTTCTCCTTTTTTTAATATACCATCTTCATATTCTTATATAAGATGTTTACCCCCAAATCGGGAGAACTACAACCTAACTCATACCGAGGTATTTAATGAGTATAAACTTTCAAGACATAAACCAAGACTTACTAAAGTTTGTTTTAGAGCATCCCTATCAATGCTTTCAAGTAAACACAGACATTAACCAAGTGATAAAAACCACGAGTGATCTTCTCAAGACTAAAAACATTGAGTTTACAGCTAAAGATATTTCTTCAACACTTAAAACCCTTAAAAAAAGTTTACAGTCTCGTAAGGGTCTTAATAAAGTAACTCATCAAGCGATAAAGCCTGCTAAGTTTATGTGGGCGAAGTACGTTTGTAATCATTTCACGATTCGATCTATGAATGAGTTTGATGAGCTTTGTCGGAATGTTTGGGGGAGCAGACTTCCTGACATTTATCGTAAAACACTTAAGAGCTATTACGACACAGGGTCTCATGTTGAGTCCGACAAACTACTTTCAGAACTGTTTGGAGAGGACATTCAAACTGTTGTACCTCCTCATCTTACAGGACGGGTTGAGGTTGGGGATATTAAGATTACAATGGGAACAGGGACATTGACTTTTAAAACTTTGGAAGCCTCTAACTTGAAGAAAGTGGAGAACTCTAAAAAAATCTCTATCGGGCGAGTTGAGGGTGGGCTTCTTTTTGATGTGGTGATTGACTTTTAAGTCTACTTTCTTGGGCGAGGTTGGTAAGCTCTCTGTAAAAAGGGAGGTTACTAAAATGCAAATTGCTGTAGAGGGCTTAATCGGAGTAGGGAAATCAACTTTTGTTGAGAAGTTTACTGAGATAACAGGGTTCAAACCTCAATATGAGAGTGTTGAGGATAATCCTTTTCTGTCTCTGTATTATGAAGACCCAAAGCGGTGGGGGTACACACTTCAATCTTACTTTCTTTACCGAAGATATAACGACCATATGGTTAAAGGAGATATCGTTCTTGATCGGTCTTTGTACGGGGATATACCCTTTGCAGACTTACTTCTCAAGTTTGGATACATAACAGGTAAAGAACACTCTTGTTATATCTCTCACTTCAACACTCTTGAGCCTTTAATTCCTGCTCTTGATGTTTGTATCTTTCTTAAGATCAGTCCTGAAAAAGCGATAGAACGTGTCTATAAGAGGGAGAGAAGCTTTGAGGTAGGTCTTGATATAGGTTACCTTAAAGCTCTTGAACACGAGATCATTAAGATCCCTTTAAGACTACGCCCAAGTACAAGAGTGATTGAACTTGACTGGGGGGATATGAATGAAGAGCAGATGGAAGGTAAAATAAAGTCTTTGGTGGGTGAGATCTTCTAGTACATCTCTCCACTAGGCTCTTTTGTCATATCTCTTTTCCGATCAGAGAGTCTAGCTTCCCTCATCTCTTTTACTAAGAGTTTTTGAAGATCTCTTTGAGGGATGTTCTCATCAACACCTGTCATGGAAACTACAACGAACAAATCTTGCATAGCATTTCTATGTTCACCTTGTTGGTAAGTGTCTCTTGAGACCGATAACTTAACTTTTAAGCCATCAATCTCAAGGATCGCAGTATCATCTCGACCCATACCTAGTTTACTCTGAACTTCTCCTATGTTTCTTCCGTACATGGGGTTTCCATGAAGCCATACTTTCGCTTTATCAAATCTAGACCGTTTTACTTTCTCAGGGTCTTTAAAAAGATCTAAGATTCTTCCTAAAAATGCGTGTTTTTCCATGTATTGACTAGCTACTTTTTTAGCACTTGCTTTTTTGGGGTACTTTTTCATTTTCTGAGGATCCTTCACACCTTGGTTAATGAGGTAGTCTTTTTGATCTTTAGTACATCTAGGACTACTAGGGTTTTTGTATTTACAATAGATAGACCAAGCCATAGGGAAAGCGTAATCGGGGTCGTACCCTTTCTCTTTCTCGAAGTATTCTGCTTTTTCAGTAACATACTTTGGGCGGTCTATCTCTTTCTTATCTTCTGATAATATCTCTGCATTTCGAGTGGGTAGAGAGTGTGTTGAATACCCCCCATACATTTTACCTGATGAGTTAAATGCTTTTTTCATGTTATCATCTCCTAATAGTCTTTCTATCTATGGAGCTTGATAGATAGTTTATTAAATCTCTTCTTTAAGTAGACAATATTCATTTGGAGAAACATCATGGCTAACACGGACTCAAAACCTGCTAACGGAGCGCAAGGCTCAAGTCATATTTATGACTACAACTCATCACCCAACACGAGAGCGGCGATCTCACAGAAAGTAAGATTGTTAAGCCCTGTTTACAAACCAGGAACAGGAAACAACTCACTTCTTTATCAACTTGGTGTTTGTTCAAGTATGAGTGCTGACTTCAACAGGGGTGTTGAAGATATTCGTGGTATCGGTTTCGGTGATACCATTGCCGAGCGAGTGCCAGGTGTTTCTGACCCTGTGGATGTCTCTATTGAAAGAACACTCTTATATCTTTCTAACGGACATCAAGCGTTTGGTTTTGCAGGTGGTGTGGATGGACCTGTTCGTACTTTGCAACATCACAGATGGCCTTTTGACATTGAGCAACAGTTGGTATTCTCAACCATTGCAGATCAAGAATCTCCTGAGAATATTACAGAGACTAATAAAGGTATTCGTGAGATTGATTTCAGTGGTCAGAAAGTTACAGGTGCTTCAGATTTCTATACTGATGGTCAAGTACATAAAGCTATCATCACTTATTTTGAGGCGTGTTGGATGACAGCTATTTCGGGTGCTAACCCAAGTGCAGATTCATCACTTATGACTCAGAGTATTTCAGCAGCAGCTCAAGACGTACACGACTTGTTCTCTACTTACGGAGAGTTCATGCCTAGTGGTAATGATCCATCAACAGGACAAAGCGGTACTATCAGACATAACAGTTGGTCAAATGGTGGTTTCCAAGGTTCTTCTAACATTGATCGACCTGCTGCTGAAAAAGTTGGTGGAAGCAGTGGTGGTATCTAATACTTAGCTACTTGGTATAATAGAGGGTAGCCGTACCCTTAAACTAAACGGACAGGATTTACATTATGAATTTGTCTCAACTTAAAAAGGCTTTCGAGCCTATTTCTCAAATTGGACACCTACGCAGAGATGTGGAAGCGTTTGGTTTGTCTATGACTCTGAGGACTCTTACTGTTAAAGAGGATTCCGAAGTCCAACGTATTCTTTCTGAGATTCGGGAAGAAGAAGAGATTACTACAGTGGAGTATCTCGACAGTTTCAGAAAAGAGACTCTTTCTCGTGCTATAGTGAGGGTGGGAGACTTACAGCTAGAGGAAGAATACGTTGAAACAGGTGAAGTCCTTGAAAATGGAACACCCGTTAAGGTTAAGAAAAAAGAGGCGATCTCTGAAATCCTAGATACTTTCTCTCGTGCTGTTGTTGGAGAGCTGTTCAGTTTACTTACTGAACTTATTACTGAAGCAGAGGAAGAAGTACAAAAACTCTCTCCAACAACTAAGAATGTAGAGGAAGAAAAGCAAGAACTCCAAGCGAGAATTGAGGACTTAGAAAATTTTGAAAACGTCCAAGATTCAGACAAGAGAGTTAAAGGGCTTCCTAAAAAAGTAGGTGAATATACTGAGGCTTTACAGGACATGGACAAGTGATAAATGGAGGACTATTACGCAAGTGTGCGTTCTCTCATTTATGATGGGGGTCTCTTTAGATCTTTCACATCTAAAGAACATAACCTTTATTTAAAGTTAAGAAATCCCACACAAAAAGATATAGATTGGATTTTTGAATGTTCTCCCTTTAATTTAAGGGTGCGAGAGACTGCACTTATTTCTAAGTGCGTATACTCGATTAATGGGAGAATCTTAAAGGGGGAGGAGACGCTCGAAGAGTTGTTGGTTTTGGTGTCTTCTATTTCAAAACCTGTCAATCGAAGACTGCTTTTGTGTTTGAACACACTCATTGAAAAAAGCCAATCTGCATTCGACTACCTTGAAGCCTTCTCTTATGAGGACGAATCTCGGTCCATTTGGCTTTCTTGGCAAGCTAAGTCTAATCTTGGTATCCGCTTTTTAGATGATCTTTCAGATCTCCAAGCTCATTGGGTTGTGTGGAATCAAATAGAGGACGAAAGAAAGAAGGTTCGAGTGGATTGGGAACAAGCCCTTTTAGTTACTTCTTCAATGAACTCTAAAGGAGCTAAGAGTATTCGAGATAATTGGGAAGTAGAAGACAAGAAAATAGAGTCCTATAGAAAAGATCTAATGAAAAGTGCTAGATCAGGGAAGATGGATAAAGCAGAGATTAGAAGGCTAAAAAATAAGAAGAATAACTTTCAAGATCTGCAAGAGGAATACAAGAGGTGGCTTTCGGGCGATGAAGATGAACATGATCGTATAGTTCGAGAGTACAAAGATTCTATGTATAGGAAGATAGAGGACGATAAACGAAGGGCAGAGGAAGCGAGGGAGCGCAACAGAAAGAGAAGAGAGGATATACATACTCTTAGAAATAGCTCTTCTATAAGTACTCCTGTGACAGCATTGACGGATGCTGACGTAGCCCGTCTTTCTAGTGCTAAGAAGTACAAGGAGACTAACGAACATGAAGAAAGATTTGAACACGTTAAAGAAAGATATATTCTTGCTCAAGAAGTTAGTCCGAATGTCTCTATTGATGAGAATGGAAACCTTGTTTCAAAAGTACCTAAGAAGAAGTCTCTGATGGAACAGATTTCTAATCGCACCCCTAGATTGGAGGATTAATCATGGCAAAGAATGCTTATGAAGCTATCTTAGAGATGGATAAGAAAATAGAGCTTAGTCGGAAACAGATGGATAAGCTTAAAGAAAGTACCGAGGACTTCGGTAGTGCCGAGATTAAGAGACTCAAGAACTATGGCGGATTTGTCGATAAGATAAATGCGAATATAGAGAAAGCCCTCAAAACAAGAGCTGTTTCTGAGGGTAAGGCTTTAAAAGAAGTCTCTGAGAGAATAACCAATAATCATCTAGATATGATGAAGCAGATTAAAGAGCGAGAAAAGGCTACTCAGATAGCAGACGAAGCCGAAAGAAAGAGGGCGGTTCAAACACACGATCAAAAACTTAAAGACCTCCACAAAACTTATAGCCAAGAGAAGAAAAACGCTCAACAAGTCATGGATGGGATAACCAAGTACGGTAAAGCGATTGATGACATGAACTCTAGGGTTAGAGGGACGGTTTTTGATCCAACGATAGGTCTTTTCGGGGGTGGTGCTAAACTTAAAGACACGGAAAAAAACATAGAGTTTGTGGAAACTCGCTTAGTTAGTGTTGCAGATACTGTAGGGGACGCTTTTAATGGAAATATTGATAGTATTCAATCTCGTTTTGATAAGTTAGGGAGGGGTACAGGTCAATTTCTTAAAGATATGAGAACTTCAGCTAAGATGA
>Ga0233439_10003102_pt1 | contig 17784 bp, 14 predicted proteins | sample SI_123_September_6_FD_182713 | JGI IMG/M metagenome (GOLD analysis project Ga0233439, IMG submission 182713) | Seawater microbial communities from Saanich Inlet, British Columbia, Canada - SI_123_September2016_100_MG | ecosystem: Environmental > Aquatic > Marine > Inlet | place: Canada: British... | reverse complement strand
ATGGGGGCCGCTTATCATAATCGGGTTCAATCTTTTCCACGCCTGATGAATTTTGACTTTAAAATTTGGGGAACAGGTTGGAATTTAGAAACACCGTTGGGACGCTTAGTTCAAAATAATAATGAACGATTGTCTACAACTGAAATAGTTAATATTTATAATGGAGCCAAAATAAACCTCAACCTGCATTCTTCTACCTATCATTATGGCATTAATCCTGATGGAGATTTTTTGAACCCACGCACTTTTGAAATTTCTGCTTGTCAAGGATTCCAACTGGTGGATTCTCGTAAAGATTTATCGCGAATGTTTAAAGTTGGTGAGGAGGTAATCACGTTTGATACGCTTGATCAAATGCGGGATCAAATCGAATATTATCTTTCTAATCCTGAGGAAAGAAATACAATTGCTTTAAAATCCTACCACCGAGTTCTGAATGAACATACCATGGAACATCGTATGCAGGAGTTATTGCTACATGTTTTTCTGGATCGCAAATCGGCTCTTGATTCCATCAGAGATACTCAATGTGATCCTCTAGATTATTGCATTGAACAAGCTGGTGAAAATTCTGAATTGGGAAAATATTTGAATCAGTTTAAGGGCCAAGTCCCATTTTCTTTAAAGACGGTGATTGATCATATCCATCAGGGAGAGGGAGCTCTGGATCAAAAGGAGACTCTTTTTTTGATGTTGGATCAGATTGTAAAGGAGAAAGTTTGATCGTGGCTAAAAATATATTAATTCTAAGTATGACCCGAATGGGAGATATGATTCAGACAACTCCCCTGATTAAGGGTTTGAAAGAAAAATATCCCTCAGCCAAGATCACTCTTTTGGTCACCAGTGATTTTTCCAGTGCCGTGTCTCTGATACCTGAGGTCGATGAATCTATAGTTGTGAATTTGAGACAGTTTGATAATCAAGAAGTTTGGGAAGACCTTTCCTGGATTAAAATATACCGTTATCTTGAAGATACATTGGGAGATATTAAAGGTAGAAGTTTTGATTTGCTAGTAAATTTAAGCCATTCAAAATTCAGTGCCCTTATGGTTCGTTATTTGGGAGCTAAAAATATAGTTGGCTTTTATTGTAACGATTTTGGAAATCGTATGACAGGCCACCCTTGGATGCAGTATTTCAGTGTAGAAATATTCAATCGTAACTATAATGAGTTTAATCTTGTTGAGATATTTTCAAGGAGTGGAGGTGTTGATGCAAAGGGTCGTTCCATTGCTGTGACCCCCTCGCACGATGAACTTTCACTTGGTACCTTAATTCCGCCTGAGTTCAATGAAGGCGAGGTCTTGATTGGTATTCAAGCCGGATCCAGTCTGGAAGGTCGGCGGTGGCCCGTGCAATCATTTGCGGCATTGGCTGATCAGTTAATAGAAAATATTAATGCGCGAATATTGATATTTGGTGTGGAGTCTGAAAATGCAGTGGCTGAAGATGTATTAAGTTTTGTTGAAAATAAGGATAAGGTCGTAAACCTTGCCGGCAAAACAACCCTCAGTCAGTTATCGGGATTGTTGGAAAAATGCCAATATTTAGTCACTAATGATACCGGAACGATGCATTTGGCTGCGGCCTTGGGAACTAAAATCGTAGGACTCTTTTTTGCCCATGCGCATCCGTATGAAACGGCACCATTTTCTCCGGGGCATTTGATATTCCAGGCAAGAATTTCTTGTGCACCCTGTAGTTATGGAGTGCACTGCAACAATATAGTTTGTATTGACAAGGTAAACCCCCAAGACCTTTCTTCGGTGATTGAGAGTCATATAATAACTAAATCATGGGTTCTTCCTGAGCAAGTTAATACAAAATCTGAATTAAACGTATATGAAACCGTTTTTGATTTTGATGATAATTTCCAATTACGGCCTCTTGTAAAGCACAGGTTACAAATAGATGATATGTTCCGGACGGCCTATACCCTTTTGTGGAGGAATAGTCTTGACGAAAAAATGAAGGCAAATGATTTCGAATTCCTCATAAATGGGGTTTGCGAAAACTTGAATCGTGATTATGATTGTACTGATATAGATTCGGTGGATGAACAATTAGAAAAAAAATATTTAGCTTTAGAGGAGATTGTGAAACTTGCATTTAAAGGAAGGAAGCAATGTGGGAACCTCATCAGAGAAGTTTCTGGTATAAAGGGGAGTCCAGACAAAATTGCTCAGTCTAGTGCTGAAATTACACGCATTGATGAGAAGATTGAAGAATTGGGGCTTACTAACCCCGAATTGCGTCCTTTATCTGATATGTTCAGTAAAAGAAAAGAAAATTTTGCAGGTAACAATGTTTGTCTTTTGGCTATTGAAACCCGGAAGGAATACAATAATTTGATCGATGAATGTGAAAAGCTGAGTACTATTTTAAATAGTTGTCGGAAAAAATTGACGGGCACCAAGCCTTGCTATATTTCGCATGATTCCATTAATGTGGCGGTTCCCGGTAGGTAGGAAGCCATATCCCCCTTTGCTTTCTCTTTTAAAAAACCATGTAGGAATTCGAGAGAGGCACCTCCCCCTGTGGAGACGAAAAAGTTTTTGGCGAAATAATTCCATAATTGGTATGCATCATTTTCAAGGAAGTCGATGGATATTTGATTGCGATTAATGGTCGGGTGAAATTGTTTTTCAATTTGAAGTTTGATCATTTTTTTTAATTCGGTAATTCCTATTTTGTTGAGAATTGCCGCAGAATCTCCTCCTCCAATAACTACAGACATTTTAGGATTTGATAGAGCTGATTGAAAAAGCAATTTTGCTAATTCCAAAGACCCTTCTGCATAATAACTGCAAGCAGGGTGGTCGTAGGCACCCAAGGGTCCGTTCCAGAATACATTTTCGATATCCTTGAAAAGATCTTCAAATTGAGCAATTGTTTTTTCTCCTAAATCCAACTGTAGCTCTTTGGAGAAGTCGGGCGAACTTTTATTTTCAAAAATTGTGCTTTGAAAATCCGTGACTATTTTATAGTCTTCGGGTAAGCACAGGCTTACTTTGTTGACCTCAGCGAGTTCAATGATTTTTTCAGCGAGGTTGATTTCGTTTAGAAGTTCTATGTTTTCATTATCGGCCTGGCTTTGTAATTTTGTGGGTAAGGTGTCTTTTTGAAAAGGTTTTAATAATTCCTTTTGTTGTTGGGCTAAAAGGAAAGCGTTGGCCATTTTTCCACCGATTAAAATGGTTTTAACTCCGGTAGAAACAAATTGTTTCAAAATTTCAATTTTATCCGATACCTTAGCTCCCCCTGCTACGACCAGGGTTTTTCTGGGCTTGGATAAAACTTTGCTGCCAAACTTCCCAAGACGGGCAATTTCTTCGTAAAGGAGAACACCTGATACCACCGGTTTGCCTTTTCGCCGCATTAATTGAGGTAAAAGCTTAATGCTCTTGGTCACTCGATGACTACAGCCAAATGCGCAGTTTATATAGACATCCGCTATATCCGCCAATTGGGTGATAATTTCTGTACGGTAGATGTCTGTGTTCTTTGGGTCTAAAAGATATCGCAAATTAGGAAGAAATTTGATTCCACCTGGCGGTAAACGTTTATGCGATACAATTTCCAAAGAATGTTGCATATGGGAGTCAATCGTTTCAGGCGGAAAAATAGTGTAAGTGTCACCATAAATCCTGCGAATCAAAGTGTCAAAATGAGAGGAAACAAATTGTATGTTGAAGATACCATCCCATCCAGAATGGTCTTTAGTTTTATGAGGTCGACCTAAGTGCGAACCTATAATCATTCGACAGTCACCTTCTGTTAATTCATGAATTTTTCTGAAGGTGAGATCCAGAAAACGCCGGATTCGGGTATCATCTGCGACTCGATATAATCCTTTCGCGGTGGACCGCAAAGGAACGTTAAAATCACACCGGATAAATATAGTTTTGCCTCTTAAATCATCCGATTTCAATTCTGCCAATTGGGTCATTCCAATTGAATTTGTCGAACTTGAGTTTGCCATCGTGATTTCCTGTTGTATTGAATCGCCGATTTACAAAAAGCGGTTGTTTTCAGCAATTTATGCCGATAATTCTGCTATAAGTATTTAACGGGATTATTCGTCAATTCAATAATAAAGTTTTCCTTCTTTTTGATAAGAATGGTATGATTAAGAGTGAATGAATTTTGAGCCTGCCTGAAAATAATAATTTGTGCCAGATTAACCTGGCTTTGTTTATAGATGAGTTGAAAAAAAATTATTTTGAAAGAGTGAGTAGTATCTCGAAAGATATAGTTTTTATTAAAATTTAGAAAATTTAAATAACACTTTTATAGGCTTTCCAACAGGAAAAACCAACCCTAAACACAGATTTCTTCTTTCCTCACCAAGACCGTTAAACTGTGATCCCGACCGCCACAAAAATTAAATTAGTATTTAATTATTTGAATTATAAAGGTTAATTTTGCATATATCAACCTTTTGAGTATTTGGCCGGACTTCAAACCCACCTTTGGTGATTACCTGCAAAGAAGAGTCAGGAAGAATTTCTAATGAGAAAAAGTAAATCAAACAAAAAAGTAATGTTAATCAATGCCCAGCACCCTGAAGAATGCCGGGTGGTTGTCCTGGATAATAATGTTATTCAGGACTATATCGTTGAACATTCCTCGCGAGAGCAGATCAAAGGGAATGTTTATCTTGGCGTGATCAATCGAGTTGAGCCGTCTATTGAAGCGGCTTTTGTCGATTTTGGTGGTAAAAAATTTGGTTTTTTACCCTTCAAGGATGTTTTAAGGGAATCTTATGTCCACACAGGCGAGAAAAAGGCAAAAGTAAGAATTCAGGATGTTCTAATTCGAGGCCAGCGTATTTTGGTTCAGGTGGCAAAAGAGAGCAGAGATGCCAAAGGTCCTTCCTTAACCAATGCGATGAGTTTGGCCGGAAGGTTCCTGGTTTTAATGCAGGGGCATGGGAGTGCAGTTTCCCGAAAAATTGAGGATGAAAGTGAGAGGAAAAAACTTAAGGATATTGTCGCAGATTTTAATTTACCAGAAAATCTGGGGATTATTATTCGCACTGCCGGATTAGGTCAAACTAAGATCGAATTGCAAAAAGATGTGCAGATGTTACTGAAGATTTGGAACACAATTGAAGATGGACAAAAGAATGAATCTGCCTCAGCCCCATTTTTAATTTATCAGGAACCTGGGTTAGTTGTAAGGACGGTTCGGGATCATTTTAGCAGTGATACTTCTCAAATCATCGTTGACAACGCTGAATCTTATAAAGATTTAAAAGATTTCGTGAAACTCGTAATGCCTCGCAACCGAAATCTGGTCAAGTTTTATAAGGAAACGAAGCCTCTATTTTCTGAATACCACGTAGAAGAACAGATTGAATCGATTTATCAGCGTAAGGTTTTATTGCCTTCAGGAGGATCCATTGTGATTGATATTGGTGAAGCAATGGTTTCTATAGATGTGAACTCGGGTAAAACAAAAGGTGGCTTGGACTTGGAAGAAACGGCTGTAACAACTAATCTTGAGGCCGCTACAGAAGTTGCAAGACAACTCAGATTGAGAGACCTGGGAGGCTTAATCGTTATTGATTTTATCGATATGTTCCAAAAACGGAACAAGGCCGCCGTGGAGAAAGAGGTTAAGCAAGCTTGCAAAACGGACAAGGCTCGAATAAATATATCTCGGATTTCAAAGTTTGGTTTGCTGGAAATGTCCAGACAACGAATCTCCCCGCCTGTTAAAGAGGGGGTTTTTACTCAGTGTGGACAATGCGAAGGAACAGGACTAGTTCGGTCCATGGACTCCATTATTCTTAATGTTTTACGGAAAATCCATGAAATAATTGCAAAGGAAAAGGTCAAAGTGCTTACTCTGGAGGTTTCTCCTGAAGTCTCTAATTACTTTTTAAATCACAAATTAAATATTTTGGCGGAATTAAAAAATAAGCATTTGGTCGATTTCCGTTTTCAAATTGCACATGGGTTATCTTATGAAAATTTTAAATTTAATGTTTCGGAAGTATGGGAAAGTGAGATTGTTCCAGAGGCAAAATCATCTGAAAAATCCGAAGCATCTACTGATCCTAATAAATCAGTAAGACGGACTCAGAAAAGTGCGAGTGGGCGGGAGGATACAGATAAAAGTGCGAGTGGGCGAGAAGGTACAGAAAAAACCGAGAGTGGGGCACAGGAAAGCGCAGAAAAGAAAGAGCCCGGAAATGCCAAGCCTAATGCCAAAAGAAGGTATACCCGTCGAAAACCCGCTGCCCGGAAGGGTCCTCCAAGGGGCAGATATCGACGTCCGAACCAAACTTCAAAATCATCAGAAGCGGAAACGAATCAAAATGCTTCTTCAGACTCTAAGGTTGAGCCAAATACAGGGAATGCTGAAATGCCTAAAGATAATAATCCATCAGACCTTAGTTTACCAATTCCTCCCATGCCTATGCCTTATGTGCGAGAAGGCTCGAATCTGGGGGGCGAGCCGCCTCTATCGAACGAACCGGCGAAAGACGGGGCAGGGGACTAAAAATCATCCGACAGATTTAGCACAACGAAAACCGGTGTCCCAGTATCGCATTTGAGGAGGGGAAAAATTTCGGTAAGGTAGCATTGTGAACTGTTTTAAAAACCCGTGTTCACGTTTATTAATTGAACCGCCACGGGTCACCTTGAATTTCTCCCCAAAGTTATTATCTTGCAGAATGGAGTTGGGGTAGGGTTTGTACCAGCTTGCGGTCCATTCCGAAACATTTCCATTCATTCCCCATATACGATAGGTGCTGACATCTCCCTCAAGGGCGTTTACCGGTTGTACTTGTTTGCCGAAATTAGCAGTGCCCTTTTCGAAATCGTTGCCCCATACGAAAAGTCGGTTGTCACTCCCTCGGGCCGCTTTTTCCCATTCATACTCTAACGGCAGACGCTTACCTGCCCAAAGACAATAGGCATCGGCTTCGTACCAACTGATTCCGCTGACTGGTAAGTTCATTTGCTGAACAGGGTATTGTGCCTGGGGTTTAAACTTCATAAACTCCTCATAGGTGACCTCAAACTGGTCTATATAAAAGGCCTTCAATAAATATTGTTGCTCCGGTTGTGCATTGAGGGCAGATGTTTTTTCCGACATGAATTGCAGGATTTTACTCTCGGGATTGAGACCCAATGTGAATTCGCCTTCAGGAATGAGGACCATCCCTATTTGTTTCTGGGCTTCGCAAGAAACAAAGAGTATTGATAGGAGTGCAATCAGGAGTATTCTATTCAATTAATTGAGCAGGAGCTGGGATGTTTTTAGCCAAATGGGTGTCAGGGTTCAAAAATATGCTTGAACCTGGTTCCGTCAATATATATTCAATTGTAAGGCAAGCCGCTTCTTCACGTGTACACATCATGGAACGGCAGTCGTTCGATTGATTGGAACAATAGTAGTTTAAGATTCTCATTTTCATGAAGATGTCATCTTTTAATTGTAATGCATAAACATTTTTCTTGGATTCAATATTATGTGTCCGGGTACGATAATTGTACCAGCCCGCCAACTCTTTATTGATTAAATTGCCCAGCGAGCGGTGATCCTGGGCATAGCCTGTATTCGGAGCTGTTTTAACTTCATCAAAGTTTATGGGTCCCAGGTTTATGACTCCAGTTTTCCCGAGGGGATTGGTTTTTCCACCATTTGAAATGATTTTTGTCCGGCTGAACCCAAGGTCCCAGGAAAATTGGTTAAATTTGCTAGATTCTGATTCAGAAATTTTCTGAGTTTTCCCAGTAGAAAAATCTACTAGCGTCCAGGTATTCTTTTCTTTGGCATTAACTTTGATTATGGGATTATTCGTGCTGATCTTCTTTATTTTTTTGGGAGGAAGAGGAACAGTTTCAAAATCTCCTATATTTTCCTCCATAAAATTTAAGGTGGTATGGAACAGGAGAGTCGCCGCAAGGAGCATTAAAAATATGCGTGGTGTCGGGTTCATAAACTTATTTTAACATAGCCTCTTTTTGTCATTCCTGACAAATCCAGGGAATTATTTAGATAATCCCGTTTAACAATTTTTGTGAACATAAAAGGGCTATTTATAAGAATTACAATTAGTTGTGAAAAGCTTATCTTTTAATGAAATATGCTATATTGTATAATTATTTACAAGGGTTATGGGTTAAAAAAACAGACAATGGGTAAAGACAGACATTTTGGTTTCAAAAAAGCGCAAATAGAAAATTATTTAAGAGCGGAATTTAAGAAAAAATTTAAGAGTAACGGTAAAATTTCCCTCCGAAAAAGACAGAAGTTTATCAGTGAGGTGACTCAGAAAATCGCTAAACGATTTGGGAAAGATGTACTGGTGCTCATAGACTTCGCTCGCAATGGTTTTTGTTCTGTGGTTTCTCCGGCTGAAATAGAATCGACGGATAAAGGGAAGCTGATTAAATCCTTTTCTCACCCTCAGGTATTTTATACCTCCCACTGTGTTGAGCGTTTTAGTGAAAGGATGGGCTCTAAGGAAAATTGTGTTATTAAATTGGATGCTTTTTTCAACGATGCCCTGTCTACTTATGGTGAAAATGACGGCTTCCTGACTTGCCCTGATGGGGTGTTTGCTTTTGATTTGATTGAAGACCGCCTTATTGTAAAAACCTATATTAATTTTGATCTTTTATCAGATGATCAGATAAAGCAGTTTTATGGTTTAGGCATGATTTCAATGCTCCCTAAAGAATATGCTACTAAAGACATGTTCGGTACAGATTTTATTCTGGCTGACGAACATGAAGAATTTTTAAATAAATAGATATAAATCTACATCTGACCGCCGCAAATTGTTGTTACTTCATTTTCTTCTCCACCTGAGTTCTTAATAAACTCTGAGTATGATCCAATTATTCAATGTAATTAAAAATTATGGCAGTGGCAAGCCCGCACTGGATGACGTCTCTATCAAAATAGAAAAAGGGGAGTTTGTATTTTTAACGGGACCGAGTGGTGCTGGCAAGACCACGATTCTCAAAATACTTTTTGGTTGGGAACATTTTGAAGAAGGTCAGGTTTTAGTGCAAGGCATCAATGTGGGGAGGTTGGATCCTGGAAATATCCACACATTAAGGCGCTCAATGGGGGTAATTTTTCAAGATTATAAATTACTTCCGAATAAAACAGTGTTTGAAAATGTTGCATTTGCCCAGGAAGTAACAAACCGTGACCAAAAAAAAATTAAATTTAAAACATGGGAAGCCTTGAAAAATGTGGGGCTAACCCCCAAAAAAGATTCTTTCCCCCCCCAACTTTCCGGCGGTGAACAACAACGTGTTGCTATAGCCCGGGCGATGGTAAACACCCCTCCTATTATTCTGGCAGATGAGCCGACTGGAAACCTGGATCAGGAGATTTCGAACGAGATTTTAAAGCTTTTTGAAGAAATAAATCGCAATGGGGCAACTATTGTTTTTGCAACTCATAGTCAGGAAATACTCAAACCAGGAAAACATCGAGTGATAGTTTTAAATCGAGGGAAGGTTGTCTCATCGTGAATTCTGCCACTCAAACTCTGTTGACCAGTCTCAGAACAACGATTTCAAATATTCAAGCCAATAAACAAACCTTTCTGATTTCTGTCATGACCATTGCCATTTCAGTGGGTATTTTGGGACTTTTTCTAATAATATTTTTAAATTTGAATGCGCTTCTAACAAGTTGGAACCAGCATGTTCAACTGGTGGTTTATCTGAAAAATGATATTTCTTTTGCTGAGAAGAGTGACCTTCAAGATCTGTTTAAATCCAATTCAAAAATTCAATCTATGGAGGAAATAAATAAAGAAAAAGCCTGGGAAGAATTCAAATTAACTCAAAAAAATAGTGGAGGATTAGAATTGGACTTGGGATTTAATCCTTTGCCTGATTCTTACAGAATCCGCTTTAAACCCTCTGAAAACCGGTCATTGCATATCAGTGAATTTGCTGAACAGGTTCAGGGTAACCGGGGAGTTGAGTCGGTTGAGTATGGAAAAAAATGGATTGATCGTTTTGAAAAGTTTATGATTTTTTGCCAGGTTTTTCTTTTGGGAGTTGGTGTTTTATTGAGTTTAGGCTTGATCCTGATTATTTCTAATACCATTCGGCTATCTATATATTCCCGGCAAGAGGAAATTGAATTGATGTTGTTGATAGGGGCGACCCCAAGTTTTGTCAAAATCCCGTTCATGCTTGAGGGAATATTTCAGGGTTTGATCGGTTCGTTAGTTTCGCTGGGTTTTATGGGAGCTGTTTATAGTTATTTAAAAAACCAATTTCAACCTTCTATTGATTCCATTGCAAGAGGGATGGAGTTTCAGTTTATCTCGCAACCATTTTTGTTAATTCTTGTGGGTCTCAGTATGCTGATTGGTTTTGTCGCCAGTTATATTTCAACCTATCAATATATGCAGGTTCTTAACAAAAAATGATTTATAGATTTTTAATTCTGCCGACCTTTATTTTTATTGGCTTTGTTGTGGCTTTTTCCTCCACCTCATGGTCTGCCAACAAAAGCTCTGCGCAAATTAAAGTGCTTTTGAAGGACGAGCAAAGAGAGTTGAAAATTTTAAAGAATAAAATCGCAAAACAGGATCAATTTATTTCTTCAGCAGGGAAAAAGGAAGGCCAGATTCTTGGAAAACTTAAGAAAATTGATAACCAGATTAAGTTGAAGGAAAGAGAACTTAAAATATATAAATGGAATTCTTTAATTAATAAAAAGAAAATTGCAAAACTTGAAAAAAATTTAAAAGGAAATAAGAACGAATTAGATAGGCAGAAAGTATCTTTGGGTAAACGCCTTCGCCATATTTATATGGAGGGTCCAGTTTTTCCTCTTAAAGTGGCATTCTCCTCTGAAGGAATAAACGATCTATTACAGCGCCTCAAATTTTTGGAATTGATTGCTGAATATGATGCAAGTTTGATGACAAATTTTGAAAATCGGCTAAATGATTCGAAGGTAGAAAAGCAATCACTACTTGCGGTGCGGGCCAAATTGGTTCGTCTGGAAAAAGATGCTTTGAGTAAACAGAGTGAATTCGAAAATGCCCGAAAGGGTAAAAAAAAGTTTTTAAAAAAGATCAAGAATAAAAAAAAGCTGGGAATTCAAAGCCGTAAAGAGCTTTTAAAAGCTTCCAGCAATCTAAATGATCTAATCCAAAAAATATTGGGTAAATTAGTGTCTGGGGCAGGGCTGGATATTACCGATAAAAAGGGCAGGTTGAACCTGCCTTTAAAGGGTAAGATTCTCAATAAGTTTGGAAGACAAAAAGATAAGCAATTCGACTCATTTATTGTCCATAATGGTATCAATATCAGATCGAAAACCGGGTCGTCTGTCCATGCAGTTTTTGATGGAAAAGTTCTTTATACCGGCGAACTGGATGGTTATGGAAACCTGGTTATTATTGGACATGGAAAGGATTACCACACTTTATATGGGCATTTGGACCGGATTAAGGTCAAGCAAAATCAGATCGTCCAGACTGGCAATATCATTGGTCTCAGTGGTGATACGGGGTCACTGATAGGAGAAACGCTTTATTTTGAAATGCGTAAAAATGGTAAACCTATTGAACCGGTTCGCTGGTTTAAGATGGCACGTCGGAAATAGGAAGTCATGTATTGAGTGCGTGGCTCTTCTAATTAATATATAATTAAGTTACAAAATTTCTTATCAAGGAGATAATACTTTGAAATTGTCATTGCTGAATAATCCAATTAAAACCGGATTGACTCGGTATCTGCTCGTCATTATGTTGCTGGGGTTACCTGTGCAGGCTCTTTATGCAGATGAAGCTACTGACGATCCCAAACCAGATACTTATAACAAGCTAAAGGTATTCTCCGAGATACTTTCTCTGATTGAATCAAATTATGTGGAACCTGTGGGAAGTGACACCATGATTGATGGTGCTATAAAGGGGATGGTTAAATCTCTTGATCCTCATACATCCTATTTACCCCCTACGTCCTACAAAGAAATGCAAGTGGAGACAACCGGAAAATTTGGTGGTTTGGGCATCGAAATTAGTATTCGGGATGGTGTTCTTACTGTTGTTTCACCAATTGATGATACTCCGGCTTTTAAAGTAGGAATAAAAGCAGGTGATAAAATTATTAAGATTGAAGATGAGTCTACCCTTGATATGACTCTTCAGGATGCGGTCTCCCGGTTAAGAGGGGAAACAGGTTCTCCGATCAATATCACCATTTATAGAGATTCTTTCAAAGCTCCAAAAGAATTTACTATTGTCAGAGCTATTATTAAAGTTCGGAGCGTTATCCATAAAAAATATAAGAAGGATATTGGTTACATCAAAATCCGTAGCTTTTCAAAAAATACCAGTTTGGACTTGGATAAAGCTCTGAATGAACTTGAGAAAAAGGAAATATCCAAGCTGATTCTGGACCTCAGGAACAACCCCGGGGGACTGTTGAATCAGGCCGTTGAAGTGACAGATCGGTTTTTGAATCGGGAAAATCTAATTGTTTACACCAAAGGACGCTCTGACGAACAGAATATGCGATTCACCAGCCATGATAAAGTGGCGGGTGTTTCATACCCATTGATTATTTTAGTTAATAGCGGAAGTGCCAGTGCCTCTGAAATTGTTGCGGGTGCCTTGCAAGATTTAAATCGTGCCATTATTTTAGGTACGCCAACTTTCGGAAAAGGGTCCGTCCAGACCATTATACCGCTGAGTGATGGATCTGCCTTAAGGTTGACCACAGCTAGATATTACACCCCCAGTGGTAGGGTGATTCAGGAAAATGGTATTGAGCCTGACATTATCATTGAGCGTGAAATTCCTGAAGAAGTAGAAGAAGATGATGAAAAAGAAAAGGAATCGGAAGAAAAAACCCGTCTGCGAAGGTTTTTGCGGGAAAAGGATTTGAAAAAACATTTGAAGGGAAAAAGTAGTATTGGTGATGTCGATGAGGAAGAGAGTGATGAAACATCGGCTAAGGAAGACACTGAAGAAGCCTTTCTCAATGAAGACCTGGTAAAGGACAATCAATTACAACATGCCGTTTCACTTCTTTCGGGTTGGGAGGTCATGAAGAAGGTGTTTAAGAATTTACAAATACCTATTGCCAACCCGGATAGTCGCGTCAGTATGCATTGATGCTTGTTTCTGTTTTTGATTATTGGAAATATGTTTATAGGTTTTAATCCCACCCATGCTTGTTCTAGGCTTAGAAACCTCCTGCGATGAAACTGCCGCCGCTGTCTTAAAAGATGGCGGTAATCTTTTATCTAATGTGATCAACGACCAAATAGGGGTTCACTCTAAGTATGGAGGAATTGTTCCTGAACTGGCGGGTCGGTCTCATATTGAACGCGTGCATCGAGTAATAGAGGAGGCTGTACAAATAGCCGGTGTCCAATTAAGAGACATTGACCTCATTGCAGTTACGATGGGGCCAGGCCTGATCGGTTCATTGCTGGTGGGTTTGAACACTGCCAAAGGCCTTTCTTATGGACTCAATACACCCATGATCGGCGTGAATCATTTGGAAGGCCATCTTTTCGCTATTTTTCTCCAGAAAAAAATAGAGTTTCCCTTCATCGCTTTGATTGTTTCTGGAGGACATACAGACCTTTATAGAGTAACTGGTTTTGGACATTATAAATTACTGGGGCGTACCCGGGATGATGCGGCAGGGGAGTCTTTTGATAAGGTAGGGAAAATGTTAGGACTTCCTTATCCGGGAGGACCAGCCATCGAAAAATTAGCGCGACAAGGAAATGGAAAGTTACATAAATTTCCCCGAGCCTATTTGGAGAAAGATTCGTTGGATTTTAGTTTCAGCGGACTTAAAACCTCGGTTCGCACTTTCTTGCAACGCAGGGAGCAGGACACTGGCATAACCTTGACGGATGAAGATGTCTCAGCAGGGTTTCAGGAAGCGGTAATTGATGTTCTGGTGGATAAGTTGATAAGCGCCTGTAAAAAAGAACGTCTAACAAGAATTGTCGTGACGGGTGGAGTCGCTTCAAATGGTGCCCTGCGTGAAGCGGTACAAAAAGCGGCTCAAGCCTACGAGTTTGAGGCTTCTTTCCCTGATCCAATTTTTTGTACCGATAATGCCGCCATGATAGCTTGTGCCGGTTATCATAAGTTTTCCCAAGATCCAAGCTTGTCAGCAAACCTAAGGAGCCTGGATGCCAAAGCAAATCTTGCGTTAGATAATTCTCCTTAAAAAGGACAGTGAAATGCGGGCTCTGGTTACAGGCGGCGGCGGATTTCTAGGTAGTGGAATTGCTAAATCTCTCCATGAAAAACAGCATGACGTTACGGTTATTGGCCGGAACCACTATTCCCATCTTCCAAAGGCCATAAAACAGTTTCAAGGAGATATCCGGGACTTAGATTTCCTGCGCAAAGTACATGTCGGAATGGATGCTGTTTTTCACACCGCGGCTTTTCCCGCTATTTGGGGACAGGCAGAAGAGTTTTATAGTATCAATGTCGATGGAACCCGCAACATCATAAAGGCCTGCCTGCTTACTGGTATTGCGAAACTTGTTTATACCAGTTCTCCTAGTGTTGTATTTGGAAGCACGAGCCTTGAAGGGGTAGATGAGTCCATTCCTTATCCAGACGACTATTTATGTGAGTACCCCCGAACTAAAGCAATTGCTGAAAAACTTGTAATAGAAGCTAATGGTCAGGATTTGTCAACAATATCCCTCAGGCCCCATTTAATATGGGGACCGGGTGACCCACATTTGATCCCTCGGCTATTGGCAAGAGCGGATAAAGGAAAATTAGTGCGTGTAGGCAATGGGGACAACAAGGTCGATATTATTTATATCGATAATGCTGTACACGCGCATCTTAAGGCTTGCGATTCTATTGGAATAGGTAAGGCATCTTCTGGCAAGGTATATTTTATCAGCGATGGAGATCCGGTAAATCTTTGGGATTGGATCAGTGAGTTGTTGGAAAAAACTAACCGCCCCTCAATTACTCGTAGTATTTCTTACCAAACTGCATCCTGTTTGGGGAAGATATTGGAAGGAATTTTCAAATTTGGAAATATCAAAAAAGAACCCCCTATGACACGATTCCTGGCTTCCCAGTTAGCAACCTCTCATTATTTCAATATTTCCAGGGCCAAAAATGATTTTGGATATGAGCCTGTTGTGAATAGAAAGGAAGGAATGAATCGCCTCATTCAGTCTCTATCTGATCCCCAAGGATGTTGATGCGGTGGGCCATACTTCCTGCTCCAAACCCATTGTCTATATTGACCACAGCTATTCCAGGTGAACAACTGTTCAACATGGTGAGAAGGGCGGAAACCCCTCCAAAAGATGTTCCATAGCCAATACTGGTAGGTACCGCTATGAGGGGTTTGTCCACTAAACCTCCGACTACACTGGCCAGGGCTCCTTCCATTCCTGCTACCACAATGACTACCCGAGCCTTACGGATCTGCTCAAGGTTATTAAATAGGCGGTGAATACCAGCAACGCCAACATCAAAATGAGTTTCTGTCTGGCTTCCTAATAATTCAGCGGTTATAGAAGCTTCTTCAGCGATGGGAATATCTGATGTTCCCGCAGTGATAATGCTTATCAGGCCCTTTTTTTTCCGGGACTTGTTTTTATCGATGACCAGAGTCTGTGCCATTTCATTGTAGCTGGCAGTTTTAGGCAGAGAAGGTTTTAGTTTGCGGAAACTATCTTTAGATAATTTGGTTGCAAGAATGGAATGCCCGGCACGATTCATACTCTGAATAATTTTCTTTATTTGGGCTACCGTTTTCCCCTGACAATAAATGACTTCGGGCATACCACTTCTAAGGTCACGATGATGGTCAACTTTGGCGAATTCGAGATTTTCATAAGGCAGGGTTTTAAGTTTTTTCAATGCCTGCTGGGGTGTCAATTTTTGCTTGTGCAAGTCCTCCAACAATTTTTTTAAATTCTGAGGATTCATTGCAGCCCTTTTATGCCCGCAAACTCGGAAGATATTTCTACTTTCATAAGATCTTCCAAGGCTTTCCCAGGGGATTTGTTTTCATAAAGCACCCGGTAGGTTTCTTCCATAATTGCCGCTTGAACATTGAATTTCTTTATCAGGGAGTAAGCTGATTTCACTGTCAAAACCCCTTCGGCTACCATTTTCATATTTTCTGTTATTTCTTTTAGAGATTTTCCTTTGCCGAGTTCGATTCCCAATTGCCGGTTTCGGCTCAAGTCACCGGTGCAGGTGAGCACAAGATCGCCCAAACCAGTTAGGCCATAGAATGTTTCGGGCCGGGCCCCAAGCTTTGTTCCAATTCGGCTGATCTCTACAAGCCCACGAGTAATCAGGGCGGCTCGGGTATTGAAACCCAAACCCAGACCGTCACAAATTCCTGTGGCGATAGCAATGACATTTTTCAAGGCTCCACCCAGTTCCACCCCTATCAAATCGGTGCTGGTGAAAACTTTCATTTTATCTGTACTGAAAAGCTCCTGAACCTGGCTGGCAGTTTCCTGAGTTTCAGCCGAAGCCACCAGAGCAGAAGGAACACCTGATGCAACCTCTTTGGCAAATGTTGGGCCGGAAATGGAAGCTATAGAATAATTAGTATGTAAAACATCTTGAAAAATTTGATGGGTGGTAAAAAGGGTATCATTCTCGATTCCCTTGCTGGCACAGATTAATAGACAATCTTTTTCTAAAAACGGTTTGATTTGGATTAAGGTCTGTCTAATTACATGGGTAGGAACTACCAGCATGATTAAGGTTTGTCCCGTTATGGCTGTTTGCAATGACGAGGTGGGCTGGATATTGACGGGCAAAGTGTGCCCGGGTAAAAACCACTTGTTTTCACCAGAATGGGTCAGGGTTTCACACAAGTCTTTTTCGTAGACCCAAAGAGAAATATGGCGGAATTTACCAGCCAAATGGATCGCTAATGCGGTGCCCCAACTACCCGCACCAATGATAGATATTGTTTCATGCATGTTTTGGCCTTTTGACTAAAAGATTCAGGCATTATAACGAATTCAAATAGCTATTGCTTGGGGTTTGCCTTTGTGATTAAATGATAACACCAACCTATAACATAATTTTACCGGTTATTTCTGAACATTTCTTCATTCAAGCAGGGTTTATCTCATGGCAAAACGTATTAAAGTCAGTAGAAAAGATTTATTGAAGGAGCCCGATCAGTTTTTATCCACATCCGAAAAAGCCATGGTTTATTATATGGATAATCGGGCTACTGTTCTGGGTGGCGTTGCTGTCGTCCTAATTAGTATTGCATCTTTTTTTGGATTTAAATATTTTAAGAAAACCCAGACGCTAGCAAACGAAGCCTTCTATTTCGAAATAGAGAAAATTGTTGATACCGCAAAAGATAGCAAACCTACTTCTGAAGTAGAATCAATCCTTAATAAAATTGGGGATGGCTTACAAAAAGAACGCGCTTCACTATTATTGGCTGACCTCTATTTCCAAAACCAAGAATATGATAAGGCCGATGCCCTTTATTCAACAGTAATGAATAGCTCTTCTGCCGGGCAGGTCAATTACCAATTGGCGCAGGTGGGGCTTGCCTACAACTATGAATCCAATAAGCAATACCAAAAGGCGATAGATTTGTTCAAATCGGTTATTGATGCAAATACCGATTTTCCCTTGTTCGAAGTATATTGGAGTCTCTCAAGGTGTTACGAGTTAAACAGCGACAGTTCTAACGCATTGCTGATTTTAAGGGAAATGCAGATTAAATTTGCTACGAATCCCCAGATGGAAAAAGTAGAACTCCGCATTAAACA
>Ga0233439_10003097_pt1 | contig 17801 bp, 14 predicted proteins | sample SI_123_September_6_FD_182713 | JGI IMG/M metagenome (GOLD analysis project Ga0233439, IMG submission 182713) | Seawater microbial communities from Saanich Inlet, British Columbia, Canada - SI_123_September2016_100_MG | ecosystem: Environmental > Aquatic > Marine > Inlet | place: Canada: British... | reverse complement strand
GATTTATCCCCATCTACTATTCTACAGGTTAAGACATTTTGTGGATAAACTCCAAACTCTTTTCTTATTAAGTCTCTATCGTAGGTTACTTTCTTAGTAGGTGAGTATAATTGAATTTTATCATTAACTAACTGATAAAAGTCTTTGTCGGATGACATAATTGTGCATTTCGACTCTTTTAATGTCGATGTACATATGTAACTTATAACATCGTCAGCTTCGAGATTATCTAATGCCAATAAAGTCAAAGGTAAGTGTTCTAAATACTCAACTAACCTACCTAATTGTCTTTTTATTGATTCGGATTCATCTTGCGGTGTGGTTGCCCAATCGACATTTCTATTTAATCGACTTCGTACTTTCCTACCAGCCTTATATTCAGGAAATACTTTTTGGCGTGGTTTGGATGAGTTTTTACCATCAAAAACAATAATACAACGAGTAGGCTTAAACTTATTAATCGTATATCGTATAGATTTTAAAAACCCAGTCAAACCACCCACGTGATTACCATCTTCATTCAAAGATGGGTTAACGCTAAATGCCCTTATGAAAGTATTGAAACCATCTACAACTAAAACGTGATCATTTAGTTTTTTTGTTGTAGGATTGGTTTCAATATCATCTTCGTAGTCATAAAATCGCTTAGTTAATAAAGTTTTATCATAACTATTACTCATTCGCAAACTCATCTTCAGTAGTGACATCATCTATGCCCAATTGACCAGAATCATACTTTAAAATTATCTTTTTACAGATAGAATCATAAATATATTCCTGAGTATCTACGTCTGAGAGTAAAGCGCCAAAGTCTTTTGATTGAAACTTATGTTCTTTATTATTTTGGTCAACTAAAGTATACCAAGCACCAGCTTGTTTAACTAAGTTGTGGTCTTTCATTACACTTAACCAACTAGCAAAATCATCAATACCTTTATCAAAGAAAAGTGGGAATTCAGCACTCCGTAATGGAGGACCTAATCTATTCTTAATGACTTGAGCTTTGATTTTAATACCAACAGTATTCTTTTTTGTATCTTTGATTTGTCCCATATTCTTTAATCGAATACGAGTAGAAGCGTGAAATGGTAAAGCCTTACCACCACTTGTAGTCCAAGGATCACCGAACATTACTCCGAGTTTTTGACGTAATTGGTTCGTAAAGATTAAACATACTTTTTGACGAGCAATAAGTTGTGTAATCTTTCTCATAGCCTTTGATAAGACTATGGCTTTTGATGTAGCCCAACCATCTTTATCAAAGTCAGCATCCATCTCTACTTTTGTAGAAGCAGCAGCTAAACTATCGACTAATATGGTGACTAATTTATCTTTATCGGATTCGCGAATCTTCGTGATAATCGTTTCAATCGTATCAAATATGTCTTCAACTGTTTCCAGATGAACGTATAGCATATTATCAGTATCTACTCCAATTGCCTGTAAGAATTCAGCTGAAACAGCAGACTCAGTATCTATATAGACAGCAAGACCACCTTTCTTTTGAGTGGAGGCAAGAGCGTGAGCTCCAATTAAAGATTTACCACTACCTTCAAGTCCATTTATTTCTGCTATTCGACCAGCAGCAAATCCACCGTTAGGTTTATTTGATATTGCTAAATCTAATAACGTAGAACCCGTAGAAACCCAATCCGTAACATCAGTTGGAGTTTCTTGTTTTCCATCAAGAAAATAAGCTACTTGATGAGATTTGAATTGTTTGTTAAGTTCGCTAGCTAATACTTCAGCCAGCTCATCTCTGTTTGACATATGTTTCTCCTATTAAACGATGGGGCGGAGAAAGGAGGAAACCACCCCACCGAGCCCGCGGGATTATGAATTAAATAATTTATCAAAGTCATCTTCTACTGTAGAAGATGCATTGGTAGTAACCATTTCGGGTTCTGGCGTACCAGAACTGTCATCATTATCCGTTGGATTTAAGAAACTTGAGAGGTGTTCTTTCAACTCATCAAAGGTTGGTTCTTTATATAACTCACCAATGTTGGGTTGACCATTTAACAGTTTTTCTAATTGATCAGAATCATCAGATAACGTAGTTTGATTTGGTTTTACTCTGATAGTAGTTTTACCATACTGATTTCCAGCTTCAGCAGGCGTTTGTCGTTCAACAACAATGTCACGACCAACTGTAGCATCAGAAATATCACCATAATCAGGATCTGCGATTATACCCAAAAGTTCTTGATAAACTGTTTTACCAAAACCCCAGAATTTAACTCCTTCTGATTCTTCACCACGAACTATAACGGGAACAAATGTTCTCATTTTAGGTTCAATTCGTTTTCCTTGAATCCATTCATCTTTATTGCCAGACGATTTAAGTTTGTCAGCAAATTGTTGAACTGGATCAGGTCTACCAAATGATAGTGGTGATAGGACAGTTTTGTTAGGAACTAAACTGTAATGAAAAAACAACTCACTAAAAGGATTGTTCTTATCGTGTGTATAAGGTACAATTCTTACTTGTGATTTTCCTGGTTGTGGTTTCCAAAACGAGTTTGAGGTTGTGTTTTGTAACTGATTAAGACGGCTTTTTATAGCATCAATATCCATTTTTATTCTCCATAGTTATGTTTAGTGTTATTGTTATTAATAAATATTTAATTAAAAACATTTAAGTATAACGTATTCATATAATATACGAATTTTTTTGTTAAAATACAAGCTTTATTTTAGTCTTTTTAACTTTTTTATTTGTAGCTTTAGGATTTTCAATTCCTTATTCATCATCTCACATTCTTCACGATAATTTTGTGGTTCGTGTGATTGTTCTTCTAATTTACTTAATCTATCTTCAATAGTCAAGGGTTTTGTTCGATATGCCATAAATTGCGTATAAACCATATCAATCATTCTTTCTTGTGATATGACATTACTTGGTAAATCTTTTTGGTTTTCTCCATACCATAATATAACACTTTTTTTCCAATTATCAAAGTCTTTTTTTGAAGAATTTTGAATATCAAATGTAGGAATGGGTTTTAGTGGTTTTCTTTCTTTCAAGGGGTTGGCTTTTAAAAATTGTTCTACATTTCGTTTATCCTGATAACCTAGTAGAAAAGTTCCTATGTTTGAATTATATAACATTGGAGTTATTGCTCTTAATTTATTACTCGTAAGGATAGTATCGTAAATAACTCTTGATTTTTTATCATCAACATTTAGAATTTGAATTTTTTGTTCATCATTCAAAGTCTTGTTGATGTGTTCTATTGATGGTTGCATTCTTGTACACCAAGCACAACCACTTCTGGTAAAATAATATATAGGTGATGCCATTTATAAGTCTATAATCTTTAATATCCGTGTAGGTATTCTTTGTAAGCCTTCTTTGTTAGAAATCAGTATCATGTTTTTGTATAAATCCCACGGCACTTGATAACTCGTATCCAATACGCCATTATTAATTAGTTTGATTAATTCATTTAGTGCATTAATCGTATAAAGTGTATTGGTTATTTTCTTTCTATGTAGTGAAATAGTATTCTGAACTAAATTAAAATCAATGTCATCTTCTTGATTTACATTATAAGTACAGATTAATTCTTTTGGTTTATCTTCGTTTTGTAATACATAAATCTTATCAAAGATGATTTTAAAATGTTTTGTTATGTCTAAAATTGATTGATCAAGATTACGTTGGGTCGTAAATGAACAGAGTAGTTGAGTTTTCATTATAAATCGTACCTATCCTTTAACTTTTTTAAAGATTTATTTTTTGGATCCCATCTTTCTAATAGTTTTATTTTTTCTTGTAGTTGAGCCATACCCTCGTCTGTATTTAGATTTATATTATTATCCTCTATATCATTTAAAACACTTTTAATTTGGTCATTTACAACTTTTGTTTTATCTTCAGGTGGCCAACTATCAATATCAACATTACCATTTTTAAATGCTAAACTACCAAAAGCACTTTGAGACATTTCTAAACCATTTGAATTACCAATACCTTTTGTTCTAGTAGCCAAACCAAAAATAGGTAGTGTTGATTCCTTAGATGGTCCGTCTGGTGGAGGATCAGGAACCATTACCTTTACGGCAATTACCGGTTTACCTTGATCTCTAGTAATTACCATTTTTTCTTTTACTTTCTCTTGAATTTGTTTTTTTAGTTCTTCTTTTTCTTCACCATCGGCTTTTTTGTATTGTTCGTATAAATCGCCAATATTAAATAAATTAGAAACAGATTCAGGTGACATTGATACCCCACCCTTTTCACCATATAAAACTTCAAGTTTATCTAATGCCCCCTCAGAACCAAATAATATATCATCTATATGAGTTTCTTTTGCAACTAATTCTTTGAACTTGTTTAAATTTTCACCATCATTTAAAAACTCCATTAAATTATCAGCTACTTCTTCATCTAATTTTCTTAAATCGGTGTATAAATTTGTTATTTCATTTACTTCATTTATATTAGCAATATTGGCAATAACTTTTATATCTTCACCGATTAAAGGTTTTGCATTAATTACATGGTCATGTAAATCATCAGAAGTCAATTCGTCAAGAAGCTTTTGTTGTTCTTGGGGGGATAATTTATTGAAAGCACCAAGACTAAGATTGGTTTTTCGAGCAGCAATATAGTTAAGTCTCTTCTTCCAAGCTTTTCCAAATACCTTATATGCTACTTCCTCATTATTTAAGACTTCTTCAAATTTTTCTTTTATTATTTGTTTTGTTTTTGGTTCATTTAGTTTAGGTATTCCTTGGTCTAAAACTTCACCTCTTCTATTTTTATAATGTTCAGGTTTAACATTATCAGGTAAATCTTTTGGATCTATACCTAGCATTTCGGCAACTTCTCCAATTTTTTTACCATACCCACCATTAACGATAAACACTTTAAAATCTTTCTTTAAAGAAACACCTACTTTTTTTCCTTCTTTTGTTTTAACAAACATATCAGCTGATGTGCCATGTCCTGTACTACCTATTAATGAATTACCTTCTGGTGTATCCCAAGCTATTTCTTCTATGTTGTCTAATCCGTAATTATTTTCTATCCAATCTAAACAATTTAATCCAGCTTCTACCCACTCTTTAGTTAATAAACTATCTTTTTCTTTAGTTATTTCTAATAATTCTTCTCTAACTTCTTTTCTAGCTTCTTCGTAACTCTTACCGTCAGACATTAATTGTTGTACTTTTTTACCACTCCAAACCGTAACAGTTTCACCTGTTCTTGATTCAGGTGTTCCGGCACCACCTTTATCTTGTTCATCTCCTTTTTTTAATCTTAATTGGGTATCAACTAATTTATTATCTTTTTCTCTTTGTTCGTTTTTCTTTTCTAATTTACTATCTACCTTACCACCTTCTTTACCTTCGTCATCCTCTTTATCAAATGGATTAGCATCTATTTTCATTTGTTTCGTTGGTTCTTTTTCTTCTTCGTCATCATCACCAATCGGTGTTAATTTACCATCAACATTTTTATGTGTCGTATCTCCATCTTCAGGTCCCCAATTTCCATAACCTTTAGATACTAAACCTTTAGACTTTGCCTTTTCTTTTTCTTTATCGTCTAACCCATCGCCTTCTTTTTCCAATACCAAGATAACATTATCAATAATGTCTTTATCAATACCTTGTTTAAAACACAATTCTTTCAACAATACTAAATGATAAGCATTAGATGGATTAGGTGTGCCATCGGGAACTTTTGCTCTCCAGTCAAGCCATAGTGAATTTAAATTAAAACTCATAATTCTTTATACTTCCGTAATCACTACCAACTTTAGTCTTTGTTGTAAACCCATTAGTTTCAAGTATTTGTTTAATCTCATGTATAGTTTCTACTCCATCTTCCTTCGAATAGTCAAATAAAAAACTATCGTAGTTATAATGTACGATTTTTGTTTTCTTTGTTAATAAATATGTATGTAATTTCATTAAGAGTTTAACATTTCGTTCAGTTTCATATGACTGAATATAGTAGTTAAATAACTTCTGAGCATTTAGATTTTCTAAATTCTCGTCTTTCATAGGTCTATTATAAATATGTGAGTTAATCCTTTTATTCTGATTAAATTCATCCCACATTTCATTTATTAAATTTTTAGTCATGTTTAAGAATTCAATTTTATTCGCAACATCATTAGGTATGCCACCATACAGATATTGAAATGTTTTGGTTTTACCCTCACTAACATCAACTTTATATTTATTGCTCAAGTATTCATGTACGGGTGTATTGGGAAAATCATATCCAATTAAATCTCCAATCAATCTTGGATGATAAGCATCAAAGTCGAATTCAATAAAGATATCATTCAGGGGTGAAAAACATTTCCTATGTTCTGGTGTCAAAGCAGCAAAGTTTAGATTATTAATACTATTGGATGGTCGGGATGTCGTAGTATAGAAGTTATAATTCTGATAGATTTTTCTGTCATGGATGTATTGAGCAATTCTATGACCAAAGGTTGAGATGATATTCGTATTGACTCCGATTCCATTCAGTTCTATTAGTGTGAATGCCTTTGTAAATTCATCGTGGAATAATTGTAACTCTGGTGTAATGGGTAAATCATCATCTTGGTAATCCATTTCTTCCATTATTTTGTGCATTGGATAGTAATACATGAAATCACTATCACTATAGAAGTTAGAGTACTTTACTTCATGTTTTACTTTATTGAAGTGCCAATAATGCACTACATTCGTGTCTAAATAATTTAAATCGTTTTTTATAAAGGTTTTGTAATCGATTCCTTTATGAAGTATTTCTTTATTTAGTTCACCGACTTGTTTTTCATAATGGTTAGCATAGAGTATATTCTGGTCAAACATCAGGACAATGTTGTTATTTGGATGAGACTTGGAGTAGTTTTGTAACGATGTAACTGATTTAACCATAGGTTAATTTAAGTAATTTTTATGTAAAAGTCAAGAGTTTATTAAAAATCATACTTCTGAAATTCTTTTACCTTTTTTTGTGATGCAGCTGAGCTCTTATCTGATTCAGTTTGCATATCAATAAATTCTCTTAACTTTTTAAATGCTTTATTGTAATTGTTTTCTAAAGTAACCGTAAAACTATATATATCGTTATTGACAAACCACTCCGGAATCCTAATTATAGGCATAAAGGTAGTGGTTAATCCGTGTTTTTGAACTTTAATCGTATATGAAAAAAGTTCACCTTGTTCTTCATCATAGTCACCTAATTTAAAAATATAAGTTGGCACGGCAATACCATAATTATCATCAAGTGCATCAATACCTTTTGAATATACTTCAGTTTTATCATTTTTTCCACTTGGAAATAATGGTTTTATCTTATCGTACATATTATTTTTTATCAAAGAGCTCTTTCCAAACAAGCTTTTGACCATTTCTTCTACAATCTCGTCATTAAAGATATTTCCTTCAAAATAATCTATTATTGCATTATCACTCCATCCTTTATCTTCTATAAACCCTACCATTCCTAATTGTTTCTTGTATCTACCGTCATCACGAGCGCCTCGATAGAGTTCTTGCCAAGTTATTTTTTTCTTATCGTCATCTTTTGTTAATTTATAATATGTATTCATTTCTTTATTAATTTTTGAATCTATAAATGTAGAAATGGTTTCTTGAACTGCAACTAACATAGCAATATCTGCCGCCGAGCTTGGTTTCCCAAAGGGAATAGGAAGAGCTCTTGGATCACCATGTGGATCTTGAGTATGATTATTTTTTTGTTCTTTAACCTGTGCATTCAATATATTACTAATTTTATGTACAACATAACCATCAGGATGTTCAGCTTTATCAATAATCGAACCTCGTTGAGCAAGAACATTCATACCAGCATTTCCATCCTCATCTGTCACGGCAGTTGTATATACTTCATCCATCACTGGTTTTATCAACTTCGTATCAACAACTTTATTTTTTTTAGTTGGTTTTAACTTCATCACGGTAGTATAAGTTGTTTGCCAATTAGTATCTAATTTATGATCAATACCTACGATTTGAAATAAAACATTATCCATATATGCTTTAGGTAAAAAATTAATCAAAAAGATATCCCCAATATTCAAATATGTATTTCCATAAACAGTTAAGTCTATACTGATTGGTAATATTGGAGAAACTGATGTTTCTTTATTTCCCAAAACAGGATCGATTGCTGCTAGTTTGCCGTAATAATCCCGTACTGTATTTGCCTTTACTGCTACTGGTTTTGGTTTAGTGTCTGCTCCACCACCTGATGGTTGTGGTTTATTGCTAGCTCCGAATAGATACGAAAGGCCTGGATCAACAGTTAACCCAAGAAATTTCTTTGGTTTCAACCCAAAGGCACCTACCGGCGGCTGTAATTCAATTGCAGTTTTCTTCAGTCTTACTGCGTCTACAACACTCGTATAACGTTGTAAAACAGAACGAGTAGGTCCTGATCTATCTAATGATGAAAAATTACCAGCTACTTCCATTCCTATTTCTTTAGCTTTTTTTGATGAAAAGTCATATATTCTTAACTTATTTTCCTTTTCTTTTTGTTTTTCGGATTTCTCTTTATCTATCGGAAGACTTTTATAAAAAACATCACCTTTTCCTGTCTTTGAATTTTCAGTAAGAATTCTCAAATAATTTAAACTATCCTTAAATGGATCATCAAAAAAATTATAATCACTTTTTTCACCAATCACAATCATAGATGCCAATCCACCTTTTGGTGTTTCAAAAGTATAATTTAAATTTGACACAATTGATGTCTCTGATGTAACATCAAACATTAGCATTTCTTTAGGTTCTTCTGGAGGAATGGGTATTAAATTCACATCTTGTAATGAAATTGAACTAAAAGAATCATTTAATGATATCATTTTAAGTTTAAAAACGCCATAAGAATCCTTATTGATTGATTCGATAATAGATTCTAAAGCATCGTTTACATTTTGTTTTGACGAAAATGCTTTACTGATTAATGAAACTGATATAAATAATTCCCTAAACGGCATGATTTTCGTTTTATAAATATTTTCGTATTGTTTATTATCTACTTTTATTAATTTATGACTTCTATATTCTTCGATTGGTGTTTTCCCATTATATGTATGTTGCCAACTGCTTGGATACAAAAATACCGGTAATTGTTCCTTACCGCCCAATACACTTCTTTGTCTTAATATTAAATTTTCGTCATATCTGACTAAAGTTTCTTTTGTATTAAAGTTTAAAGTATGTTTATCGGTTTGACTATTTTGAGCAATCAATTCATTCAAAAATAAATCTTCAAATAGTCCATAATTCATATATAAAATTTCTCTATCAGTATTATTTAGATTTTTTACATCAGTTACGTTTTGATAAAATATTCCAGATTCTAATGATTTTTTGGGTATTAGTTTATTTTTTTCATCAAAATCACCACTATTTGATACATCTAAACTTTCAAAAAACTTATTCATGGCTTCTTTTTTTGATTTTTCATCTAAAACATTATATTTAGCAGAAGTTGCTGCTGAAACCTTACCACCCGTAATCATTTCTACTAAAATATCTTCTACTTTATTAGAAAAAATATATTTTAAATCATTTTCTTCTGTTATTGTCGTATCAAGTAAACTTGAGTTTGCTGATTTTAATTCTAATGTACACTCAAATGAACCTTGAGCATTTACGGATGCTCTATAAGTATGGACTCTTCCTACTACGGTATCAACCTTCCCTAAATTATCATTTATAAATCCATTTATTATGGTTTTACCATCCGTATCCTTTTCACCATATATGTATTTTTTAAACTGACTAAGTTCCAAATCAGTATTTGTTACTTGTGTTTTTATATCATATAAAGCATTAGATTCATCAGACCACCCATAATCTACAATAACAGTTGATCCTGGTTTTAAAAAAAATGGTAAAAATATCTCTTCAAAATCGTGTTTATTATGCACAACAAAGGTAACTGTCGTATTTTTTATTGCACCTAATGAACCTTCTAATTTTGTTGATATAGAAGTAATACCTGCTTTGGGTTTTAAATATGAATTATTAGTTAATTCAGGAAAAAAATTAGAGCCATCTTGAATATTTATAGAGTCATTCGGTTCATAACTTTTATCTCTATTATCATTAATAACATGATAAAAAACTTCTTGTGAATTATCACGTTCAATCAATAGAGCAGTCCACATTCTAGCGAATGTAGTTCTATCCCCTAAATATTTTTCAAATGTGGGTTCGGCTGGTTCAAGGGGATTCTTTGATTGTTTTAAACCACCACCACTAAGTATTTTAAATTCTTTAATTATATCTGAATCTACATTAGCACCAAAAACCCTATCGGAAAATTTTATAGCCATTTTACTTCAATTTTGCTAATTCAGTTGAAACGGGTACTCTTAATTGAGTTCCAGCCTCAATATTATTGGCATTTAAATTATTAATGGATGCAATAAACCACCAAAATTCAGTTGTTCCATAATATTCTTGTGAGATTAAATCACATCTATCGCCATCAACGGCAATTAATAATATATCTGAATTATTTTCTTTGAATTCAGGTAAGTCAGCAGTTCCAATTCTGAAAACGTTATCTTTACTTATTCTCTGTACCCTGTCGTATCTACTCATTATACACTAGCCCTGTAAAATTTATCACCCATTTGTGGTGGTTTTCTATTTAAAATTTGATAAGATATTGCAATATCAAATAATCTTGGTAAAGCACTTAAAGCATCCCAATCACCGCTATCATTTACCGTATAGGATAATGATTTTATAAATCCAAATTGACCTTTAACTCGACTACCGATATGTGCCATATAGAGTTCTGTGAATGGAGCTTTCATTCTAACTAATGATTTATTATCCGTTTCAGGTAAATATTCTGGATATGCTAAACTTGTTAGTTTTTCTAATTTTTCATACATCATATTAAATTCAATTGCATTAGCTGGATATACTCTTAGATTAAAACTTAAATCTCTTTCGGCTCGTTCATATTGATAAACAGGTTCACTTCTACCGATATAATTAGTTGGTGTGAATGATGGATTGACGTTTTCTGTTATTCCTGTAACGTATCCTCTGAAATAAATAAAATCATTTACTCGTAAATCTTTTATTCTAACATAAAAATCACCTTGATTAATATACGTGCCTTCATTTTCTAACGGTGGTTGTGATTCTTCTGTAAAAAAATCCTCTATTTCACCCTCAACACCAGTTTTTGCAATATGATCATTGTATGTAGTAAATTTAGGACCTTTTGATAAATCAATAAATGGAGTCGGTGACCCTATTACTGGAAATTGATTAAATTTACTTTTTACTAATTTATCAATAACACCTTTTTTTAATTTATAAAGTCCTTTCTTAACAAGTCCACTTTCTTCTGGTGGAATTTCAATTTTAGTAAGCTCTTTAATTCCAATTGGAGTATCACCTAAAATACCAAATGGTAATCCAATATTAGCCTTATCCGAATACTGTATTTTAAATGGTTTTCTTATACTACCAAGTCTAGCACCTTGTATAGATTGTTGAACAAAATTTAAAAATCCTGTATTTGGGACTGGAAATGGTGGTGCCATAATAGCCCCAAATGGCTCTGTTAATGTTATCCCATCTCCTATAGCAACATTAGTTATATTCTCTTTTAACATAAAAGAAACACCAGCTCCAGATGTATAAAATTTTACTAATCTTGAAACATCATCAAGTGCTCTATTTAATGGCAAAGTATCTCTATTGGTTAATGTAGTATAATCCTTAGAACCAATTGGTTTTATAATATAAGGTTCAGCTCCACGGTCAAATCCTCTGAAATTATCAAGTTTACCTGATCTATAACCCATGATGTCTAAATTACTCAATGCACCCATACCAGCTCTTACGGTATTAATATAAATGGTATTTCCCTTATGGTCTTTTTTGCCAGTATCTATTACTGATCTATTCACAACTGCAGTATGATTGACATTATAAAGGGTTTCTAAACTATAAGCACCAAGTCCTAAAGCTTGGTCTTTTCCAAGTGTTGATGGATCAAAAGAATATGAAAAGGTTCTATCTGTTATCTTTTTTTTGTTAAAGGTATCTAATCCAGAATGAATTCCTACACTATCTAACATCAATGGTGAATAATCAACACTACCGTTATCAGGAAAAACTATCTTACCGGCAGTTGAATTAGTTTGAAGGTCAAGTTTTGTTGCTAGATTTTTCTCAATATTATCTAATTGAGAATGGTCATCTGAATGTAGTGGTGTAGATGGCCAAGTATTAGTCAATCCACCATGTCTTCCTTTTATTTCTAATGTAGGAGACATTGATAGATTATCAGGTCCTGAGAAAATTCCGGGGACATTCGGTAACTCGTCAAGTATAGAATGTTTTTTGGAATGTGCTGGTGTTGATGGAGATTCATTTGTCAATCCACCATGAATACCTTTTTCAGGTAAAGTATTCTCACGAATATCATTAAATACTGATTTTAAATTTTCTAGTCCCATTATGAAAAATCCCTAATCAACGGGGTTCCAGCCGGTGGGTTTACTGAACTATTCATAGCAAGTTGTAAATTACCCGATGATACATCTGTTTTTAAACTAATCTTACTGGCCATAGCATTTCCAATCATTTCAGCATCAGCCTGTGTAAGACCAGATGATTGCTGTTGTTGTGCCATTTGTCTTGTTTGCTCAGCGCCCGTTACATTTGAACCTCTTGGTAAAGAAACTCTTTCAGGACCACTTTCCCCAACCATAATCTCACCACCACTAAATCCTGATATACTTGTTTGAGCTTTTGGAACAGCCATTTTAGCTATTGATTTAATCTGATCTCCCCACATAAACGCATCAACAATATTACCAATACCATTTATAAGACCTATAATACTATTTACTACTCCAATTATCTTATTTTTAAATTCTTTCATACCTTCTGGAGTCATAACTGATGTTTGAAAAGATTTTAACATTTCAGCTATCGGTTTTCCTATCTCATCCATTAAGGCAGCACCAACCATTTTCAAAGAATTGATTATACTTGTCAAACCACTTAGGGCATCTTGACCAACTAAATCATCAAAGTTCTTTCCAGCTAAAGCACCACTTAAAGTTAACTTATCACCAGCTGATATTAATTTTTTCATCTCTACTACTGATACACCGATTGATTTGGCAAGTGATTTTCTTTGTAAGTAATTTAATTTATTAAACTCTGCCTCTGAACCTACTTGGTCAACTATATTTTTAGTAGCTCCAGCAATATCACCTTCAAGTGCTAATTGTCTAGCTCTTTGAAAGTTTAATTGTTTTCCAATCATTACTGATGCTTCAATTTCATTACTTATCGAAGATTCAAAATCCAATAAACCCTCAGCAATTTTAGCAGTTGTACTTAAAGACATTCCCATTTGTCTAGCTTGAACTGCTGCTTCGGCTATGTTTTCTCCACCATCTTTTGTAAATCCAGCAATCTCTTCGGCTGAACCAGCCATATCTTGTAAAACAGCTTTTGGAGCAACACCTGATTGAGCAGCTAACTGAGCAGTACTTTCTATTAGATTTTCAGCTTGGTCGGAAGTCAAACCTCCTATTTTCATAAAAGTACCAAATAACTTGGTAGCTTCATCATTGGATATACCCGTTGCTACTGCCGTGTCTAAAACACTACCGGCAATATCTTGTGATTCTTTTAATGAGATTCCAAATTCAGATGAAAGTTGTGATGTTACTGCTAAAACATCACCGAGGTTTTTGCCAACCATCATGGCTTCATTACCGCTATCAATTAAATCATTTCTAAATTCTTTGTTTTTATTAGTCATGAATCCAAACGTTTCACCGACCGCATCAATTTTTTTGGAAAATCCAGTTGCCGCTTTGACCAATAAACCTACAACAAGACCAGCTACTCCTAATTTTGCTAAATTTTTAGGGCTCATACCCATGTCGTTTCCAAATTGTTTTGCCTTGGATACCATTCCACCACTTAATTTATCCGCTGTCTCCAACCCCTTTTTTTTCAAATGTTGAACTCGTATTCCTTTTAATTCAGTTCCTAAATTATCTGATACTGACCCTTCTATATCTTGTTCTGAGATAGCCTGTTGTCTTTTTAATTCGAGTTGTTCTGCCAAACTAACTCTACCATTTTCCATAGCCTGTTGAATTTTTCGGTTAATTAATTCTTCTCTATCTTTTGACTTATTAATTCTAGCAGCAGATTGAGCTTGAAGAACCAAAAGACCTGAAGCATCATTAACACCAGTACCTATATCTTCTGTAACCATTTGCTGCTCTCTCATAATCGTGGTTAAACCACCTTTCATACCAGCTTCTTTTTTTAATAACTGTAATGTCTCATTTTGAGCTTTAACCTGAAGTTGTTTTACTTTACTTTGAGCACTCTCTATCCCATTTAAAGCCCTAACCTTTTTAATTCTAGCATCAATTTGTTTCTGTATTTCTTTTTGTTGCTCGTTTTCTTTTTTAGCATTTTGAGCTTGGGTTATACCTAATTCAGTCTCCAGCTGAACTATTCTTTTCTTTAGAGCAATACCTTCCTTAGTACTCCCTTTAATCTTTTCTAAAGCTGAGTATTGATTTTCAATCTCACGAGTGATTTGTTGTTCTGTTCTTAAATCAGCCATTTTAATACTTTATAGGTGGGATTCCGTATTTTTTAAGTAACTTTTCACCGGTTTCATATGCTTTTTTAGCTGCACTTTCATACTCATGAAATGCCTTTTTAAACTTTGGATCTTTCATTAATTTTTTTTCTTCTTTTGATAACTTTGGGCGAGTAATAAATTTTTTTAATGAATCAAAAAATCCCTCTGATAATATATTTTTTCTATTCAGAAACGACATGGTGTAATTCTCCTAATATATTAATAAATATTAAAAAGAAAGTTATTTAGGATTAAATCTACGAGGGATTGTTGATTGAGGTTTTGGTTGTGAGTTGTCCATTTGTTCTTTTTCTTTTTTCTTCAAATCCATAAACTCTCTTAAATAAAAGTTTTTTAGATGAACTGGCATATGATAGACATCACTAAATGTGAAACCAGGTACGCCGTATATAAAGTAAAATATGGATTGATGTATATCTAAAATATTAGACGGACTGAGGCCAAAAAAACGTAACTGAAAGCGGTATTGACACGCTCACAGTTTCACCTCCTATTTCGATTTCCGATGTCAAATCAATATCGGGAGAAATTTCTTGAATGTAATTTCTCAATGCCATAGAATCCCTTGCGAGTAAATTCTGTGTAAATTCAGTAATGGTTTCAGGTTTTGAATCGCCATCAACTTCGGTAATTGTATATCGTAATCGTGTTGTGATGTCTGTAGAATATCCATATTTAGCAGATTGTTTTAAATCCTTTTCAATCAATGCTTCTTCTTTACCAGTTAATAATCTAAATTTAATTTTATTCTTACCAATATGAGTAGTATAGTTGAATGAATTATCTGTATAATCAACATCTTTTGGTAATTCTTTAAATGGACATTGTGATAAATCAAACGTATGACTGACTGTTTCTTCTTGATTTTTTGGATTAGTGACTTCAGCCGTGTACTCAGGACCATAAGCCAATATACGAGCCGCTACCAATACAGCATTCTTATCACCCAAGACTAAATCTTGTTGTTTAACTCCCTTTGTGACAATTAAACTATCTAGCAATTTATCAATAACAACACCTTTTTTGATGAGATTTTCAGACATCAATATATCTTCTTCTCGTGTTGTCATGTATTTTAATTCGAGTTTACCTGATGATAGTGGCGAGTCTTTTATATATACTTTTCCACCAGATGGTAAATCAATAACTTCCGTAGGGAACTTATGTTCTGACATTATAACTCCTTGATGTTAAAACTATTTAGAATTCAAGTATTGCGTAATCGTACCTTAACGTTAGTGTGATTTCAACTGGATCAGAAGAACTAAAGTCTAAATCACCAAACGCAGCATCTTGAATGTAAGTACCATATAGTGTCCATTTTTCAACAATGTCACCTACAGGTCCTAATACTTGAAACGTAATATTTTTCTTATAAAAATCTTGATACCCATCACGACCAGTAGCTGATTCATGATGAAGTCTTATCCATTCTATTACAGCAGAAGAAGCAGATGGTACAATCGGGTCATACAGAGTAATCTGTAGTGTTTGCCAACGACCTTTACCCTTGACGTACTTCGTGACATTCATATGTTCCAATACTACTTCGTCAAAAGTAATCTGTGGTCTTTGTGCTGTTTTAATTGTAAAAGCCGGGATACCTGCAATTTCCATGATAAACCGATTCTTTAGTTTCGGTTCATATGGTGTGTAAAATATCTTATTCGCTTCTAATAGTTCTGCCATGTTTTGTCTCCTATGATAATAAATATCACTTTATAAAAAATTATTCAGGAAAAGCCGCACCCGTTGGTTGAACAACAAAGTCCAACACAATAAATTCAGCAGCTCTTGCTGGTTGTAAGAATACCTGACCAACCAACATATTTCTATCAATTGTTTCAGGAGTGTTATTACTATCATCCATTACGACTCTAAATGCATTTAATCCACTATTTGCCTGTACTTGTTCTAAGAATGGATTCACAATATTCAAGAATTGATTTCTCAAATCACTTGTATTTTGTTCAAATATCAATCCTCTTGAAGAACGAGCAACAAATTTCTTCACATCAATCAATAGTCGTCTTACATTTACCCTATCTAAGGCACTTGCTTTCTTCTGTGTTGTCTTTTGACCAAACACAGTAACACCTTGTCCTGGGAACGTAGCAATCGGATTAACATTTGAGTCATACAAGTCATCTCGTTGACTTTGACTTAATTTCTTATAAGCCTGAACAGCACTATCGATTCCACCTCTATTCAGTCCAGCAGGAGCAAACCAAGGTTGTCCAATCGTATCATTAAAATGATAAACACCAGCCAATACAACTGAAGGTGGAACGAATCTATATGTTCCAAGTGTAGCATCTTGAATCTGTACCCAAGGATAATATGTAGCCGCATAACTTGAGTTACGTGCTTCAGTATTTGTTTTAGCCGTAGCTACTGTATCTGTTTTTGATGTGTTATCATAAACCAAGAAACAATCACCCCTGTCTTCACAAAGTTGAATTGCCTGATTTATTGTAATATTATTATGTGCGTCAAGTCTATCAATTACACCTGGTAAATATAATACATTAAAATCATACTCATCTTTATTTGACAAAATACTTAAAGCTGTCCCATAACCGCCACCATCAGTAGTACCTGTAGGAAGGACACCACTTGTACTCATCTTTACCCCTTGAGCGTTATCTGTAGATATACTGTCATAAAAACCAAATGGATGAGTCTGTTGTCCTGCGGCACCGAATTCTCCACCACTAAATGAACCACCCCAACTTCCACTACCTGTTGCTGGTAAATTTGCAACACTATAGGCGGAATTTACACTTCCATTCGTATCAAGATAATCTTTTGTTTTTGTACTTTCAGGAAAAGAACTTACCGTTACGAACTTTGATTGTTGTGGATAAGTACCAGTTGGTTGAACATAAGCAACTCCACCTTCCCTAGCAACTGTACTTGATTGATCACCAATTCTTTTCAATATATAATCAGATGATTCTGGATCAAATGATAAATTAGCGTGTGTTTCTATTACTTTCTTTTTCGTAATCGTATCATTACCCTGTCGGATTAAAAGAGTAAAAGTACCTTTATTTAAATTTCTTTGAGAAACTTCCCAACGAAAGTTATCACCACGACCACCAAAAGTACCAGCATAAAAATGGTC
>Ga0233439_10003095_pt1 | contig 17815 bp, 13 predicted proteins | sample SI_123_September_6_FD_182713 | JGI IMG/M metagenome (GOLD analysis project Ga0233439, IMG submission 182713) | Seawater microbial communities from Saanich Inlet, British Columbia, Canada - SI_123_September2016_100_MG | ecosystem: Environmental > Aquatic > Marine > Inlet | place: Canada: British... | reverse complement strand
ATCAGTTGCGTGTGCTTGGGCGCTGGATGCGTATGATAACGATTCCGAACCAGTCGTCGGTGGCCAAGGCCTACGAGCAGTTTGACGAAGCGGGCAGAATGAAACCCTCATCGTACTATGATCGCGTTGTCGACGTGATGGAGGAACTGGTGAAGTTCACACTGCTGACGCGCGGAGTTTCCGGATATCTCACCAACCGCTACAGCGAACGGAAAGAAGAGAAGCCTGCACCGGCGCTAATCGTTTGACTATTTCGGCTGGCGGGTGGCATCGATCAAAGCGCCAAGCTCCAGGACTGGCCACACTAATCCGGATCGCGGATTCTCTTAAAGGGAGAATGCGGTAGAGAAGGGATGGAATTTTACGATCGCATTCCGATCTAAATCGCCGACATCGGGGTCGATCTCGGCAAAGCCGTCGGACATGACCAGCGGCAGGAGCCTTGCGGAACCGCCACGGCCAAGCTTGCTGATGATCGGAATGCCATCCCTATCGTAGCCCTTGATGCTCACCGGCATGAATTCAGTTCTACCGGCTTTGTGACTGAAGATGTCGCCGGCTCGCGCCGACGAATTCAGTTTGTTTATCTCAACCGCTCCCAGCAGCGATCGGATAAGGGGACGACCGAACAGAAGAAAATTCACCAAAGCAGCGACTGGATTGCCCGGAAGAGCTAATACCTGCATCTTTCCGATAGATCCTTTGGCGATCGGCTTTCCCGGGCGAAGAGCAAGCTTCACGGTCTCGCACCGTCCACCGGCGGCGACAATCGCGCCTTCAATATGATCGGCGTCGCTCCCCGCGACGCCACCGGATGTGATCAATAGATCCAGGTGGGAGGCTGCATCTGATAGCGCCGAGGCTACCTCGTCGCGATCGTCTGCAATGATTCCAAGATCGGAAACAGCGAGTGCGGACGATCCGAGCAACGAGCGCAACATTGGTCCGTTTGTATCGACGATTGAGCTCGGTCCGGTCTCATATCCTGCTTCGACAAGTTCATCGCCGGTCGAGAGAACTCCGACCCGAAGCTTCCGTTTTACGGGAATGCGGGCGTTTCCAGAGGCCGCGAGGATAGCAATTTGTCGGGCATCGATAATGGTGCCTTTCGCCACCACGATTGTCCCGGACGACAGGTCTTCACCTTGGCCCCGAATATTGCCGCCGATTTCCGGAAGGAAGTGGAATGTTACCTCGGTCGAGGATCGCGTCGTTCGCTCCTCAAGGACGATGGCTGCAGCGCCCTCGGGCACCTTGGCTCCGGTAAGAACCCGCGCTGTAGTGCCGGGCTGCAGCGCGAGCGCCATCGCATGACCGGCTGCTGCTCTGCCGCCAATCTTGAGGGTCAACGGCGTTTGCCGGCGTAAGTCGTCAGCATGCAATGCGAAGCCATCGACCGCCGAATTATCGAAACGGGGAAGGGCGACTTCGGACAGGATGTCCGTCGCCGCGATCCGGCCGACCAGCCCGGTTATCGGTCTGGTTTCAATTCCCGATATTTCGGAAATGCCGTCGAGGATGACCCCGCGCGCTTGCTCAAGGGAAAGAAGCGCGACGCCTGCCAGGCAATCATCGACTGCCCGCGCCGTCGCAAGATCCGGTCTAACGTTCATTGAATACTCCCGCTGACGATCGGCAGATACGGGGAGCGCGTGCTGCGCTCCCCGTATTGAGATCAGGCCGTGTATTCCTGGGACTTGAACGTTAGGTGGCGGACTCCTTCCGGAGCATCCGAGATCTTGCGGATGTTTCCCCAGGTTTGCTTGTAGTTCGGGATAATGAACTCGTTGACGCCCTTCGACACCACGTTACCTTGAACACCGGTCGGGAAGCCAAAGAGCATGAACACCTGCTTCCTCTTCGCAGTTGGCGTTGGATAGACCATCGCCTGGGTCGATCCGTTGTCGTTGTAGACCTCAACCAGGTCTCCGTTCTTGAGCTTGAGATCCGACATATCCTGAGGATTCATCTCAATGAACGAGTAGGGCCATCGGTCCATCACGAACTCGTTTTCGACGTCCAAATAGGCACTCTGCCAAACGTGGTTGGTTCGCCCGTTATTGATCAAGAAGGCAAACTTGTCTTTTTCAGCCTGTTTTCCTGGCGCCTGGAGTCCGCGCCATTGAGTGGAAGCAAACGTCGCCTTTCCGTCTTTGGAGTTGAATTTTCCATCGGCAAAGAGGCGCTTTGTCCCAATAATCTGCTCCTTGCCACTGGCGTTGTCGATTTTTACCGCAGGCTCCTGGAAGCCATTCGTCCCCATGGTCCTTAGCCGCGCATAGGTGACGAATTCACCGCCTTTTTCGTGCTTGGCATAACCGTCCATGAAGGCGTCTTCTTCCGTTTTCCAATCGAAGCCCTTGAACTTGTCGGCTATTTCTCCCTTGCCCATCTCACGGAACACGCGCTCCATATTGTTGGCGATGCGCGCCGCGATCAGGCAATCCGGCATGGCGTTACCGGGCGGGTCCATATAGCGCTCGGTCAGGCGCATGCGACGCTCGCCATTCATCGATGTCAGGTTCATCTCGCCGGACGTGGCAGCGGGCAGGATAACGTGGCACGCTTCCCCGACCTTGGTCGGTACGATATCGACATCGACCGCGAACAGGCCCCCCTTCTTGATCGCGTCAACGATAGCTTTCACCATCGCGTTGCGATCGCCGTAAGGAACCGCGTTCATCGCGTCTTTCACGATGTCAGTGCGTTTCTTGTAGACCCGTTTGAACTCCATTGCGTTCAGTGTGGTCTTGTAGTGGTCGCACCCCCAGATGTGATGCACGCCGCCCTTGCCACCGATCAGGAGCTGATCGACATAGGCGGCGGGACGTCCGACATGTGCGTCTGAGGGGCGGGAATAGCCTTCCTGATGTCCGCCCATGCGCACGCAGCCACCGCCCGGTCGGCCGACGTTGCCGGTTGCGAGGGCCAGATTCACCAAAGATTGGTTGGTGCGGTAGTTGTCGTTGCCCCAGATCAGACCTTTTTCGTAGGCGAACATTGTCCGACGTCGGGCATTTCCGGCCTTCGGCTCGGCGATCCAGGTGATGGCCTTGACGATGTCGGCTTCGCTTAGGCCCGTCGTTTTTGCTGCGTCCGCTATCGAAACCTTATTCGCCGCAAGTGCCTTGTCGAAGTCCTTGGTCGAGGCCGCAATGAATGGCTTGTCGATCCATCCCTTGTCCGCTGCATAGGTCAGCCAAGCGTTGAACAGGATCAGGTCAGTGCCTGAATTGATTGCGAGATGCAGGACATTGTCCTTGCCGGCCTCGACTTCGCAGGCGTTGACTGTGACCGTGCGGCGTGGATCGACAATTACGATCCGTGCGCGATCGACGGCTTCGCTGCCGAACTCGGCTTTCTTCTTGTCAACAGATGTGCCTCGGAGGTTCGGCACCCAGTGATTCAGGAAGTAGTTTGTCTGGGTCTCGAGAGCGTTGGTTCCGACGGCCACGATAGTATCGGCGAGTTCGGCATCCTCGTAGCAGTTGTTCAATTCGCCGACACCCATGTCGCGCGATCCGTGGACTTCGGAATTGTACGCCGGCCGATTATGGATACGGATGTTCTTGATCTTCATGGCGCCGAAGTAGAGCTTGCCGGTGCCCCATGTATTCTCATAGCCGCCCCCCGCGCCGCCATGGTCAAAGGCGGATACGAACAAGCCGTCTTCACCCTGTGAGGCAACAACGGATGCGGTGACCCGTGCCACCAGATCGAGGGCATCGTCCCAACTGGTCGGTTGAAGCTGGCCATAGCGCCAAACCAGCGGATCGGTCAGGCGCTGAAGCTGGGTGTTGCGCTGACGCGAGTAGCTCATTTCAGCGATGCGCGCGCCGCGTAACGACCCCAATCCCGAATTGACGACGCACTCCTTGTCCGGCTTGATGACAATGTGAACGTCGCGACCGTCCTGTTTCACGATGTTGTACATTGACGGCGCGTACCAGGCTGCGGTGTCCGCTTCCTGCTGCTTTGAGAGGTCGACGCCGAATTTGTTTGCTCCGGGCGCGGTTCCTCCTTCGTAACGCGCATCCCAAGTGTAGGCCTTGTAGCCGCATCCGACGATGCAGTAGTGGCAGACGACGTTGTGTTCCTTCGCATCTGCTGGGACGATCGGCAGGCGACCGATTTGGCGCTTGTAGCTCATGATTGTGCTCCCTCAGAGGACGTTGGACAGGCGGCCGTACAGAAGCTCGTCAACGCCTTCAGCGTAGACGTCGCCCTTGTCGTCCACGCGCAGCACGTACTGCGGGAGGTTCTGTGTGGCCTGGCCCCAAATTTGCTGCCCGCCCTTTTCGCAGTCGAAACGCGAATAGTGGCCAGGGCAATTCAGCGTTTGGTCCGAGGCATTGTAATTCAGCGGGAAACCCTTGTGAGGACAGGTCGTCGAGAAGCCGACCACATCGCCGTTCGGGCCAACGCCGCCCGGTACCTTTTGACCGAGCTTCAGCAGGACTCCCGGCGCATCCGCGTCTGGATAGCTGACTTGAAGGGGTTCGTTCGGCTTGAGGTCGTTGATGTTGGCGAGCCGGTTCGCCGGGTATTTCACGAGAGCGGAGCCTTCGGCTTTGGCCTCTTGCGGGAGCATTGTGACCGCGGCCGCAGCCGCCGTCATCGCACCGGCACCGCCCAAGAACTGTCGACGGCCGACGTCGACGAGGTTGTCGCACCTTTTCATCATTGATCTCCCCAGATCATCATTTCATTGGTCCCATCGGACCATCAGTGACCTTGCAGGAGACGGGCCAGACGAGAAACGTCAGGAAATTCAACTAACCGCAGTGATGTATTGCATGCGCAACTCGCGGAACGTTCCGAAATCCGAACATGCTGCATTGCCGTTGGTTCGGCTATCCGATCACGCGCAGGACCAAAGGGCCTAGCGACCGGTATGTTGGCAAATGCTGATCCGAGATCGCTCTCTATGTGTCGCTGGCGGCTTCTGCCTTCCGGGCTTCCCATGTAGCCACCAGGAAGGTTGCCATCGATCCCGCAAGGTTCACGGCCAATTCGGCATGACGCGCTTGTGGCCGTGCTTTCGCTGGGCCCTGGCTGTGCGCGTCGCCGAGTTTGTTGCGGACGGCGCCCAACGACTCCACGATCGATTGGCAGCTTCCGAGAATCTGCTTGAATATCTTTTCGGTATGCTGGTCGGGCGCCAGCCTTAGCTTCGCTGCCACGCGCTTGTAGAGACCCGGCAGATCTTCGTCGTCGGGGACGGTCTCGCCGGCTTCGGCAAGGAGCCACTTGCAGACGTCCTCCAGCAGTGTTCGCGCGACAGTTATTGCCGCTCTCGGATCCGATGCGCGACGCTTCATCGCTTCCTGCCAACGCTCGTGGACATCGGTGACGTTGAACGCCGAGAGACTTCTGCCAATCTCCTCGTCAGCCGGTGTCTTCCCGCCGTGGGTCGATCGCCTCACGCTAAAGATCGGTGAACCAGAGATCCGATCGGTCTGAATCAAGTCGAAGCCGTCCGCCGCTAACAGAGGCGATATCTTACCGACGAGCTCACGCTGGGAACGCTCGTCGCGCAGCATCGGGTGAGTCAGGGCCTCAATGAACCGAAAGAACAGCATTTGCGAGCAGGAATAGATCTCGAGAGATTCGAGAACATCCTTCGTGGTCATGTCGAAGTTGGCGATGCGATGGCGGATGATGTAATCTTCCATCGTCCGTTCGCTAAACGACCCCTTGGGCGCGGACATCTGATCCAGCGGCCAGAGCCGTTTCAAGAACTCCATCTCCGGGGTGTCGATTGAGAGAGCGGCGTCCTCGAGCGCCGATACGACTCTTCGGCGAGTGAGCTCCGTTACATGCGGCCCGCGTGATTCATCGAATTTCGCAAGAACCTCTCCGAGATCGAACCGGGGCTCGTCACCGTGCAGGGCACGAGCGACCGCCAGTATTTCGGCCGCCGTCAAGGACTGCACGCGCGCACTGACGTACTTGTACTTGCTGCTGTGCGCTTCCTCGACGGTACCATCATCGAGCCCGTAGCGCTGGCACACGCTTGGCACGTTGTAGGACTTCTGGTCCGCGATCACCGAGGCGACCAGGTGGCGGAGGGATTTTGCGGTTGCAGCATCCGGAAGAGGTAATGTCGTCATTCGGGCGGCTCGCGGACATTCGTTGAATGGTCCCGCTTCAGTCCGGCTCTCACGATCCGGCCACGCAGCGGGACGGAGACTGTATTCGGACTGGCCGAAACCGTCGAACGGCCATTCAGGGCGGGGAGAGATTATCAGTGGCCCGCGGTCAGGCCCAAGCGGCGCATTTTGTCCCAGAGGGTGGTGCGGCCGATCCCCAGCAGCTTGCTGGCGGCCCCGATTTCACCCTTAGTCGCCGATAGCGCCCGCATGATATGGCGTTTCTCGGCGCTGTTCCTGGCGTCCTCGAGCGAACTCATCGTTTCCTGTTGCAAGATGTCCTGGACTTGCTCCGGAAACATATCTCCCGGCATCACCCATTGACCGAGGCCGAGAGATACCGCGCGCTCGATCCTGTTGCGAAGCTCCCGTACGTTACCCGGCCAGGGATGGGCGAGGGCGAATTCCTCGGCGAGAGCGCTGACGCCACGCAATTCCGTCTCGACTCGTGCACTGCTCTCGGCAAAGAACCTCTCCATCAGCCAGGGAATGTCCTCAACGCGGTCCCGCAGTGGGGGAACGCGCACCGACACTACGTTGATGCGATAATACAAATCCTCGCGGAAGCGGCCGGCTTCGACTTCCTTCTGCAAATTGGCATTCGTCGCGACGACCAGGCGGCCCTTAAAGGGAATCGGTCGTTCGCCGCCGAGACGGTAGAACGTCTTGTCCTCGATCAACCTCAGTAACTTGGCCTGGAGGTCTGAGCGCAGCTCCCCGATTTCGTCGAGAAAGAGGATTCCATCTCCAGCCCGTTCCGCATATCCCAAGTGTCTCTGGGTGGCGCCGGTGAACGCTCCCTTCTCGTGCCCCAATAGCTCGCTTTCCAAAAGATCGGCGGGGATGGCGGCGCAGTTGACCGCCATGAACGGCTGACCCTGACGACCTGACGACGCATGGAGAAAGCGCGCGGCGATCTCCTTGCCACTGCCGGTCTCGCCGGTGATCATCACGGTCGAACCGAGCTTGGCGACGCGGAGCAGTTGCATCTCCAGGGATTTCATCGCCGGCGCAACACCCAGGATGGTTGCGCCTTCGGGCCCGCTAGGCCGCATCAGCTCGCCTAGGCGCAGCAGGAAGTCGTCGAGGTCGAACGGCTTGAGGAAATAGTCGGCCGCTCCGGCTCGCATAAGCCGGACGGCCTGGTCGATGTCGCCGTGACCGGTGATGAAGAGAAACGGCGGTGCGTGAGGCGAGCGGACGGCTTCGCGGAATAATTCTTCCCCGTTGAGGTCAGGAAGACGGATGTCGCACACAATAGCTTCGAACCGATTGCGCGACATGTCATCGATCGCATCTCGGCCGCGTTGCCACCATTTGACGGTCACTCCCTCCAAGGCGAGCCTTTGTACGAGGCTTTCGCCCATGATCTGATCGTCCTCGACGAGTCCTATGGTTTGGCCGCTATGCAACATCGGACAACTCCGCGCGAAGTATTGGAATGATCAATCTGATGGTTGTGCCGCTCGGCCGAAGGCGTTCGATTTCGATACGCCCGCCCATTTCGGCGACAAGTCGGCTTGTGGTCCAAAGACCCAACCCGCCGCCATCTAGTGGAGGCGGCCCGTATCCTGCGGTGAGCACAGCGGAAGCGGACTCGGGCATGCCGCCGCCATAGTCGGACACGACGATTTCGAGGGCAGCGGTACCAGCCGAGACCGTTGCATTTACCTGCGAGCCTTCCGGAGCCGCGGCGACGGCATTGAGAAGGAGATTGAGCAGCGCTTGTCGGATCGGTGTGCTGGCAACCGCGATGGGCCCATCCAAGCGGTTGTCGATCTGAATCGTGACGTATTTCCGCCGTCCTTCCGGAGCGACTAGCATACCGAGATCGTCAATATCAGCGGGGACGAGATTCCTGGATCCGCTGTCCCTGCGGTATACGGCGAGCGTTGTGCGAACGACGTCGCGGATTCCTACAAGTCCGCGCTCGAGCAATCCCAAACTGCTGCTGCGGACACCAGCCAGGTGACCGTGCGTCTTCATCGTCGAAAGAGCATTGAAAAGACCGCCCAGGGGATTGTTGATCTCGTGAGCGACGGCCGACGCAAGTCGCCCCAGGCTTCCGAGGCGCTCTTCTTCCGCAAGTCGCTTGCTCAGATCCTCGCGCTCCTTCATCGAGCGGACGAGTCCGTTGTAGCCGCGGAACAAATGCCCGAACTCGCCCGTGGTCTTTGCGACGATTTCGTCGGGGACGGGGACAGCCAATGTCTCGCGCGCGACACCGAGGTGTTCGGACAGGATACGCACAGGTCGCATCATGTGCGTAACCAGCAACCAACCGGCCGCAGCCAGAAGGATTGTCAATGCACCGTTCGTGAGAGCAAGTGCCATCAGGACGTCGCGACGTTCCGCTGCGAGATGCCGAGTATCAAAAGTGGTGTAGATGATGCCGGCTACTCGACCCGGGTACGACAACGTTCGCATAGCGTTGGCGGTGTCGGCGCCGGCGCTGTAGCTGAAGGCTTTCGTCTTCGAAATATCGTTGGGCGAAAAGCTTGTGCCGATGGGATGTCGCTTCGGATCAGAAGCGGCGATTACCGCTCCCTCGGAATTGGTGACGACCGTCTCAATAGGATGGAGACTCTTATTGATCTCCTGCGCCCGGGCGATCGCATCGTACACTTCCCAATTGTCTTCTCGCAGGATCGATGGAGCTATGGCAGACGAGAGGCCGTCGAGATAACTCTGCGAAAGTTCAACGAGGTGGCGCTGTTGGGTTTCGGTTAAGCGCGCCAAGACACGCTCTGATAGAACTAGTCCTACGAGAATCATCAAGGCCACGACCGCGAGCGGGACCTTTATCGTAATCGGCCAGGATCTGAAGCGCGAAGCGTTCATGGATTCATCCCGCTGCCGCAACAAGTGCTGCCTTGGCAGCAATGGTATCGAAAATATTTGGATCTTCAGAGGCGAAGCCGTCCAATCGGAGCATTTGCAGGACGGCACGTCCTTCGGGGTCGTCGTTCATCTGCAGAAATGCGCGTTTGACGGCTTCGAACCGCGAAGGATCCGCGATGGTTCGCGGCGCCGCGATCGGGGGAAACGCGAGCCACTCCGAAGCTTTGAGGATCCTGGTCCGGGACGTCAATTCCGGCTCCAACTCGCTGACGACGTCATAGACATAGCCATCGACCGATCCTGATCCCGCAAGTCCCGATGCAACTGCCCGGATGACGTCGCGATGACCGTAGGTGAAGAATGTCTTCGCGAAGAAAGTCTCCGGGCGCAGGTTCCGTTGAGCGAGCGCAGCGCGGGTTACGAGAAATCCAGAGTTCGAATCCGGATCCGAGAAGGCATGGATATCGCCACGCAAATCATCCAAGTCGCTCGCCCGACGATCGCGTTCGACGATGAGGTATGATTGATAGAGGGGTTTCCGATGCCAGAGTGGCACCGCCACAAGCTGCAACTCGGAGCGATGCGCGACGAACGGGAATCCGCAGATCCAGGCCGCATCGAGTTGACCCGACGTCAGCAGCGCGGTGATCTCCTGGTACGTGCGTCTGTTGACGAGGGTAACCGGCGAACCGGTGGAGCGCTGGAGGTAGGACTGCAGCCGCCCCAGGAGTTCCAGATCCGAGGTCAGGAACACCGGCGTGAGGCCGAACCTGATCGGCACGATACCGGTGTTCTCCGCCGCATCGCTGAGGGCGGGCGCAAGCAAGGCCGCCGCCGCACCAAGGAAAGCGCGCCGATGCAGTTCTTTGTTTCCACCCGAGGCCATTCGTATCCTCGATTTTTCATTAGTTTTGAGGAGGCTACCGCGATTTAGAAGCGGTTGAAACAGGCGATGGCGGTACTCACCCTCGATCGCATCACGTCCGCGTGGGAGCTTGCCCGCGCAATCCAGGTGGCGTGCAGCAACGGGATACGGTCAGGGGGAGGAACAGCCTATATTTCGAATATTCTAGAAATACAGTTGACACCACACGACGGACGGAGCATCTTTGGTGTCATGAAAATCGAGGACGCTGCAGCCCGCCTCGAAGCGCTGGGCAACCCGACGAGACTGAAGATTTACCGAACGCTCGTCCGCGCGGGCCAGGCGGGCATGGCGGTCGGGCGTTTGCAGGACAAGCTAAAGGTCGCACCGTCAACGCTGTCCCACCATATCAAGTCGCTGGTTTCCGTTGGCCTTGTCTCGCAGGTTCGTGAATCCACCACGCTCGTCTGTCACGCCAACTACGACCTGATGCAGGGTCTGGTCGATTTTCTGGTCGCCGAATGTTGTGCCGACGAAAAGTGCGGTGAGGCGAAGTCCGCAGCATGATTTTTCGTGCCCATAAATTCGATAGTTCTAGAATCATAGGAAGATAGAATGAGCAAAACCGTGGCAATCATTGGAGCGGGTCCCGTCGGCCTGGCCGCCGCTGCCCACGTGATGGAGCGTGGCCTGAATCCCATCGTCCTGGAGGCGGGCGTGGCTGCCGGGCATGCCGTTAGACAGTGGAAGCACGTCCAGCTGTTCTCGCCCTGGGAGTACAACGTCGACAGGGCGGCAGCGAGACTGCTCTCTGCAACGGGCTGGAATTCTCCGGATCCGCACGTCTACCCAACCGGTGCCGAGCTGCTCGAGCAGTATCTCGACCCGCTCGCGACCCGTACCCCGCTTGCAGATGTGATCCGCACGTCGAGCCGCGTGACGGCGATCGGCCGCGTCGGCTTCGACAAGGCCAAGACCAAGGGCCGCGACTTCGCGCCATTCGAAATCCGCTACCAGAACGGCAAGGGGCCGGAGATGCTGCGCGCCGACGCGGTGATCGATACCTCGGGCACATGGTCTTCCCCAAATCCCGCCGGAGCGAACGGACTGCCGGCGATCGGAGAGCATGAATTTGCTGAGCGCATTGCATACGCCATGCCCGATATCCGCGGCGTCGATCGCCGTCGGTACTCCGGCAGGACCGTTGCTGTGCTCGGAGCCGGCCATTCCGCGATCGGCACGCTGACCGAACTGGCACGGCTTCGTGATGAGGCACCGGCGACCGAAGTCGTCTGGCTCCTGCGCGGCTCCGATCCAGCCAAGGCGTTCGGCGGAGGAGCTAACGACAAGCTCGCGGCGCGCGGAGAGCTTGGCGCGGCCTTCGCCGAGCTCGTCGCGGCCGGCAAAATCCGTGTCGAACCCGGGTTCGGTGTGACGCACCTGACGACCGCCGGCGATCGCATGCGCATTGGTGCCGGTTCTTCGTGTTGCGGTCGACATGTCGTTGTGGATGAACTCATCGTCGCCACTGGTTTCCGTCCGGATCTCCGTTTCTTGAGCGAACTGCGCCTCCGGCTGGATCCCTCGATCGAAGCGCCGGTCGCGCTTGCACCATTGATCGACCCCAACGAACATAGCTGCGGAACGGTCCGTCCCCATGGCGCGCGTGAACTTGCGCAGGATGAGCTAGGACTTTACCTCGCTGGCATGAAGTCTTATGGCCGCGCGCCGACTTTTCTGATGATCACTGGATACGAACAGGTTAGGTCGATCGCCGCCGACATTGCGGGGGACCGCGAAGCCGCCGAACGCGTCGAACTCGAGCTTCCGGAAACTGGCGTATGTACGCGCGGCGGCGTGGAAGGCGACTCAACGTCTGCGGGATGCTGTGGCGGTCCAGCTCCTGCGGGCAACGACGCCTGCTGTGTAGAGGACGTCAAGGCGAAGGAGATGGGCAAGACCGGATGCGGTTGTGGCGACAAGGCTTAGGCTTGGAGTGAGAAGCTTGAGGTTGGAAGGCCGATCTGTCATCGCGGGGATGTGTGTGGGGCAACTCGGCAGTTTGCTCCCGCATGTCGTCGTGCCATCTATCCTTGCCGCGTTTCTTATACCGGAATGGCAGCTTACTGGTGCACAGGCCGGCCTTTTGGCCGGTTCTGGTGCTGCCGGTTACATGCTGACCGTGCCGCTATTGGCTGCGCTGACCGATAGAATTGATGCGCGCAAAATCCTAATTGCAGGTTCGGTACTGAACGCGCTCGGCACCTTGTTGTTCGGCGTGTTTGCTTCAGGTCTTTGGACTGGTGTGCTCTTCAATGCGATTGTTGGGATTGGCTTTGCGGGAGCCTATATGCCGGGTCTCAAAGCATTGACCGACCGTTTGGCGCCGGGCGATTCATCCCGAGCCGTCACATTGTACACCTCCAGTTTTTCATTGGGGGTCGGCTTGTCGTTTCTGGTTGCCCAGCTTGTCGCCGCGAGCTGGGGTTGGCGAGCGGCTTTCCTAGTGACAGCCTTCGGTCCAATTATAATGTTCGTGGTCTGTCTCGTGTTGCCGCCGGTCGAGCCAAAGCCTGCGCAGGGACGGCTGCTCGATTTTGCGCCAGTGTTCCGCAATAAAACTGCAATGGGATTTGTTCTCGGATATGGCGCGCATTGTTTTGAGCTTTACGGAATCCGAACCTGGATCGTTGCATTTTGGACGTTCGTTGTGCTGCGGTACGGACAAACGTCAATCTTCACGCCAATTGTCGTCAGTGTTGTCTTCTCTCTGCTCGCGATGCCCGCAAGCATTCTCGGCAATGAACTGGCGTTGAAGTTTGGGCGACACCGGGCAATCACCGCCGTTATGTTTAGTTCTGCCATCGTGGCGCTTATGATCGGATTGTCCGCCGACAAGTCCCCGTGGCTCTTGCTGCCATTGTTGCTGATTTATGCTCTCACCGTTCCGGCCGATTCCGGCGCGCTGACTTCGGGCATGACGATGGCCGCTGATCCGCGTTATCGCGGGGCAACCATGGCGATGCATTCGACCGTAGGTTTCAGCCTGTCCGCCCTTGGTGCATGGGGGATTGGCATCGCGTTGGATAGTGCCGGCGGGCCGTCGAATCCGAGTGCGTGGATGGCTGCATTCTCCGTCCTTGCCCTGGGCATCATGCTGGGCCCGTTGGCGCTCTATTGGTCCAGAGCGACGGCGCCGCAAGCATGAGCCAGCGCCAGCTACCCATCGTCGCGGCACTTGGCACGACGCAGACGCTCGCCTGGGCGTCGAGCTATTATCTACCGGCGATCCTCGCGGATCCGATCGCGCGTGATCTTGGCATCTCGAGCAATTGGCTCTTTGCAGTGTTCTCTGCTTCGTTGGTGATCTCCGGCCTGCTCGGGCCACGCGTGGGCCGGCAAATCGATCTCGTTGGTGGGCGTCAGGTGCTCTCGACATCGAACGTCATCTTTGCCGGTGGGCTTGCGCTTCTTGGAGCATCGACCACGCTGTGGATGTTGAGTGCGGCTTGGCTATTCTTGGGTATCGGCATGGGGTTGGGCCTGTACGATGCTGCATTTGGCACGCTTGGACGGATTTACGGCGACAAGGCACGGAGCGCCATCACCGGAATCACACTAATTGCTGGCTTTGCTAGTACGGTTGGTTGGCCGCTCAGCGCGCTCGGGCTTGAGACGATTGGATGGCGGGAAACGTGCTACGCTTGGGCCGCGGCGCACATCCTGATCGGACTTCCGCTCAATCTTCTTTTCTTGCCACGGACTGCGCGCGTGCAGCACATCGAGGGGCCCGCCGCTAAAACTTGTATTCCGATCGATCGTACGATGGTTCTGCTGTCATTCGCGTTCGCAGCAGCCTGGACAGTGACTTCCGCTATGGCGGCACATCTGCCGCGCATCGTCGAGGCGTTCGGTGCGACGCCGGCGCAAGCAGTGTTCGCCGGCATGATGATCGGGCCGGCCCAGGTGGTGGCTCGCGTGCTTGAGGCAAGCACCCTCAGTAGGTTTCATCCGTTGCTCTCAACTCGGCTTGCCTGCATCACACATCCGATCGGAGCTTGCGTCATCGGGATCTTCGGAGGTGGCGCTGCAGCGGCATTCGCGCTGCTGCATGGCGCTGGCAACGGCATCCTCACGATTGCGCGCGGCACACTGCCGCTGGCGATCTTCGGTCCGAAAGATTATGCCTATCGGCTCGGCCTCATCGGAGCCCCATCACGTATTTGCCAAGCACTCGCACCGCTCGGCTTCGGGCTGTTGATTGAACCGATGGGACGTTGGGTCGTCGCCGTTTCATCCGTCTTTAGTATTGCGGCATTGTTGGCCTTGTTCCTTTTGCCGCGGGTTGATGTGGCCCTCAACGCCTCCAAGATGCCGGCCGAGTGAGGGCGCAGCATCGGCGGCACCGATCATCGGCATGGCCATCATGATGGTGGTGCTATGTACCTGCCGGGGATGCTGCCGCTGATGATCATTGCGGTCATGATCGTGGTCTGTTCGCAGCCAGGTCGGGAGACGCTCAAGTGGGTATTTGCGCTAAGTCGCCTTTGACGACACATGGCCCGCTTATGTTGTTCTGTGCGACAATCTAGACGGATTCGGGCGCTTATGTCGTCTAGCTGTAGTTTCTCTACCTAGGTCCATCAATTCTTAAGTTGAGATTTGCGACAGAATGAGGTATTATGTCGTCTAAAGCGACAAAATTGCCCTCAACCAAGGCTTATGTTGCCATGACCGACGACATTCAACTCACATCCGGTGACCGGACCCGTGACCGGGCTATCCAACGCCAGGCTGAAGCCGGCCATCTCACCAAAATAACTGAGGGCGTCTACGGTAAGCTGAATGGCCGAAGCCTCGACGAGTTCGCTTACTCTCACTGGGCTGCCATTCTCGGTAAAATGGTGCCGGGGGCCATCCTGACTGGGCGAACGGGTATCGCCGTAAATCCGTGGCGCGATCGCGGCAACGACGGCCGCCCCCTCTATCCGGGTTGGATCTTTTGCACGCACAGCGACGGCAAGGCCCGTAAGAGATTTTCGATCCCGGGCCTGGAAGTCCGCTCGTTTCCAGGACCGGGGCCGCTCGAGGGTGATGTCGCATATCTGGGTACGTACATTCCAAGCGCCTCGCGCAATCTCCTCGAAAATCTAAAGCCGTCGCGCGAGCGCGATGGCCCGAGCCGCAACGTCGGACGCGAGGGAGTGGAAGCCGAAATCGAAAGGCTCCTGAAGACAGAACATGAAGATGGATTGAGGGCGATCCGCCAACGCGCGCACAAGATTGCCGAATCCCTCAATGCGTCCGCCGAACTGAAGATTCTCGACGACCTGATCGGTACCTTTCTCGGGACGCGACAAGCCAAGCTCGCACATCAGAAGGTGGCCGCCCGGCAGAGACGTGATGCTCCGTACGATCCAGACTGCATGGAACGCCTCAAGGCGCTCGCAATCGTCCTCAACGGAGGAGCGCTGCCGGAGCGGCCAGATCCTCATGCCGAACCCGATGAACGCGCGTGCACATCGTTCATCGAAGCATACTTCACGAACTACATCGAGGGGACGAGGTTTTCCGTCGATAAGGCCCGCCGTATCGTCTTCGAAAACGAGGAGCCGGATGGCAGGCCAGCCGACGGTCGCGACATCGTTCAAACCTTCCGACAAGTCTCGATCATGGCAAAGGGCATAACCATGGCCGGTTCGTTCGCGGAATTTGTGGACGAGATCAAGGAGCGAAATCGGATTCTTCTCGACGGCCGGCCGGAAAAAGATCCAGGAAACTTCAAGACCGAGCCGAACTTCGTCGGCAACACTCAGTTCGTGGCACCGAACTTGGTGGAGGGCACCTTGAAGGAAGGATTCGAGACGCTCGGAAGCCTGACGAGTCCGCTTGCGCGCGGAATCTTCGTCCACACGCTTCTTGTTCTCGTCCACCCCTTCAACGATGGCAACGGGCGCACCTCGAGGATTATGATGACCAAAGAACTCGTTGGCGCGGGCCAGTCGCGGCTTATCGTTCCGACGATCTTTCGGGAGGACTATATCGGCGGCATCAAGGCGCTCGTCCACGCATCTAGCTTTAGTGCGGCTCCCTTGGTGCGCGCGCTATTGGAATGCCAGCGGGTCACTGCTGCAATCGCGTCTCCCGACCTCGATAGGACGATCGAACTATGGGCCTCGACCCACGCCTTTTTGGAGGACATCGAAACGGCTCGGCTCACGTTCCCCAACCCGATGCTCAAGATTGAAAAGAGAAACGGCGTGCCGGCTCCAGAGACCTATTGGGAAGCGCTCGACTTGGCGAGCAGCGTAACCGACGAGGCGTCCATCTTCGGGCGATCTCTTTAGACAGACCCAGCGTCCTATCCTTCGCCAGGATTCCGTGCGGAAGTGTAACAGCATCCTTGAAGAGGTCGATGCCGACGGGAAGGTTACGAAATAGTCTCCACATATACACGCGATCGGCCTTCATTATTTTGTTCGAAGTATTCCGCTCGGCAGACGTCGCCTTCGAATTCAAGAAGGGCATAGCCGTGAGTGTAGACGCCGCCCGTAGCCCCAAGCTTTGTGGCTTCAATAATCTCGGGCGGCTCTTCAAGGTCCGGCAATGTGTCGTAAATTTTATCGATCAATGAAACGGGGACAGCGCCATGTCCGACGCATCGGCCTCGCTTTAGACCCGCAAATGGTTTGTAGATGCCAAGCGTGTGTTCGTGTCCCCAAAACCAAGCAGCAATATTTCCGGAAGCACTCATTTTTTGGAACGCCTTGAGGAGATGAGGATTTAAGGCCGATCGTTTTCCTGAAGTATCCGCGGCGCCGATAGGGGAAAAAGCAGAGAACAATTGATGATGTGACAGTAGGATTGTACGACCTGGGAATTCCCTGATGCGGTCGCAGTGCCACGCAAGCTCGTCATCCTCAAGAAAAGTGACTGCATCCGCGACGCTCACGGGGCTGTCATCATGAAGGCCCGTGTCCATGGCAAGGATCTGCCATTTCTCATCCGCAGACCGCAGACAAAAAAAGCTTGCGGGCTGAATCGAAGGAGGGGCGTTAAGCCGTTTGATGAGTTCATAGAATCCGACACCTCCACAATACATATCGTGGTTTCCCGACAGCGTGAAAACGTCGGGTGTCAGAGTGCCCTTGCGCAGGACAAGATCAATCGGATCGACAAAGTTCGTTTGGCATTCGTCAGAAGTACCAGAATAATAGATATCGCCAAGATGGACGAATACATCCGGATTATGATCCGCGATAGTTTTTAGGACATCGATCGCAGGCTGTGCACCGGTGCCCCAGTCGCCTGCCACTGCGACGCGGGCACCGGTCTTGATCTCGATTGTCTTGGGTCCATCATCGGATGCCCGAATGTAGGGAATGGGCTTCCTTTTACCGTCCGATTCAAAGTAGAGATGGTATTCGATCAAAGTGTTTAGCCATGCAGGGTCGCAAGTTCCTGCGACGAATTCATGCTTGAGTTCAGATAGAGCCTTGGAATCTCCGCGCGCCAATGCGTTGAGATATCGAAAGCTCAATTCCGCGCAAACGCGCGCGATTCCCGTATTCGTCAGTTCGCGAGCAATACTCGCCGACTGACTCTGACTCGTCTCCACCCCTCGCTCCTGATCGAACGCGCGCTGTGCGATCTCCGCCGCAATACCTGGTAGGGTGCTTGCGGCGGATCTTGGTAGAGTCAGGCGTGCACCGCGCGCCTTGTTGGTCGGGTTCGCGTCAAGTCTCTTAGCTATTTGATCGACGGCGGACTGATACAGGGAAAGCAAGGGGTCGCGAAATGTCTGAAACGTGTCGGGCATGTGGACGTCGAACTCCTAGTTTCGTTCGGATTGTTCGGCGTCAGCACCAATGAGACAGAATTGGGCTAATTGAGAGAGGAGGATTTCTGGTTCATCGTAGCCTTTCAAAGGAACGACGATGAGACAGAAAATGGAAGC
>Ga0233439_10003087_pt1 | contig 17844 bp, 14 predicted proteins | sample SI_123_September_6_FD_182713 | JGI IMG/M metagenome (GOLD analysis project Ga0233439, IMG submission 182713) | Seawater microbial communities from Saanich Inlet, British Columbia, Canada - SI_123_September2016_100_MG | ecosystem: Environmental > Aquatic > Marine > Inlet | place: Canada: British... | reverse complement strand
CTACACCATCCCGACGGTGCAGAATCCCACCGGCACCATCATGAGCGAACAGCGCCGCGCCGAACTGCTGAAGCTGTCGGAAGCGTATGGCGTGCCGATTTTCGAGGACGATTGCTACGCGGACCTGATCTGGAACGGACAGCGCCCGCCCGCGCTCTATGCGATGAGCAAGGCGGGCGGCGTGATCCATATCGGTTCGTTCTCCAAGTCGGTCGCGCCGGCCTTGCGCGTCGGTTACATCGTCGCGCCGTGGGAGGTGCTGTCGCGCATTCTGCCGATCAAGACCGATGCCGGATCTGGCGCGCTGGAGCAGATGGTGCTGGCGGAATTCTGCGCCGCGCATTTCAACGATCATGTGCCCAAGCTGGCGCGCGGTCTCCGCCTGAAACTGGAGGCGATGATGGAGGCCCTGGCCGAACAGTTCGGCACGGCGGCGGAATTCGACGATCCGCCAGGCGGCATTTTTCTCTGGGTCAAGCTGCCGGACAATGTCGATACGCTGAAGCTCTATCAGGCGGCGCTGGCGTCTGGCATCGCGATCAATCCGGGCACCGAATGGTCGGTCAACGCCGTGCACAGCAAGAGCCGCTTGCGGCTGTGTTTCGCCAGTCCGTCGGTGCAGGAAATCCGCGACGGCGTTGCCGCGCTGGCCGAGGTCTGCCGCAAGGAATTCGGCGTGCCCAGCCGCAGCGCGAATGTGGAACGGAGCAAGAGCTGGTGATCCGGTTCTGACATTCGTACCACGCTTTTCGCGGGCACTTTTACGAATGTCAGAACCGAAGGATCACCAGAAATTATAATTTACCAGTGTCCTTTCGTATCCGACGTTCGCTCGGGAAGGCGCTGCGAGTGAAGCGAACGTCGGATACGGGGCACTAGTGTCATGATGCAGAAGATTCTGGTTGGCTTGATCGCCACGATTGGTTCGTTCGTCGCGTTGATCCTGCTGCAGCCGTCCGACTATCGCGTCTCGCGAACCATGGTTATGTCCGCGCCTGCGCCGGATATTTTCGCGCAGATCGATAATTTCCATCGTTGGCAGGCATGGTCGCCGTGGGCGAAGCGCGATCCGGCGGCGAAGGCCTCGTTCGATGGACCCGCAAGCGGCAAGGGCGCGGTGTTCGCGTGGTCGGGCAATAACGAGGTGGGCGAGGGGCGCATGACGCTGACGGAAAGCCGTCCCGGCGAGAGCGTGACAATCAAGACCGATTTCGTGAAGCCGTTCGTCGGCACCAGCTATTCGGATTTTTCATTGAAGCCCGACGGCAGCGGCACCTCCGTGTCCTGGACGATTTCCGGCCAGAACGATTTCATCGCCAAGGCGATTTGCCTTTTCGTCAGCATGGACAAGGTTCTGGGCGGCGAGATGGAAAAGGGTCTCGCCGGCATCAAGCAGCTGGTGGAAGCGGACACAAAAAAGCCGGCGAAAAACTAAATTTTGCGCCGGCTCGTTGTCGTCAGTGGTTTGTATCAGGCCGCCGCAACGCCGCGCAGTTCGCCTGAACCCGGCGGTGGGATCGGCTGGCCGTCGTCAGCATATTCGTTGAGCTTATTGCGCAGCGTGCGGATCGAGATGCCGAGAATGTTGGCGGCATGGGTGCGGTTGCCGAGGCAATGCTTCAGCGTCTCGAGGATCAGATCGCGTTCGACGTCGGCCACGGTGCGGCCGACCAGTGCACGCGTCACCTGCTCGGCGGCGAAGGTCGCATGCGCCACCGCGGGCGGCGTCTTGGTCAGATCGAGCCGGTCGCCGTCGGGCGAGAGAATGGCATCGGCGCCGATTTCATCGCCGCTCGCCATCAGCACCGCACGGTGCATGGTGTTTTCAAGCTCGCGGACGTTGCCCTGCCAGCGGTTGGTGGTGAGCACGCGCCGTGCGTCCGCGGAAATCGGCCGCAGCGGCACGCCGTTGGCGTCGGCATACTTCTTGGCGAAATGCTGTGCCAGTTCGAGAATGTCGGCGGGGCGGTCGCGTAGCGCGGGGATCTTCAGGTTCACGACGTTCAGGCGGAACAGCAGGTCTTCGCGGAATTTTCCTTCCTTGACGGCGTCGGCGAGGTTGCGGTTCGAGGTCGCGATGATGCGGATGTCTACCGGCACCGGACGGGTGCCGCCGACGCGGTCGATCACGCGCTCCTGAATCGCGCGCAACAGCTTCGATTGCAGGCGCACGTCCATTTCGGAAACTTCGTCCAGCAGCAGCGTGCCGCCGGTGGCTTCCTCGAACTTGCCGATGCGGCGCGCGATGGCGCCGGTGAACGAGCCCTTCTCGTGGCCGAACAGTTCGGACTCCAAAAGATGTTCCGGGATCGCGGCGCAGTTGATCGAGATGAACGGCTTCCGCGCGCGGTTTGAACGGGTATGGACGTAGCGCGCCAGCACTTCCTTGCCGGTGCCGGATTCGCCGGTGATCATCACCGAGGCGTCGGAGCCCGCGATCTGCTGGGCCAGCTTCACAACCTTGGCCATGGCGTCGTCGCGGTAGATCAGGTCGCGCGAGTCGTTGGCGACGGCGGCGAGCACCGCGGCGATCAGTTCCGGATCGGGCGGCAGCGGGATGTATTCCTTCGCGCCGGCATGAATGGCGGCGACCGCGGCGCGCGCATCGGTGGTGATGCCGCAGGCGACGATGGGAACGTGGATGTGTTCGGCTTCCAGCCGGATCACCAGATCGCGGATGTCGAGAGCGACATCGACCAGCAGCAGGTCGGCGCCCTTGCCGCCGCGCACCACGCGCATCGCCTGTTCTGAGTCCTCGGCGTGGGTCACCGTCGCGCCGTTGTCCATGGCGATCTTGGTGGCCGTGGTGAGCTGGCCCTTGAGGGTGCCAACGATGAGAAGCCGCATGGTGGTCTCCTGTTATTCTGTCTTGTTAGATGCCCGGGCCATTTCCGGCCCCGGGTTGTCGCGTTGGGTTAAGAACGTTCCGCCTTGATGATTTCCGTCATGGTGACGCCGAGCTTGTCCTCGACGAGGACGACTTCGCCGCGTGCGACCAGCCGGTTGTTGACGTAGATGTCGATCGCCTCGCCGACGCGGCGGTCCAGTTCGAGCACGGTGCCGGGTCCGAGCTTCAGCAGTTCGGAGACGTCCATCTTGGAGCGGCCGAGCACGGCCGAGACCTGAACCGGAACGTCGAAGACGGCCTCGAGGTCCGACGCGATACGTCCGACGTAGTCGTTGTCGTCGAACAGGGACGGATCGTCCGGCATCGGCGCGTCGGCGGCGTTGAGATCGGGAAGCGGGACGTTGGTGTCTGTGTCGCTCATGGTCGGTCCTCATGGCCGGGAATCCCGGCCTGATTGCGGGACGCCAGATAGCGCCCCACGAGTTCGTTGATCTTCGCTTCGATGGTGCCGCGGTCGAGCGTAACGCCGCCGTCGGCCCATTCGATCTTGCAGTCGCCGCTAGGGATCTCCGGCTCGGCCATGATCACGAGTTTGCCCTCGAAGCCGCTGCGTTTGGCGAGTTGCTCGATCTGTTCGCGCGCGGCGTCGTACAGGGCGTCGTTGATGCGCACCACGATGTGCGGGGTCGAGGTCAGGTGCCGGAAGCAATCGCTGACCAGCGCCATCATCTCGGTGAGCGGCTCGGCGGCGACCAGTTCTGTGCAGAGCTTGCGGGCGACCGCAAGCGCCACGTCCACCGCCTCCGTCTCCATCCGTTCCTCGACGGTCGAGAAGCGGCCGGCGATGGCCCTGATCGAAATTCCGATTTCCTCCAGCGCCAGCGCGGCGCGCCGGTCGCTCTCGGCCTTGGCTTCATTCCGCGCGGCATCGAAGCCGGCGCGATAGGCACGTGCTTCGGCTTCCGCGATCTGCTGCGCGACTTCGATGGCGGATGCGGCGCGCTCCTTGGCGACGTCCGGCGCCGCGAAGTCGTGATCGAACAGGAATTTTGCGGGTGCGCCCATCAGTACACCAGTTCGTCGTCAGCGCGGTTTTTCTGCAGCATGATTTCGCCCTTGGCCGCGAGATCCTTGGCGAGATTGACCAGCAGTGCCTGCGCCTCGTCGACGTCGCGCAGCCGCACCGGACCAGCCGCGGCCATGTCGTCCAGCAGCATCTTGGCCGCGCGGCTCGACATGTTGCCCATGAAGAAGTCGCGCACGGTCTCGTTGGCGCCCTTCAGCGCGATGCCCAGCTTGTCCTTGTCGACATGACGCATCAGCGTCTGCGCCGAACCGGCATCGAGCTTGACCAGATCGTCGAAGGTGAACATCAGCGCCTTGATGCGCTCGGCCGCCTCGCGGTTGTCCTCTTCGAGCGAGGTGATGAAGCGGGTTTCGGTCTGGCGGTCGAAATTGTTGAAGATTTCAGCCATCACCTCATGGGCGTCGCGGCGGCGGGTCTGCGACAGGTTCGACATGAATTCGACGCGCAGGGTCTGCTCGACGCGTTCGATGACTTCCTTCTGCACCGCTTCCATCTTCAGCATGCGGTTGACGACGTCGAGCGCCATGTCCTCGGGCAGGATCGCCAGCACGCGCGCGGCATGTTCAGGTTTCAGCTTCGACAGCACCACCGCGATGGTCTGCGGATATTCGTTCTTGAGATAGTTGGCGAGAACCTCTTCCTGCACGTTGGAGAGCTTTTCCCACATGTTGCGGCCGGCAGGGCCGCGGATTTCGTCCATGATCCCGTTGACGCGATCGGAGGGCAGATACTGCTGCAGCAACCGTTCGGTGGCGTCGAACGTGCCCATCAGCGCGCCGGACGCCGACATCCGCGACACGAATTCGAGCATCAGGTCTTCGACAACGTCGGCCTCGACGGTGCCGAGCGATGACATCACCACCGACAGTTCGCGCACCTCGTCATCGTCCAGCATGGACCAGACCTTGCCGCCATACTGTTCGCCCAGCGCCAGCATCATGATGGCGGCGCGCTTGGGGCCTGACATCGGCTTGGTCCTGGCGCGGCCGCTCTGGCGGCTGGCCAGCGTCGCGACGACACCCGCGATGTCGTTGGTGTTCTGGTTGTTATTGTTGTTCGTGAGCGCGGGTGCGTTTGCCATGTCGGATCAAGCCGGTTCTGAAAGCCACTGACGAATGATGGATGCAGTCTCGTTCGGATTGCGGTCGGCGAGCTCGCCGACGCGATGCACGGACTGGGCGTGGACCTGGCCCTGCACCTGCGCGACGTCGATCATCGAGGTTGCGGCGATCTGCGGCTGGACCGGCGCCGGCGGAGCTTCAAGCGGCGCCGGGAGCGGCGCGCGGGCGGCGGCGGCCGGATCGGCCGCCAGCACGCGCTTGAGCAGCGGGCGGACCACCATGAACACCACGATAATGCCGAGGATCAGCATCACGCCGAGCTCGACGAAGTACATGATGTCGTCCTTGGTGAACTGGAACATGCCGAGGAAGCCCTTCGGAGTGTCGGTTGGGATCACCGACGGCACATCCGCGAAGCGCAGATTCACGATCTCGACCTGATCGCCGCGCTTCTGGTCGAAGCCGATGGCGGAACGCACCAGCGTGGCGATGCGGTCGAGCTCTTCCTTCGAGCGCGCTGCGTAGACGACCTCGCCCTTGTCGTTCTTGCTGTAGCTGCCGTCCACCAGCACGGCGACCGAGATGCGGTTGACGCGGCCGGCTTCGGTCACTTCGGTCTTGGTGACGCGGGAAATCTCGTAATTGTTGATTTCCTCGCTTTTCTTGCTCTGGTCCTTGGCGGTGGCGCCGCCGCCCTGTCCCTGCGCGCCGGGCAACTCGTTGTTGACGGTGACCTGACCGTCATTGGCATTGGCGGTTGCCGCGGATTCTTCACGGGACTGGCTGGAGCGCAGCACGCGGCCCTCGGGGTCGAACTTGTCCGAGGTCTGGGTGATCTTGTTGTAGTCGAAGTCCGCCGAGAGCTGGACGCGGGCCCGGCCCGAGCCGACCACCGAGGACACGATGGTCTCGACCTGATCGCGCATGCGCTTTTCGAACGAGGCGCGGCGCTCGTCGCCGCTGCCGCCGTCGGCCGCGCCGTCTCCGGCCGCGCCGTTGGCCAGCAATTGGCCGGTTTCGTCGACGATCGAAACCCGCTGCGCCTTCATGCCGTTGACGGCGGAGGCAACGATATGGCGGATGGCGCGGACCTGCTGCGGTTCGAGCGCGCCGCGCACGCGCAGCACGATGGAGGCTGAAGGCTCCGGGGTTTCCCGGGAGAACAGCGGCCGTTCCGGCAATACCAGATGCACCCGGGCCGCCTGGATGCGATCGATGGCCTTGATGGTGCGGGCCAGTTCGCCTTCGAGGGCGCGCAGATGATTGATGTTCTGGACGAAGCTGGTGGAGCCAAGGGCGTCGGACTTGTCGAAAATCTCGTAACCGATGCCGCCGCCCTTGGGCAGGCCGCCTTCGGCGAGTTTCATGCGCAGCCGGGTGATCTTGTCCTTCGGCACCTGGATCACGGCGCCGTCATTCTTCATCTCGTAGGGAATGCCTTGGCGTTCCAGATCCTTGATGATCGCCGAGGAGTCTTCATAGCTGAGGTCGGTGAAGAGGGTGGCCATCGGCGGCGTGGTGACGCGCATGATGACGAAGCCGAAGAAACCGACCAGCGCCAGCGTTACGGCGGCCATAGCCGCCATCCGCGCCGCGCCCAGACCTTTCAGGAAGGAAACCAGACCCTGCAACGAACCAGCCCCACAGATTCGGTGCCACGCACCGACTGGGCAGAATTTGCCTATCTATGGTTTCCATATGGTTAACGCGGGTTAACGGCTGGGGAGAAAAAGAGGAAATGCCGAAAACCAGCTTCCCGCGACGGAGCTGGTTTTCGGAAAATTGCAATGAAATGGAGTGGCTGACGCTTATTCGCGCCGGAAACGCTTACTGGCGGTATTGCTGGATGCGGGTGGTGCGCAATCCGGCCAGACCGTGCTGGTCGATGGAGAACTGCCAGGACAGGAACTCGTCCACTGTCAGGGTGTAACGGCTGCAGGCTTCCTCAAGGGAGAGGAGACCACCGCGGACGGCGGCCACAACCTCGGCCTTACGGCGGATCACCCACCGTTTGGTACCGGGCGCAGGTAGATCCGCGATCGTCAGCGGACTGCCATCTGGCCCGATGACGTACTTCACCCTCGGGCGGTGGGGTTCTGTCATGGTGTACTCACAAACTCGAAACAACTGAACTCGTGGGAACAACCTACCCCCGGCGGCTTAAAATTTACCTAAACCCAAGCCTCCAATACGAATCTCCTTGGATATGCCCAAAACGGACAGGCCGGTTCCAAGAGAACCGGCCTGAGGGATGTGTGAATTCTGTCCTGCGGATGGCTGCGCGCTTGCGACGAAGCAATCCAGTTCTTCAAGGCTGGATTGCTTCGCTTCGCTCGCAATGACGTAGGAGCGAATTATGCTCGACTGATTTCGCGTCAGCTCGATGCGGAAGGCCGCACGACGCGCTTGATCTGATCGACCGTATAGTTCTTGCCGCCGATCGACAGCAGCGCCGGGCTTGCGGTGAGATCGACGGAGTCGACCATGCCCTGGACTTCAGTGGAGATCGCGACGTCCTTGCCGTTGGTGTCCTTCGCGGTGACTGTCATTTTGTAGTCTCCGACCGGCCACTTGGTGCCGTCCTTGCCCTTGCCGTCCCAGACGAAGCTGGAATTTCCGGAGCCGATGGCGAAGCCGCCCGTGTAAGCGGTCTGGCCCGCCGAATTGGTGATGGTGATGGTCGCGCTCGAGTCCTGCGGCGCGCTGAAATTCCAGGTCGCGTTGCCGTCGAAACGTGCTGTGCTGCCGTCGACGGCCACGGTCTGGCCGACGAACACGAGCGCCTGCGTCGACTGCGAACTTTTTTCGATTTTCACCAGCGATGCCAGTTGATCGTTGGATTTGAGCTGTTGTTCGACCTGCGCGAACTGCACGAGCTGCTGGGTGAACTGGTTGGTATCCAGCGGAGAGAGCGGATTCTGGTTCTGCAACTGCGTGGTCAGCAGCATCAGAAAGGACTGAAAGTTATCCGCAATGCCGGTGTTGCTGCTGCCGGAGGTGCTCGAATTCGAGCTGCCGGAAGAGTTCGTCGCTGGCGCCGACGTCGGCACCGTCGGCATCGCTGCAGCATCAACCGCCATGATGATCTCTCCTCAGATCCTGATATCGACGCCGCTGCTCGCCCCGAGCATGCGGCCGTAGGTTCGTCCCGCGACCTGCGCGGGAACGGTGTCTTCTTCGGTAATGACGACGCGCTGCGAATTGCGGCCGGAGCCGTTGTCGCTGTCGCGGCCGGATGATGACTGATCGCGCAGGCTGAACTGCAATCCGGAGTCCCCGGTCTTCAGGCCGGCGTCTTCCAGCGCCTGCTGAAGTTTTGGCGCATCGTTACGCAGCATGTCGAGCGTCGCCGGCCGTTCCACCGTCAGATGTGAGGTGACGTTGCCGTGCTTGTCGACGTCGAGGCGCACATCAATGCGGCCAAGCTCGGCCGGATCGAGGCGGATCTCGAAGCGGCTGTTGCCGCCCGCCGCGCGCAGCGCGATGTCCGCCGCAAGGCCGTTGAGCGGCACCGGCGCGCTGTCCGCAAACGCTGAATTCGCGGTCGGCACCGGGACTGCGGTCAGATTGGCGGCAAGAGTCTGGATCGGTTGCGGCTGGATTCCGGCGGGAGGCTGTAATCCCGGATCGGTCAACACTTGCGGCGCGGGAGCGGTGGCGCGGGGTTCGGCTTGCGGCGTTGCCTTGCCGGCATTCTTCGACGACTCGGTATCGGCCGTGCCGGCTTCCGCAGCCGCCTTGTCATACTGCGCCGGCTTGTCGTCCGTGTTCGCCGTGCCGGTTTCCGGCGTGATGGCCTGATCTGACACAGGCTTCGCCGATGGATCGGTGGCCTGCTTGCTGTCCTTGACGTCCTTGGCGGGCGCGGCCTCGCCATCCTTCGTGAGAATTTCGGTCTTGCCGCTGTCCGACTTGATGACGGCCGCAGCAGCGGTGATCGTCGCGGCGGAGGTTTCCGGCACGGCGGTCTCAACCGTTGGAGACGTTGCCCCGGCGTTGACGGCCGTTCCGGTGGTTGCGGTTTCTGCAGCGCCGGCTGCCTGTACGGCCGATGTATTGGCGGGAGCGGTGACGGCGGCGGCGCTCGCGATGGCGGCTGTTGCCGCAACAGGTGTTGCGGACGCCGTATCGTCACCGGTTGGTGCGGCCGGACCTGTTGCCGCAGCGATCACGACCGCGACGGGATCGGTCACGATTGCTGGAATCACCAGCGTCACAGCCGCGGCTGCCGCGGTTGCATCGCCGTCCTGCGGCTTGTCTTCGGTCTTGGTATCGCCGGACGCGGACTTGGTCTTGCCGGGCTTGTTGCCGGTGGCGGTCGCGTCAGTTGGCGTGGACTGATCGGCGTCCTGCCTGGTGGCGCCGGACTCATTTTTCGAGGACGCGGCGGAGGCATCGGCCTGCCGGTCGTTGTTCGGCGCGGGTGTGTCGGTCCCGCGGGCGTCGCGGCGCGGCGCATCGGGGGCCGGACGAGCCGGGCGGTCCGTGTCGGAGGCCGCCGCGGCATTGCTGTCCACCAGAGCGGCGAAGCCGTCCGATGGCGGCTGATCTGCACGCGCCTGTCTGGCCGGCGGATCATAGGCGGGCTTGGATACGGCTGGTTCCGGGGTAACGCTGAACACGGGCGGCCTCACAGTGATTGCTTCTTCTGTTCAGCAAGGACCGGGCCATCGCGAAAAAATTGTAAAATCTAATTATTTCAATGTCTTACAGAAGGCGACAGCAGCCCGCGCGGGTTGCGTCGCCGGGGTTTTTCTGCCCGGCGGCAAGAATTTCCCCCTGAAAGAGGGGCGGGTTTCATTGGAATAGATCAACGCGGGCCGCGATTGCCTCAGCTACGGTCGGACTATAGATAAAGAGCTCCCTGAAACGATGGTTGCCGACGGCCCAAGCCCGCCCCGGCAACAGCAAGATCGGCCTCACTCATGCTCAACAGCCTCGACCTCGAAGGTCGCCCGGAAGACACCCGGGTCGTCGTCGCCATGTCCGGCGGCGTCGATTCCTCGGCGACGGCTGCGCTGCTGAAGGCCGAAGGCTATGACGTCGTCGGCATCACGCTGCAGCTTTACGACCATGGCGCCGCGACCCATCGCAAGGGCGCCTGTTGCGCCGGTCAGGACATTCACGACGCGCGCGATGTCGCGGCGCGTCTCGGCATCCCGCATTACGTGCTCGATTACGAAAGCCGCTTTCGCGAGTCGGTGATCGAGAGTTTCGCCGAGAGCTACGTGCACGGCGAGACGCCGGTGCCGTGCATCGAGTGCAACCGCTCGATCAAGTTTCGCGATCTGCTGGCGACCGCGCGCGACCTCGGCGCGAAGGCGCTCGCCACCGGGCACTACGTCGCGTCACGGCGGCTGGCAGACGGATCGCGCGCGCTGGTTTGCGCCGCGGACGCCGACCGCGACCAGAGCTACTTCCTGTTCGCGACCACGCAGGATCAATTGGCCGATGTCCGCTTCCCGCTCGGCGACATGACCAAGGCGCAGACCCGCGAACTGGCGCGCCGGTTCGGACTGTCGGTTGCGGACAAGCACGACAGCCAGGACATCTGTTTCGTGCCGACCGGCCGCTACACCGATGTGATCGAGCGGCTGAAGCCGAAGGCGATGGAGCCCGGCGACATTGTCGATCTCAACGGCCGTGTGCTCGGCCGCCATCAGGGCATTGTCGGTTTCACCATCGGCCAGCGCCGCGGTCTCGGCATCGCTGCAAGCGCGCCGCTGTATGTGTTGCATCTCGATGCGGAGACTCGCCGCGTGGTGGTTGGACCGCGCGAGGCGCTGAACGTGCGCAAGATCATGCTGCGCGACGTCAACTGGATCGGCGATGGCGAACTCGACCGCGCGATCGGCGACGGTCTTGAACTGTTCGTCAAGGTGCGCTCCACCCGTCCGCCGCAGCCGGCCTGGCTGCGCCGCATTGGCGGGACTTACGAGGTCGAACTCGTCGACGGCGAGGAAGGTGTCTCGCCGGGACAGGCCTGCGTGTTCTACGATGCGCCTGCGGGACAGGCCCGCGTTCTCGGCGGCGGCTTTATCAGTGCTGCACCGCGCATGACGACGCGCCCCACGCCTGGTTTGCGCGAAGCCCTTGCCGGATAACTCCTAATCCTCCAAGAATGGAAAGACTTCCGGCGCGGATCGTGCCGGAACAATAACAAGTATTGCGTAACAGGGCGGGACATGACCAACGACATCGATCGGGCCGGAGTGGCGAAAGCCTATGCCGCGTGGGCGCCGGTCTACGACATGGTGTTCGGCAAGGTTTTTGACGAAGGCCGCAAATCCACCATCGCGGTTGCCGACGCAATCGGCGGGCGTGTGCTCGATGTCGGCGTCGGCACCGGACTGTCGCTGTCGGATTATTCGCGCAGCACGAAGCTGCATGGCGTCGACATTTCCGAGCCGATGCTGCGCAAGGCGCAGGAGCGGGTGCGTGCGCAGAACCTCACCAATGTCGAAACGCTGTCGGTGATGGATGCGAAGAATCTCGCGTTTCCGGACGGTGCGTTCGATGCGGTGGTGGCGCAGTACGTCATTACCGCGGTGCCCGATCCCGAAGCGACGCTCGATGATTTCATGCGTGTGCTGAAGCCGGGCGGTGAACTCATTCTGGTCAACCACATCGGCGCGGAAAGCGGTCCACGCAAAGTTTTCGAGAAGTGCTTTGCGCCACTGGCGCGCAGGCTCGGCTGGCGGCCGGAATTTCCATGGGCGCGGCTGGTGAACTGGGCGGCCAAACATGGCGGCGTGACACTGGTGGAGCGCCGCCCGATGGCGCCGATGGGACATTTCTCGCTGATCCGATACCGGAAAAGCTGAAAGCCAGGCTGGCTTCATCAGGTGCGTTGCCGGTTGTTTTGCCCGGCGTGATCTGATCCGAAACCGGTTCCCCTCTAGGGATCATGCCGCAGGGAACATCCGCGCTGCTGCGCCGTTTTCCCAGCATGACAAAGAAAATCCCGATAGCGATGAGTGCCGCGTTGGTGCTGTTGCCTGCGGTGAGTTTTGCGCAGGCGCCGCCTGCGCCTTCGACACCGCAAGCCCAAACCGCTCCGCCGAGTCCGGATCGTGCGACAACAAACTGTGTGCCGACCGAGGCGGTTCCGCATGAAGGGACGGTCGCTCCGCGCGGCACCACCACCGGCCGCGCGCCGGAATCGCTGGGCGACCGGTTGGCGAAATCCGATGGCGTGCTGTGTCCGCCGCCCGGTGTCGATCCCGAAATGCATGCGCCGACCCCGCAAGGTGGCGCGATGAAGGTGATTCCGCCCCCCGGCAGCCCCGGCGGCGATCCCTCGGTGCGGCCAAAATAAGGTTTTCCCCGCCCCGGGGCGGTTCTTTGCGGGCTATTGCGCCTGAAAAACCAATCAGATCGGGCCAGGTGCCGTCATTGCTTGACAGGCATTTGGGTGACTTCTTATATGCCGCCGTTCGCGACCGCGAAGGCGGTTCGAGCGTGCGGCGAGGTAGCTCAGCTGGTTAGAGCACGGGAATCATAATCCTGGGGTCGGGGGTTCGAGTCCCTCTCTCGCTACCAATAAAATAGCGTGTTTTTGCGCCTTCCGCTTTTTTCTTTCCTTCCGTACCACGCTTCGTACCACGTTGCTGGCCGTCTGCGCCGAAGGATTCCAATACGATCCTTAGATATTCCAAGGCCTTACACGAGGTGCCGTTTTCCTAGCTTCGGCTGAGTAGCGGATACTTGGGCGAATGAGGACGTGAGGGTCGCGGGTGCGAGGACGCTGAGGCCAAGAAGCCGACTTGCTTGAGAGCGCGGATTGAAGGATTCGCTTGCGCAAGGGGAGCGGGAGAAAGAGTGGGGCCTGATACGCCAGCCTGCTCCTTTGTTCTCTTTACCTCGCTCTGGAGTTCGGATTGTTCAATGTACTGGTCGTGCTGTCTTAGCAGTTGGGCGCGGGCTCTTGGCGATTCCGGTGTCGGCAAAGATACGTGGGCACCTAGTGCTTCGAACTTGCGCAATTTGCCTGTACGGATCATTGAAATCACCCGGTCAATGGCGTATATAAATGACTTGGAATGCTGTCGACGTTACGTTTGAAATCGACGCCGACGCCACCTTCGAACAGGTTATCACGGTCGTCATAGGAACTCCGCAGGGTCGAATTTTCGTTATGGCGGAGCCCAGAGAAGAAGGACGAACGCTAATTCTCGATGGCTTCAACATTCATTCTGATGCCGGTGCGGGAGTAATCGGTCGTGCCAATCTAAAGATGTTGGCCCAGTTCGTGATGGAAAGGATGGATTACGATGAACTCGTCGTTCAAGGAACGTCTCGAACGTCTGGGGCCGGTCCGGGTCGTGTCCCCGGTAAGCTCAGGTTCTCCCGCAGTCATATCCCTGCGTCCGACCACCGGCCGTAGGATTAACGCGATATCGGCAACCGTGTCTCTGGCTCGCCGGGGCGTACCGATGCTCCGCGCCAAGAGGACGGTTGAAGAAATGATTGCTACCGGTCGGACCGTCCTTGAACTTCCGAAGGTGGAGAGTCGGAATCAGTTATTGGCTGAACTTGCCGAGTTCGGCATCGAAGCGAGAGCTGTTGCGAGCTATGAAATCGATATCCGTGCTCTTCGCGACAGGCTTAAGTTGACTCAGGAGCAATTCGCGCTCCGGTTCGCGATTGACTTGGACACGTTGCAGAATTGGGAGCGAAAGCGGCGTAAGCCTGATAGTGCCGTTCAGGCTTATCTTAGGGTTATCGCACGATCGCCCGAAGTGGCCAGTGAGGCTCAAGAGGAGCCTGAGACTTCAAAGCAGCTTACTTATTGAGGACGCTTCCGAAGCAAAAATTCGACCGGAAGTTCGAACCGTAGATTTATACGACGGTAGACGGACATCGCGAGCTTCGGCGAGCCCGCGCGAGAGAAGCCAATGCGGCTCCAAATGCTGCCTCTTCGCCGAGCATTTCGGTCTTCGAGAAATCCTGCAAATTTCTTAGGGCTGCGAAAGCGGCTTGCTGCTCAGCGTAGCCTGAAGCCCTCGGCAAAACATACCGGCGCTTGGCCGTATCGCTGAGAGATGAGAACGATGATCACGACTGAGCACATTGCACGGAAATTTTGTGCGAATGTCGTCGGCTTAGTTGCGCCGGTCCAAGTTCATCTGAGCAGGGCGTTGCCCGAACCATCGCCTTCCTTCGCAACTCTTCACATGGATCGGGCAAGCCGGAGCAAGGCTCCGACAACGGGCATATGGACGAAGAGGTGGTCGCAGGAGCGCCCTGAGGCGGCTTTCACTGCCTCTCCGTAGAGCGCGACTTGTGGCGCATATTGAAGCGCCTTAGCCTCCCATTGCTCGAATCGTCCCGGGAAACTCTTGTGATCGATGATTGCCGTTGTCTCGTTCGTTTCCACTAGGAGATCTATCCGACCCTGAATTAGTTGCCGACCTATCCGCGCAGTGACGGGGGCCTCCCGCCGTAACTTTGCACCGGGCCAAAGAACAGCAAGTTTGGTGTGAAGGCGATCTGAAGCTGTCAGCGCATCCTTAGCGCTGAAGCCCGTCACTCGCCAGCGATCAAGGGTGGCCTTTGCATCCGTAATCCGCGTTTCGGTCGGACGTGCCGGATCATCGTAGGCTAGAATGGCATGCAGGGCTTCGCCGAGCGTTGCGAAGTCGGCAATGCCGTCGATGGGGAGTCGGTCTCCGAGTGTTGTCCTTTCGGACACAAACCAATCGCTACCTTCGGCGGCGGAAGGGCGGATGAATAGCGGTTTGCGCGGCAGCGGCGTGTCCCCGACTTTTGACCGGACGAAGGTCGGATCTGGATATCGCTCCTCAGGCGAGGCATCCGCAGCGAGAAGGCGAACATCCGCAAGGAATGTTTCGCTCCCGACGCCAATCAAGTTTTCGTCCTCGGCGGGAGGAAGCACGTGAGCGTCCGCATCGGGAGCGTCGAGCACCTTGAGCCAGTTCAGCGATCCTTTCGCCGGCGGAGCGAAAACCAGGTAGTCGCGAGCGCGGGTCACGCCAACGTAGAGAAGTCGGGTGTCTTCATGTACCGCCTTCTCCCATGCAGCCTGGCCCAACGGTGAGGCGGCAGCCGCGGCGCCGAGAGCGCCGTCCTTACCGGACAAGCCATACGGCCACGGCCAATAGCGTATCCAGCGTCCCTTGAGCGGATTGGTCCAATCCAGAGCAGCTTCGGTCTCGGCAACCGGCTCGTACAGACGCGCCCGCGGCTCCCAGGTCAGACCCGTCATGACCGTCATCGGCCATTCTAGTCCCTTGGCGCCATGATAGGTCATCACTTGGATAGCGTTTGCCGCGAGGCTTGGCGGTCGCTTCGGATCGGCATCCGAAATGGCCGTGAGCAGACCTTGAAGCGTGGCCGGCATGCCCGAAGCTGCACACTCCTCCTCGTAAGCGCCCGCGAAGCCTCGCAGTGCCTCAAGATCGTCCAGGCGAATCGGGTGGTCGCCCCAAGCCTCGATACGACTAATTACAGGAGGTAATGCCAGCACTGCGTCTACCACTTCGGCGGGCGTGAGATTCAGAAGCTGCGCTCTGAGTTGCACCAGTGAATCCGCAACGGGGACGTGGGTACGCAACGCTGCGTCGGGCTCGTCATCTGCCGCGGCCATAAGCCAAGCCTCTGATTCCGGATCATTCGAAAAGAAGCGAGCCATCTCGGCGAGTGCAAGCCGGTCGCTTGTGTCCGCGATCCAACGACAAGCTGCCAACACCAATTCGATGTGCGGTGTTCGCGCCAGTCCGGAGCGCTCCACTGCGACCGGCAAACCTGCTCGACCGAGAGCTGCGGCGAAGCGCGTCACGTCGGGGTTGCTTCGGCAGAGGACGGCGATATCGCCCGCCAGCAGTGGCCGGTGGTCCCCGCCATTCTCCCCCACGAGCCAATCACCGCCGGCCTCGAGCGCCGATCGCAGTCCGACCGTCAATGCATCGGCCTGTTCCGATGCCTTGCCCGCCAGAGGCCACCAAGCCAGCGGGTGGCGGTCGAAGCCAACGTCCGAGCGGGCGGCACCTGAGAACGCGTGCTGCGCTGCCGGCAACCCCATTCGTTCGAAAGCTGGGCCGAACATTGCGTTTGCGAAATCGACGATTCCCGGCCGACTGCGCCACGATATGGAAAGGACGTTATCGGCATCGTCACCTGCGCCCACGAAGGCAGCTTGGGTGAGATTAGTATCCGAACCGCGGAAGCCGTAGATCGCCTGCTTTGGATCGCCGACCCACGTGCTTGCCTCGACTATGTCGCTCAAAGCCTTGAAAACAGCCACCTGAAGGGGACTGGAGTCCTGGAATTCGTCGACGAATACCCGTCCCACACGTTCGCGCAGACGACCCGCCAAAGAGGGATTCTTCAGGACTTGCAAGGCAAGGGCTTCTTGGTCAGTGAAATCGACGAGGCCGCGCTCAGCCTTCCAGCTTTGGTAAGCCTCCAAAGCATCGGCGGCGCACGCGAAGATGGTACGGATGAATTTCTCCGCGTCGTCGCGTAGCGTGGGGTGACCTGCATGCCGCCCTGCGGCCGCCACGAGAGCAGCCAATGCATCGCGGTAGGCGCGGCCATCCTTCGTTGGCGCACACGACACTTTCGTCAGCCTGGCCCAAAGCGACCACGGAAGCTGCTCACCTCTGCTCGCGCGTTGGTGGGCAGATCGGATCGTCTGTAAATCCTTGGCTGCGGTGGCGCTCGCAATCGCGGGACGGGCGGCCACTGCGTCTGCAAGAGCCGTAAGCAGTTCATTGTCGAGCTTGTCTGCAGCACCCGAAGAAGGCGGCATAAGCTCGAGAAAAGTCGTTGCGGATCGCTCCGCGGAGTCGGCTAGATCGCTTGCGGCGATGCCATTCGCTCGAGCCAAGGTAAGGATCGTGCGCACCGTGCGCCGCCAATCGGGCCCTTCGGTGCCTGGAGGCTGAGGATCGTTGTGTCCGAAGAGATCCGCGAGCCGATTGAGCGTAGGTGCGTGTTCAGCGATCGCTGCATCGGCCGATATCGAGAATGTAAGGGATTCGTTGGCCTGTCCGATTACCGCGGTGGATGGGGAGCGGCCGAGGTCGAGTGCGAACTCAGCCACGATCTGACCGCATACAGCATTGACTGTTCCGAAACGCGCGCCGAGCAAGCGGGCGGCGGATGATGCCTGCCCACGAAGAAAGAGTTCAGCGCGGGCGCGCTCTACCAGTTCGTCGGCTGCTTTGATCGTAAACGTGGTCGCGAGGACCTCCTCGGGGGGACGGGAAGCCACCTCCTCGGCGATATCGCGCACGATCCGCGTAGTCTTGCCAGCACCCGCAGAGGCTGTGATGGCCTGGAGCTTGATGGGCATCAGAGCGTCTCCACGTTTACGCGGCAAAGGTTGGTCAGGTCGCAAAAGCGACAGGGTTCGGTAGCGGGCTCGAACCCGAGTTCAACGGGCCGGCGATCGGCGGCACCCTCCACGCCAGCCGCCAGAACAATTCCTTTACTCGCGAGATCGCGCCATATCGCCCAGTCGGAGCCTAGCAGATGCAACGTTTCGGTCTCGGTTCTGCTGGCTTCCAACGCGTCGTCTGCCAGTATCGAGCCGACAGGAGCGAGAATGCGCCGCTGGCGGAGCAGGAAATAGCCGCCATCGCTTACCTTGCCCTCGGTGCCCGCGATGCCGCGGTAGACAGCGAGCTGTAACGCTCTCCCCTCGACGATCTCCTCGCGGTATCGACGTTCAGAGCGCGTCCATTTGAGATCGAGGACAGCGGACAGGGTTTCCCGACGCACTAGAATGTCGAGACGTCCACGCAATGCGAGGTCGCCAACGTCCGCTTCGCGATCGACCTCGGTACCGACCACTTCTAGCCCACGATCGTGAAGTAGCCCGA
>Ga0233439_10003085_pt1 | contig 17860 bp, 17 predicted proteins | sample SI_123_September_6_FD_182713 | JGI IMG/M metagenome (GOLD analysis project Ga0233439, IMG submission 182713) | Seawater microbial communities from Saanich Inlet, British Columbia, Canada - SI_123_September2016_100_MG | ecosystem: Environmental > Aquatic > Marine > Inlet | place: Canada: British... | reverse complement strand
CCCGCTACGATAAGCGAGCCTGTGCTTTTCTGGGAGCTATCCACTGGGTAGCTGCGGTCATTTGGCTAAATTGATGACAGGCCCTAATTTATGTGACTTTTTGTCTTAGAAAGGGTGGTGGACATTTCTGTCAGTAAACACCAACTTGCTGGAGTGCATCCCACGACCCCAGATATACTTTTGGATGGCGTGTCAGGAAGGTTGATCTGCGTCCTTGGGTAGCAGCTCTTTCCCTGCTGGAGAAAACGCAAATTCCATTGAGCGCAGATCATTCAAATCGAGGAGGTTTGGTAAATAGATCTTTGAGCCTATTGCTGCGAGTGCTTGGCGATCAGTTTTCGAGCCTTGGTGACTAATGCCTTTCCATCAATGCCATCCTTGCTGACTTCATCAATCCAGCGCTCCACCACAGGCTCCAACTGGAGGCGGAAAGCTTCCGTCTCTTCCTCACTCAAAACAATATGCTTTCGCTTGAATTTCAGCATCAAATCAAGACCTCGCTTTTCATCTTCGTGCCACACTTGACCAGCCCTCCGTAGAATCCGCTCATCAGATGCCATCTGAAAGGCTTTTTGGATATCATCAGGAAGACTATTCCACCTTTGCTGATTCATGGACACTTGAAAGACTACAGTACCAAAGCGTGTCTGTTCATGACCTTCAGTCATATGAGTGATGTATTGGTTGAGTTTGAGTAATGGATTGGCAGTAAATGGCAACATAACTGTTGTTGCCACTTTCCTTTGAATAGTCTGAGGAATGTTTTTGACAGGTACAGAAATGGGATCTGCCCCAAGTTCTTCCAGCGTCCAAGCTCCTGTTCGACTTGGTGTTCTTGCTCGTTTGCCAAGCAGATCTTCTGGCTTGTGAATACCATAGCCGTTTGACTGGAAAGCATGGCCTTGTGTAGCATGGAGAAACATTACCTCCATTCCTTGGTAATCTTCCTTCAAATCAGTCTCAAACATTTCTCGCATGGCCAAATTGGTAGCTACCGGATCATTAGTGTGGACGAAGGGCAATTCAAAAACCTCTGTTCTCAGAAACTCCTTTCCACTATAGCCGTTAACTGTCCAAATCAGGTCAACCTGCCCACTCCTGACTTGCGCGGTTAGATCCTTAGGCTTGCCGCCCAGGCTCATTCCAGGGGCAATCACAATCTTTACCCTGCCATTTGTACGTTCTTCGACTTCCCTAGCCCAAGGAACCAGCACCTCAGTATGAGAAGGTTCGCTTGGGGCATAAAAATGATGTAGGGTAAGGTCATACTCTGCAGCCTCAATGGGATTAGTGATGATCAGCATAAGTGCTGACAAACAGAGAATGAGTAACTTTCGCAGATTTTTCATATCGTTCAAAACTCGTTACAGGTTTGGCAAATTCACACAACCCTAAATTCGATGGGGAAAATTAGGGTCTAATAGTGTCAGAATAGAAAAACGAAACTACACACACACTTTAAATCTTTCAAAGAAATTTTTTTTTGAATTCTATTTGTAACTATTTTTATCTCCCCACTGTAAGAAATCGGATAATTTTAACCAAAAACAGATGCATATATCAGCTTAGCTAGGAATTCCTTGTTCATCCACTGAAACCATGCGAGAAAGCGAGCGAAATCTGAACAGCTTCCTTTGAGTTGATTCAAGGATTCGACATTTTGGTTTCCGATTATCATCAGCAACAGTGCTGTCCATTACATAGGAACTTCGATGGCTCTCTCAATCGAACAGAAAGAACAGTTTCTTCAGGAAGGGTTCCTAAAAATTTCTTCGGGATTATCCACGGAATTGATGCAGTCGTGGACGGCGGCTGCGCTGGAGCGAGTCGGTTATGGAACAACCCAGCAGTGTGCAGAGCCGATCATTTGGATGAATCATCACCACCAGGCTCCCATCTCAGAGATCGCACCGGCAGCCTGGGAAGCCCTCTGCGAGATCGTTGGAGGCGCAGAGCGGATTGAAACCAAGATTCTAGGAATCGAATCGCGGCATTTCACGCAGATTAACAGTTGGGTCTGGTCAGATGCCTTCATCATCAATTTCAGCCTCGGTGCGGAAAAGCCCTGGCGGACTCCCCAGGCCGAGGGCTTCAACTGGCACAAAGACGGGAGCTACTTCCGGCATTTCGCTGATAGTCGTGAGCAGGCTCTGCTGCTAGTGCTCTTCTGGAGTGATGTGGAAACAAAGGGAGGTGGAACTTTCATTGCGGCAGATTCTCCGGCTCATGTAGCCCAGAAGTTATTGAAACATCCGGAGGGCATCGAACCAGGAACTTTTGACTTCCCCTCGATCATTCAGAAATGCCAGGATTTCAGGGAGTTGGTTGGCAAGGCTGGTGACCTCTACCTCATTCATCCCTACATGCTGCACACTTCTTCAGCAAACCATTCCAGTCAACCACGAGTGATGAGTAATCCTCCCGTGGTGCTCAAGGAACCGCTACGGCTGGATCGCAAGCAAGCCAATCTCTCTCTGCTGGAAGAAACCACTCTGCGCTTCCTTGGAACGGACTTCATCCCTCCTCCCAAATCCGCTCGAGCGGCCTATTGGTGGGAAGTGGCTTGAGTCGATTACTTGCCCCGTGGCAGGCCTATCCCACCCGCTTCTGGTTACTCTTTGCTGGAGTGTTTTTCAGTGTCTCCAGCAGTAGCTTCATCTAGCCTTTCACAACTTATCTTCATTGCGGAGCAAACCCGGTCCAGCCTGGCACTGACCACCTTGATGTTTAGTGTAGAAGCCTGCGCCAGCCTGCTTTCGGTGGGACGAACCAGCAAAATGATGGATCTGTACGGTCACAAGGTCATGATGATTACTGGGCTCGTGTTGCAAGCTAGCAATTTGCTGTTGATGACTGAGCAGATTCAATTGATTGGCATTCAAAAATGCCTGAGAAAACTTAAGGCCAAGCTTCAAATAAAAATTCAATTGATTTACAAATTAATAAGCTTGCAAAGTTTTTTGATTTGAAATTAGTTTCGGTCGACATTTTAGCAGAACCCAAAAATTGTATACTATTAGGAATAACTAGTTATGAGAAATAAAGACAATCATAAAAACTACAGAAAAACATTAATTGAAGATGGCTATGTTGTTTTTAAAAACATCTTCACAAAAGAAGATTTAGATCCAATAAGAAAAATTTCACTAGATGCAATCAAGAAACAATCAAAAAACCACAGAGAGAAAAACAAGTCACAAGGGAGTCTTATTTTAACTGCTGATTATCCACAGTTTGCAGAATTGATAGGACATGAAAAGCTAAAGAATTTACTTAAAGAGTTAAAGTGTCAGAATCCAAAATTTAATTCTGGCTACATTATAAGCAAACCTAAAGATGGACCAGCATTATTTTGGCACCAGGATTGGTGGGCATGGCAGCATGAGATCTCTTACACAGAAGAGATTGCCCAATTTTTCGTTATGATTTATTTGCAGGATACTGATCAAAAAAATGGCTGCTTGAGAGTACTCCCTGGAACACACCGGAATCCTCAAATTTTGCAGGAGTATAAGAACGCGCATAGTGATAGTGTATCAAGAGTAGAAAATCCAGAAGACCCATTATATTATTCAATGGAAGGGGAGGTTGAGGTGCCAATATCTTATGGTGATGTGGTTGTTGGCGATGCTAGAATGGTACACGGAGCGCTACCAAATAGAACAGAAGACGAACGTCTACTAATTACCCTTTGGTTCCACCCAAATTACGAAGGACTGCCAGAAGAAATTAAAGAAAGAATTTTTGAAATGTTTCAGAGAAGAGGTGTTGACACTGATCCATCGGGTAAGAATTCGATGACACCGGAAAAATGGCCAACTGAAGAAAAAGCCAAAGTTTATCATTTATTTCCATCATCAGGATCAAATGTAAAGCCAATTAGTTGGTGCCGTGAACCGATATGGAATAAATTTACAAAACTAGAAAATACTAAATAATACGATTCAAAGAATTTAAACCCAAGAGTTTACCGAAATTTATTTGGATGAATAACTCTCTAAGTTTAACTCAGATGATCGATGGCAGGCAACAAACGAATCATTTTTATTTGGAACAGGCAATAGAGCAGGAACTTTCTGTTTGCATACATCAAGAGCATATTTGCAACGTGGCTGTAAAACACAACCAGTGGGTGGGTTTGATGGATCTGGAATGCTTCCTTGCAATAAAATTTTTCTTTCACTACCAACTTTGTACTTTGAAATAGCAGCTAAAAGTGCCTCAGTGTATGGATGTTTTGGGGAAGCATATATATCTTTGGCTAGAGCGACTTCAACAATTTTCCCCAGATACATAACAATAATTCTATCACTAAAATATTTAACTACTCCTAGATCATGGGCAATAAAAAGGTAGGAAAGATTAAAGTCCTTTCTGAGATCGAGAAGAAGATTAAGAATTTGAGCTTGGACTGAAACATCCAATGCAGATACAGGCTCATCACATACAATGAACTTGGGTTGGCTACATAACGCTCTTGTGATTCCTATTCGCTGCCTTTGGCCACCACTAAATTGATGAGGATATTTTTGTAAATCATCCGGGGACAAGCCAACCTTAGTTATTAGCTCACAGGCTTTATTAAATCTCTCTTTTTGTGTGCCAATACTATGGATTGCTAATGGTTCGGTTACTATCTCAAGAACCTTCATTTTTGGATCAAGAGAAGAATACACGTCCTGAAAAAGCATCTGAAAATTTTTCCGAAAATCTTTGATTTGATGTTCAGGAGTTTCGGAAATATCTAAGATTTTTCCGTTAAAATTGTATTGTATGCTACCTGCAGTAGGGGCAAATAATTTTACAATACATCTACCAACAGTGGTTTTACCAGATCCACTTTCACCAACGAGCCCTACAGTTTCACCTTTCTTTATGTGTAGACTGACATCATTGACAGCTTTGTTGAAACTAGAAATCCTATTGAAAAAGCCCTTACGATTCGGAAAAAATTTCTTAAGGCCCTTAACCTCTAGAATATTATTCTCATCCATAATTCAGATTTCTCCCCGGTCTGCATACCTCCAACAGCTAACTTCACGCCCATCCAACCTAATTAATTTTGGAGATTTGGACCTGCACAATGATGTTGCAAAATCACACCTAGGGGCAAAGCTACAACCTTCAGTAACTTCATATGGGCTTGGTACGACACCTCTAATAGATTCAAGCCGACCAGAAATTTTAATTTCAGGACGAGATTTAAATAATCCTTGGGTATAAGGATGGAGAGGTTCATTAAAAAGATCTTTAGTTGATGCCTTCTCTACAATTTTACCAACGTACATAACAGCGACCTGATCAGTCACTTCGCTGATCACACTTCGAGGAGCTTATTGGTGGGAAGTGGCTTGAGTCGATTACTTGCCCTGTGGCACACCTATCCCACCCGCTTCTGGTTACTCTTTGCTGGAGTGTTTTTCAGTGTCTCCAGCAGTAGCTTCATCTGGCCTTTCACAACTATCTTCATTGCGGAGCAAACCCAGTCCAACCTGGCACTGACCACCTTGATGTTTAGTGTAGAAGCCTGCGCCAGCCTGCTTTCGGTGGGACGAACCAGCAAAATGATGGATCTGCACGGTCGCAAGGTCATGATGATTACTGGGCTTGTGTTGCAAGCTGGCAATTTGCTGTTGATGACGCAAGCCACTTCGATCGGCAGCTGGCTGGTGCTAATGGCTTTGATGGGTGTGGTCAGTCCTCTATTCTCTATCGGAGGCAATGCGATGGTTGCCGACCTGCTGCCGAATCACCAGCGAGCACAGGCTTACGCACTACTGCGAATGGCGATCAATCTCGGTGTGGTCACTGGTCCACTAATCGGTGGCTGGATCATCGCAGAGCATTCCTTTCAGACCGCTTTCTGGACAACCGCTTCACTTTTGCTACTCCTTGCCGGACTGGCCCAGTGGTTCCTGCAAGAAACCCGACCCGAGGCCAAGAAAGACACTCCTCAGTCAAACCTGAGTGTCTGGAAGGACCGTCACTTCATGACGATTTTGCTACTGTACACTTTCTCCGTGATGGGTTTCATTGAGATGTTCATCCTGATGCCAATCTATCTGAAGCAGAATTTTCAAATCCTTGAAAACCAGTCGAGCCTACTCTTCAGCGTTAACGCCCTGATTGTTGTTCTCTTCCAGTACAGCGCCACTCGCTGGGCTTCGCGCTTTTCACCCTTTCTGATGATGGCCGTCGGTGCTCTGATCTATGCCCTGGCGCTGGGCAGTATTCCTTTTCTGGAAACCTTTGTGTGCTTCGTGGGTGCGATGATGGTGTTGACCCTTGGAGAAATGGTGATCAACCCAACGGTGACCAGCTATGTTTCCAACCTGGCGCCAGACCACATGCGAGCCCGCTACATGGGAATGCTGGAGATGGTGTATCGGGTAGCGATGGGGACCAGTCCACTCATAGCTGGGCTGATCAACGATTTGCTAGCCCCCTGGTTGATCTGGGTCTACGGTTCCCTGATCACACTGGTGGGTGCAGTTGGTTTCGTAGGCATGTATCTGAGAAGATTTGCAAGAAGTTGATCGGGCTCTCTGGTTGTTCCATCAGAGCAGCACCAACTTGAAAAGTTTTTTACAACTCCCAATGATCTACGATTTGCTCAAGAGTCTGTACCTTTGATTCGCTAAGTAGCGCTTACTGATAATGTGCTGGAAACTGGCTGCCAACGACCATCATTGTCATTAGACGCAACTGCAGCCTCAATCAAAGACATCGTGACAACTCCATCACTGGTGGTTGGTAGTGCTTCGTAGAACTGTTCATATGGCAAACCCAGTTGGCGTGCCATCACAGCACAACCAAAATCCGCGTAGAGATTGGCAAAAGCCAACGCGTAGCCTTCTGGATGTCCAGGGCGAAACCTACTCCCTCGAGTCGTCCATGGAGATAAGTTTTGATAGCCTCGGGCGATTCTTTGTGCCTGACCACCGATGGGCTTAAACCATAACACCTCGGGGTCTTCCTGATGCCACTGCAGACCACCCAATTCCCCATAGATTCGGAAACACAGTCCGTGGTCATTACCCGCAGCAATATAGCTCCCCCATATTCGACCACGTGCACCACTATGATAGCGGGTAGTCAAATAAGCATTGTCGTAAACCTCACGTCTGGGAACAAAGGTAGACATCTCTGCGGACACTGCGCTGATCTCTTCGCCATAAATGTAATGGAGTAGGTGGTGAGCATGCGAGGCCACCTCCCCGAGAATTGCACCTTTGCCCATGATGTTCTCTCGAAAGCGCCAATGTCTATCCGCAGGGTTTTTTGGTTCGAAACTGACACCTGGATCGCCTGCAGCTAGTTCGGCTTCGAGAATTCGAATTTTGCCAAGCTGACCAGAACGTACCATTGCACGAGCTTCACGAACCATTGGATAACCCGTATAGCAATGGGTGAGACAAAACAGTCGGCTATGCTGTTGGGCCAGATCATCGAGTTGCGAGGCCTGCTCTCTGCTAATAGCTATTGGTTTTTCGCAGATAACGTCGATGCCTTTTGTAAGAAATACTTTTGCTGCTTCAAAATGGATGTGGGGCGGTGCTGCAATCAGTACGACTTCAATTCCATCCTCTCGCAGTGCCTCCTTTTCGGCCATTTCGTTGAAGCTTTCATAAACTCGATCAGCATCAAGGAATTCAGCTCTCGCAGTGGCTTCTGATACTGTAGGGTCTACAGAAAACACCCCTGCATAGAGTTCGAAAAATCCGTCGACTCGCATTGCGGCCAAATGGGTTCCTCCAATAACAGAGTCTCGGCCACCACCAATAAATCCAATCCGTAAGCGGCGACCAAAGTTTTTACGGAGTTCGTCAATATCAATTTCACTCATCTGCTTATTATTTTGTTGAGATCATTTTTGGGTAAAGCAACAAACTTATTTTGTACGCTCAAAACTCACTTTTTTGCTAGCTCGTTCCCGATAGTTCACATATTCAAACCGTCCTGATTCTGCAGACCTTGCAATCGTTTCTATCACTTCTGCGACTCGGTATCCGTCTTCAAAGTCTGCTCTCGGAGCAATTGGTTTCGACATGGCAATCGCCTCTAGTATGTGGCGAGCTTGATGAGCAAAGCATTCATTCCATCCCAGAGGATGCTGTCCCTGGATTCCGGAAGGAAGCCAGAAATCACTGTACGGCTGTCCTGTTTGAGTGACTAGTTGTGAGCGTGGTCCCTTGTTCGGTTCATAGATAACGAGTTCGTTGAGTCTTTCCATCTGGAACGATAGGGATTTTTTTGTTCCATCTACCTCAATCCAGCCTCCCAGATTGTGCGCTGTTGCCACTCTAGATGCCTCAAAGCTGGCAGTTGCACCACTCTCAAATTCAGCTACACACACAAAGGCATCATCATTCACATCCAGAATTTTCTTTTGTTTGTCTGTTGACCAAGTCTTGGTCAATGCACCAACACGAACCAGTTCACCTACAAGAAATCTTGCCTGATCAACATGGTGTGAGCCAAGGTCTCCCATCGCACCTAAGCCTGCCTGCGATTTGCTGAATCTCCAAGAGAGGTTGCCGTCCTCTGTGAGCATATTCAGTAAGAACCTCGATCGGAAGTGACGAACTTCACCGATTTCGCCAGACTGAATCATTTCACGCGCAAGATTCAACGCAGGAATAGACCGGTACATGAACGCGCACATCTGGATGACACCAGTCTCTGAAACTTTATCCCATATCTGAAAGGCCTCATCTGCCGTGGAAGCCAAGGGTTTTTCACAAAAGACATGTTTGCCCTTCTTAGCTGCTGCTATCGTGGGCTGAGCATGAATGTGATTCGGACCAGCATTGATGAAGAGATCGATCTCTGAATCATCAACGATCTCCTCCCAATTTTCCGTGCATTCTTCCCAGTCAAATCGCTCCCCCACTTTTGTACACAGCTCGAAATCAACCTCTACCAGGATTTTGGGGAGTACGTGAATTTTTGGTTCCCACATCGATGTAGCGGCATTTCTCAGAGCCAAGGCGTGCATTTGTCCAATAAAACCTGCTCCTAGGAGACCAGCCGTAATCTTAGAGCTAGCTTCTAGCTCTTTTGAGCGAGATATCATTTTGTCCATGGATGGCTAATTGAAGAAAGTTTGAGCGGATTTTAGCAAAGTGATGCCTATTGAAAGCAATACTGTTCGCGACTTACCTAAAAATAGGGGATACAAACAGAAGGGGTAAGGTAAGACAGTCAAAAAGAAAAGTGATAGATTTTGAAAATTTTGTCACCTACTTTAAGCGATGGTCATGTGAATACACATTTTAAAATATTGAAGCGCTAACGTCACGCAAACAGCCGATTTGTCCTGAGCTACATTTTCAGAAAAAGATCGACATTTCAGCTTTTCCAAGGCATCAAATGAGGCCCTTTTGCTCAATTGGAGCGTTCCATTCATCTTTACCTGGAGAAGACTAGCCATGAGCTTCAGCCATAAATTATTGACCGGACTGTTTACAGCCGGATTAGTCCTAGGAAGTACCCTTGTCGCTCTACCAAGCTGGGCTGCCGACAAAGTCACACTGCGCATGTCCTGTCCTTGTACAGAGACCGATCTACGAAGCCAAGGTCTACAAAACGTGTTCGCTGCCAAAGTCAGCAGCTTTGCCGATTACCAACCCCACTACAACGCAACTCTTTTTAAGCAGGGTACTGAGTTGACCGCAATTGCACGGGGTAACCTGGAGATGTCAATCACCTCTGCCCAGGAATTGGCCAAGCTGATTCCAGACTGGTCCGTTTTCACAGCAGGCTATCTGCTGCGTGATGCAGACCATCAGCGCAAGGTATTCTCCAGTGATATCGGCAAGGAATTCTTCCAAATGGCTGAAGACAAGCTCGGTGTCAAATTGCTGGGCGTGATGTATTTCGGCAAGCGACACCTGAACCTGCGCACCGACAAAAAAGTAATGACTCCAGACGATATGGCCGGAGTCAAACTACGCATGCCCGGAACTGATGCCTGGCAATTCCTGGGGAAAGCATTGGGAGCCAATCCAACCCCGATGGCCTTCACTGAGGTTTACACTGGTCTGCAGACAGGTGCGATCGATGGACAGGACAACCCACTACCCACCGACAAGGATAAGAAGTTCTATGAGGTTACCAAGCAAATTATTCTGACTGGACACCTGGCAGACATGAATTTCCTGGCTCTCAGTAAAAAAGCCTGGGACGGAATGACCACTGCCCAGCAAGACCAACTACAGAAGGCAGCTAACGATGCGATGATGGTGATCAGCATCAACGTTGAGTCACAAGAAGCCTTGTTGGCAGATTTCTTCCGCAATGAAGGACTGCAAGTCTACACTCCAAACGTGGACGCCTTCCGCAAGCGTGCCCAGGAAATGTACCTGGCCTCTGACTTCTCCAAGGAATGGCCCAAGGGAGTTGTTGAGCGAGTCAACGCCATTCGCTGATTACTACCTTTGATGCCTTTCTTACGTTGGCTGAAGATTGGCGCTGACAGCGTGGCCGTACTTTTGTTGGCGGCCATGTTCTGCAGCTTCATGCTTCAGATCATCTTCCGCTATATCTTCAACCATCCCCTCAGTTGGACCTTAGAAGCATGTCTGATCACCTGGCTTTGGACAGTTTTCTGGGGTTGTGGCCTACTCTTGCGAGATCAGGATCACGTACGCTTTGATATCCTCTATCTGGCTGCTCCACGCAAATTACGTCGTTTGATGGCTGGTTTAGCCGCCATCGTGTTCCTGGTTGCCCATGCTGTTTCACTTCCAGCGACTGCGGATTACATTGCGTTCATGAAGATCGAGAGCAGCTCATCGCTTAAGATCCGCCTGGACTACATCTTTGGGATTTATCTGCTATTCATGGTTGGAGTGCTTGGACGCTACCTCTGGCGGTTGGTACAAATTATTCGAGATCAGGATTTCGAAACTGGCATCACTCACTCAGCAGAGCACTACAGTGAGTGATGCCTTTATTCTCTGCCTAGTAGCAATCTTTGGGTTAGCTGCTATGGGAGCTCCGATTGCTCACTCGATCATCGTTGGTGCAATCGCTTTTCTAGTAGTTAATGGACAAGACCTCGCTCTGGCAGCTGAGCAAATCATTCAAGGGCTCTACGAGAGCTTCGTGCTACTGGCTGTGCCTCTGTTCATCGTGGCAGCCAATATCATGAACGCTGGAACAGTCTCGGATCGTCTGCTTCAATTCTGCGTGGCGTTAGTCGGAAGATTCAGGGGTGGGCTGGGTCATGTCAACGTGGTGGCTAGCATCATCTTTTCAGGAATGTCTGGTTCGGCCATTGCGGATGCAGCTGGAATTGGCAAGGTTATCATCAAAATGATGACAAAAGATAATCGCTACACACCCGGTTTTGCAGCGGCGATTACTGCGGCTTCTGCAACCATCGGCCCGATTATCCCACCATCCATTCCGATGGTTCTCTATTCGCTCGTCTCAGATGCATCAATTGGCTATCTGTTTCTGGGTGGTGTTATTCCTGGGCTGCTGATGGGACTGGTTTTGATGGTGATGATCGCCTACAAGGCCAAGACACTTAGCTTGAAAGCTGAGGCTCCAGTTTCTTTGAAAGAAATGCCTGGAGTAACACTCCGAGCCTTCCCAGCATTGATGCTGCCTGTCATTCTGCTCTTTGGGATCTACGGTGGAGCAACTACTCCCACAGAGGCAGCCGCAGTTGCAGCAGCCTACGCGCTGATCCTGACAGCTTTCTTCTATCGGTCGCTAAACTGGAAGGGGCTCTATCAGATTTTGTTGGAGAGTGCTCGTTCGTCGGCAGCCGTAGGGCTCGTGATTGGCGGGGCGCTGATCTTGAACTACATTGTAGCCAGCGAGAACATTCCAAACCAACTGGCTGGAGTCCTCAAGGAAGTCGATATTGACCCCCTCATGTTTCTGTTGGGGATCAACCTACTCTTGCTGTTGCTCGGATGTGTGTTGGATGCCACCACACTGATTCTTGTCGTAATTCCACTCTTCATTCCCTCTTGTCGAGCACTAGGAATCGACTTGGTTCACTTTGGTGTTGTCGTTGTCGTCAATTCGATGATTGGCTTGATCACTCCCCCCTACGGTATCCTACTCTTTGTGATCAATGCCACAACAGGGATTCCCCTGCGAAGCATCATCAAGGAGATCGTTCCATTCCTGATGGCGCTCCTTGTGGCCCTCGCAACCATTGTGCTCTCTCCGGACTTGGTCCTCTGGCTGCCTCGAATGCTGGGCTATAATTCCTGAGGCTCAGGCCAAGGCCTTGGCAAGATCAACGACTGATTCTCCTCCCAGTTTCAACAGAACCTGAGGATCCATCTTCACCTTGAGATCTCGCCCACCTCCGCCGACGATTACCCACTCACAGTCCATTACCCGAGAGTCAATCCACAGAGGCAGGTCTGTTGAAAGTCCTAACGGAGTGACTCCTCCCACCTGCATTCCAGTCAAGGCTTGCATCTCTTCTGCGGTAGAAAAAGAAGTTTTGCGCACACCCATTTTCTTGCGTACGGCACCATTGACATCCAAACGTGTTGTGGCCAGTACCACACAAGCCACAAAGGACTTGGGTTCTGCTTTTGATGCAATCACCAGTGTATTGGCAGACTGATCCAGTGGGATGTTGTAATGAGCACAAAAATCTGCAGTATCTGCCAGTGCCGGGTCGATCTCAATGATCTCAAAGGTGAGTCCCAGCGGATTCAGGATATTTTCCAATTCAGTTCGAGTCATCGGCTCTATTAGGTCGTTGATTTTCGCCACCGAGTGGAAAAATCAAGTTGTTGACTATGGCTTGAAACAGAACATTCAGGCAGGTGCTTTCTCTTAGGTGGATCTGGGAACAGCAGACTTGCGGAAGAGCAGCATTCCACTCAGCACCAACAGCATTCCACCGGCATGGTACCACTGAAAATTCTCGCCAAGGAAGATAATTGCTAAGAGTGAGGCAAAGACTGGGACCAAGTTGATGAAGAGTCCTCCCAAGTTGGGACCGATCAACTCAATCCCCCGATTCCAAAAGAGAAACGCAAGGATCGATGGAAATATGGACACATAACCCACCGCCCAGGCGAGTTGTGGACTACCCTGAGGCAATCCTACCCAATACCACTCGAGTAGCATCGGAGGGACCAGCATACTGCCTCCCAGGGCAAAGGTGACCGCCAGGAAACTCATCAGGCTGATGGCTGGTTTGACCCTGAGGAGTGTGGTGTAAGAGGCATAGGCCAACACTGCCGGCAGCAACCAGAGATCTCCGGGTACTAATTCAAACTTCTGCAACACCTCCCAGCTTCCCTGAAACAGCACCAATCCCACTCCTAAAAAACAGAGCAGGAGACCACACCATTGGCGTTGGTTTGTACGCTCCCCAAACCACCACCAGGAAAGCAGCACAATCACAGCGGGTCCAGCTGATTGCATCAACGCCGCATTGATCGCCTGAGTTGTTTGCAGTGCTACATAGAAGAGAGTGTTGAAGATCGTGATTCCGAGCAGAGAAAGCAGCAATAACATCTTCCAGGAGCTACGAATCGTCTGCCAGTCACGTCTTATCGAAAGCAGAGCAAAGGGTAAAATCAGTAGAAAAGCGACCGCCCAGCGTATCCAGGCGAGCGTGATTGGCGAAATGAACTCGGTCATTCCTCGACCTACTACCGCATTGCCACCCCAGAACAAAGGGACCAAGGTCAACAGCAGGTAAGGCTGAACAAAAAACCATTCACGCAGTTGCTGCAATGTACTCTTCTAAGGCTTGAAGATGGCGTTGAACTTCTGCTTGTGGAAGAAAGCTGGCGTTGAATCCGTTCTGAACTAAGCGCAAGGCCTGCTCTTGAGTGAGATCCAGATCTTGGTGCAATGCGAAAAAATTTTCATTTAAGTAACCGCCAAAATAGGCAGGATCGTCTGAATTCACCGTCACACAAAGCCCAGCATCTAACAGCTGCAGCAGATTGTGCTGCTTCATTTCTGGGAAAACGCAAAGGCGAATATTTGAGAGAGGGCAGACAGTCAGCGGCACCTGTTCTTCTGCAAGCCTTTGCATCAACTCTTGGTCTTCTGCAGAACGAACTCCATGATCAATCCGATGAACCTTCAGTAGATCGAGAGCTCCCCAGACATAGGAAGGAGGACCCTCTTCACCCGCATGAGCAATCCGACGATAGCCCTGTTCCTGAGCTTGAGCGTAGAGTCTTGCAAACTTTTCTGGAGGATGCTCCATTTCCGAACTAGCCAACCCAATTGCAACGAAATGCTCACGGTAAGGGTCCACGTCCTTAAGCAAAGCCAGCGCTTCATCTTCTGACAAGTGTCGGAGAAAGCTAAGAATCATTAAAGTCGACTGACCCCAGTCTTTTCGCGATTCCTGGATTGCAGATTCAAACCCGGACATCATCGTCTGTAGAGAGACCCCTTGAGGGAAGTAGGTTTGTGGCTCCACCATGACCTCAGTATGGACGATGTTCTGTTCCCGGCACTTGAGCAGGTAGTCCCGCATCAGGTGGTAGAAGTCCTCTTCATCACGCAACACAGACGCACCGAGATAGTAAAGATCAAGGAAGCTCTGCAAGTTTTCAAAATCATAGGCTGCTTCAATTTCCTCCACACTGTGGTAGGGCAGTGCCACTAAGTTTTTCTTTGCCAGTTTCAGCAGTCGTTCGGGTTGCAGAGAACCGTCAATGTGCAGGTGCAACTCACACTTGGGCAAGCCTGTCAGCCACTTTTGCCAGTCTTGTCTGCTTTGCATCTCAACCTCCAAGAATATTCAACTCTCAAAGGGCCAGTGGATCTGCCTGAATCAGTTGAGCAGTCCACGACGAGCCAGATTACGCATCAAATCGGCAGTACCAAAGGTCCAGGGAGGGCAGTCCGGACTGAGGGCCACCTTGTTGCTGAGCGCACCGAGACGAGGAGTCTTGATAGTCACCCAATCCCCCACCCTATGAGTGAAGCCTCCCCCCGGAGTATCTCGGTCCTTTGTAGGCGCAAACATGGTTCCCAAAAACAGTACCAGGCCATCTGGATACTGATGATGGGAGCCAATCGTTGCCTGGGTCAACTCTTCGGGACTCCGGCTGATCCGGTTCATGGAACTGCTGCCCTCTAAACGGAATCCCTCGGGGCCAACGATTTCCAACTGAACCTCCGCTTGCTTGACATTTTCCAAACTGAAATTCGCATCAAACAACCGCAGGAACGGACCCAGTGAGCAACTAGCGTTGTTGTCCTTGGCCTTACCCAACAGCAGGGCTGAGCGTCCTTCCACGTCTCGCAGATTGACATCATTACCCAGCATTGCACCTACAATTTCTGCACGACTATTAATCGCCAGCACCACTTCTGGTTCTGGATTGTTCCAACTGGAAATTGGGTGCAGGCCAACCCAGGCTCCCAAACCAACTGAAGCCATTGGCTGAGCCTTGCTGAAGACTTCTGGATCCGGACCAATGCCGACTTCAAGATACTGTGACCAGAGTTTTCGTTCAATCAGCAATTGTTTCAGTTCTAAAGCAGCCTCTGAGCCTGGTTTGACCTGGGAAAGGTCTGAGCCAATCCGGCTCTGAACTTCTTCTCGAATCCGTTCTGCCTGCTGGGCATCTCCCTTGGCCTGCTCCTCGATGACCCGTTCCAGTAAGCTCTCGGCAAAGGTCACCCCACAAGCCTTGACCGCCTGCAAGTCAACTGGCGCCAATAAACGTGGACGATCAGGATTCACTGTGGGTTCCAGTGAGTTTGCCAAAATTTCTACCAACGAGCCCAGGCTAGGCCCCGTAGTCTGCGCCACTGCAGCTGCTGGATCGGTCTGTTCCTGCAGGTCACGAACAGTTGGAAAAGAGGGAGTGATATCAAGCAAGTCCCCATCCCGATAAACTACCACACAAGGCCCAGAGACCTCTGGGTTCCAAACACGGCCGATCAGGCAGGCTTGCTCTGCATCTGTCGGGAGAATGGCTGCGGCTTCCAGTTGCATCGTTTCTCTCAGTTAGTATGAAGTGTGTTTTCAGTTCGTGCTCAAGTCAGCCGGTAGCAGAGCGTCTGGAAAATTCTGGTAACAGACAGGCCGGACAAAACGCCGGATGGCCATGGTACCGACCGATGTGGCTCCAAAATTGGTGGAAGCCGGATAGGGCCCACCGTGCACCATGCTATTGCAGACTTCCACACCAGTCGGGAAGCCATTAACCAGCAGGCGGCCCGCCTTACGCTCCAGCGTTGGAAGCAGGGCTTGAGCCGCTGGAATGTCTGAATCTTCTAGTTGCAGCGTGCAGGTCAACTGCCCTTCCAAGGCCTCGGCAATTTGTAACATTTCCTCTGGACTTTCCGCTCGAACTACCATACCCAGCGGCCCAAAGACCTCATGGCCAAGCTCTGGATTCTCCAGCCAATTTGCTACAGTAGTCTCCAACAAATACGGACTGCCACTACGTTCAAGTCCCTCACTGGTCAACAATGCAGTTACCCCACTGACCCCGCGCATTCGTTGGCAGCCCTGGCGATAGGCATTGGCAATGCCATCAGTCAACATCGTTTGCGCAGTGACACCAGCTAGTGCCTCCTGGGTGGCTTTGACGAAGGCATTTGTGTCGCTACCGGAGAGTACCACTGCAATGCCAGGATTCGTACAGAATTGACCCACTCCCATTGTCAGTGAACCTGCCCAGCCCTGACCAATCGCTTGGGCGCGCTGAGCCAATGCTCCTGGCAGCATGAAGACCGGATTAATACTGCCCATCTCGGCAAAGAATGGGATTGGCTCTGGACGTTGTGCACAAAGATCGAAGAGAGCTCGTCCTCCACGTAAAGAACCTGTGAAGCCTACGGCTTTGATGCAGGGGTGCTCGACTAGTGTCTGGCCAACATGTCGTGCGTTTCCTTGAACCAGGCTGAAGACACCCGCTGGCATCTTTGTAGCCTCAATCGCAGCCCGAATCGCATCAGCCACAATTTCACAAGTGCCCGGATGTGCTTCATGTCCTTTGACAACCACAGGGCAACCCGCAGCGAGAGCAGAAGCGGTGTCACCTCCTGCCGTGGAAAAGGCCAACGGGAAGTTCGAGGCGCCAAAAACAGCCACTGGACCTACTGGACGCTGAACCATTTTTAAGTCAGGTCGTGGGAGAGGTTGACGATCTGGCAAAGCCTCATCATGCCGTCGGTCCAGATAATCCCCATTCAAAATGTGCTGAGCGAACAACCTCAGTTGGCCTGTAGTGCGCCCTCGTTCGCCTTGAAGTCGGGCTGCAGGCAAGCCAGTTTCGCTAGCTCCAATCTCAGTGATGGCATCACCTCGTGTCTCAATCTCATCAGCAATCGCATTGAGCAGTTCGGCTCGTTGTTGCCGAGAAGTTTGAGAAAAAGAGACAAAGGCTGCTTCTGCAGCGACGCATGCCTGATGTACCTGTTCTTCCGTCGCCATGCTGAAGGATTGTGGGGCTCCGCTGACTGGTTGCGAAGTGAAGCTGTCCTGGCTACGGACCCAGTTACCATTGATCAGGTTGGCGCCTTGTGGAATAAAGCTCATCAGTAGATCTCCAATTGAAAGGAATGACGGAACAGTCTTCTGGTATATCCGTCAGGACAATTAGGCTGAACGACACAGCCAATACAAACAGTGGCACGGTAGCCGACTAAAATCTTGGGAAGCAAAAAGTCTCTCGAATTTTGCTCCGAACAGCAAGGAAAAGTCTCTAGGAAGCAGTTGATCAGAAAAATTTTGTTCAACCGTGTGAGCGGTCAGCTTCTTCCACCAATTTATCGATCTTCTGACGGAAGGCGTCATCCACCGTAAAGTAGTGTCCATCTTCGTCATGTACCGAAACACCTGTACGGTGAAACAGTTGGAGGTGCTTCTGGAAAGCACGGATATCTC
>Ga0233439_10003082_pt1 | contig 17877 bp, 20 predicted proteins | sample SI_123_September_6_FD_182713 | JGI IMG/M metagenome (GOLD analysis project Ga0233439, IMG submission 182713) | Seawater microbial communities from Saanich Inlet, British Columbia, Canada - SI_123_September2016_100_MG | ecosystem: Environmental > Aquatic > Marine > Inlet | place: Canada: British... | reverse complement strand
TCATCTCTTTGTCTGCTCTTGCTTTTTTTAGAAGATCGGAATAATTTGATACTATTTTTAAGGCTGGGCCTTCGAATCGTGGTTTGAAATCTCGATTTTTAGAAAAGCCAGGTTTAGAAAATCCTGGTTTTTGTGAGAATTTTTTTACTGTTCCGTATTTAGTACATTCTTTACAAACTTTTAAGTCAACGCCTTCTACGTTAGCTGATACCATATACCCGCTTTTTCCACACATCTCACATACTGACATAATCTAGAAAAAAAAGGCCTGATATTATAAAGCTATCGGGTAATTATGAATTAGAGGTATCTCTGAGGTGGTTTGTGTCTCTTTTGAGAGGTGATTTGGGCATTATTTAGATTAAAGATGCAAAAGTTATTTAAAATAAAATTGTAAATTTTAATATTAAATGCAAAATATTTTATTTAATCAGTTTGTACCTTTGTTTGCTTTAGTATTTACAATCTCGTGGATGCTTACCCCTACTTGGATTAAAATTGCTAGGAGAGCTGAACTTAGTGGCAGAGATATCCATAAGACTAGCGATAAAAAAGTTGCTGAGATGGGAGGTATTGTTGTTATTTTTGGCTTTATTGTAGGAGTTATGGGTTATATTGGGATGAGAGTTTTTCTATTTAATGCTCAAACTAATGTTTTAGAAATTTTGGCTATACTTAGCGCTATATTAATTTCTAGTGTTATTGGGATTTTAGATGATGTGTTAGGTTGGAAAATTGGTCTTAAGCAATGGCAAAAACCGATTTTAACTTCTCTTGTTGCTCTTCCAATCATGGCAATTAATGGAGGAGTTAATAGTATGTCTATTCCTTTTGTTGGGATGGTTGATTTTGGAATGTTGTATCCTTTGATATTTATTCCTGTTGCGATTATTATTGCTTCTAATGCGTTTAATATGCTTGCTGGATTTAATGGTTTAGAAGCTGGGATGGGCGTTATAATAATTGGAGCACTGAGTTATTTGAGTTATGTTGGTGGGGAGCAATATTTAGCTGTTATTGGACTGGTTATGGTTTTTGCTTTATTAGGATTTTTAATGTTTAACAAGTATCCTGCTAAAGTATTTGGTGGAGATACCCTTACCTATAGCGTGGGAGCGTTTTGCGCTATTTTGGCGATTTTGGGAAATCAAGAGAGAGCGTTAGTTATTTTATTTATTCCATATGCGGCTCAATTCTTTTTGAAGTTGAGAGGCAGATTCAAAAAAGAGAGTTTTGCAAAATTAAAGAATGATGGAACTCTTGAGCCAAGATATGATAAATTTTATGGTTTAGAAAATCTGATGGTTTATGTACTGAGTAAATTAGGTTTTAGAGTTAGTGAGAGGAAGACAGTTTATGGTTTATATCTGGTTCAGATTATATTTGTGATAATTGTATTGGTGATTTGAAAATTAGACATGAGGAAATAATGGTGGTTTTAAAATGAAAATAGTTGTATCAATTCCTGCTTTAAATGAAGAGGCTGCAATTGGAAAGGTTGTTAGTGCTATTCCTAGAGATGTTGCAGACATAGTTGAGATTGTTGTTGTTGATGATGGATCTAGCGATAATACAGCTAAAATTGCTAAGGAAAATGGCGCTGAAGTTATAATTAAACATAGAACAAACAAGGGCCTTGGTAAAACTTTTCGAGACGGTATTAATCAATCTCTTAAAATGGGAGCTGACATTATTGTTACCATTGATGGTGATGGTCAATTTAATCCTAATGATATTTCTACATTAATTAAACCAATTGTTGATGGAGAAGCTGACATGGTTAGTTGCTCAAGATTTAAAGAAAAATCTCTTGAGCCTAGGATGAGTAGTGTTAAAAAATTTGGAAATAAGTTTTTTGCGAAAATGGTTAGTATCATATTGGGAAAAAAATATTATGATACACAATGTGGATTTAGAGCATATTCAAGAAAAGCTGCTATGAGTTTGATTTTGTTTGGAAAGTATACTTATGTTCAAGAAGTTTTTATTGATCTTGCTAAGAAGGGTTTTGTTATTAAAGAAATTGCTCTTAAAATTAGGGGCGAGAGAGCTGGCGGCAAATCAAGACTTGTTAAAAATGTTATTTCTTATGGAATTAAAGCTATTATGATTATTGTTAGAAGTGTTAGAGATTATGAACCGCTTAAATTTTTTGCAGTACCTGGTTTGTTATTAGTTTTTAGTGGACTTGCTAGTAGTTTAATATTGTTTGTTAGGTGGCTATTAATTTCTAGAGTTGATCCTTATTTGATTGTGGCCTATATTGATATAATTGCAATTATTGTTGGAACGATATTAATTATATTTGGTCTTTTAGCAGATATGATTGATAGAAATAGAAGTATTCAAGAACAGGTTCTTTACAAACTTAAAAAGAAGGAACTTGAAGAGATGAGAGATAAGAAATAAAATGTGTTCGATTTCTGGTTTTAATTGGGATGATAAGAATTTAGCTAGAGAGATGAATCATTGTCTTAAGCACCGTGGCCCTGATGGGTCTGGAATTTTTAATGATTCTAATGTAACGCTTGGTCATACTCGCCTTAGTATTATTGATTTGTCAAATGATGGGTCGCAACCTATGACAAATGAGGATTCGAGTGTTTGGATTAGTTTTAATGGGGAAATTTATAATTATAAGAAGTTGAAGAAGGATTTGATTTCTAAGGGGCATCGATTTAAATCTAACACTGATACCGAAGTTATTGTTCATGGGTATGAGGAGTGGGGAATTGGTGTTGTTAATAAGTTAAATGGAATGTTTGCTTTTGCTCTTTATGATGGAGTTCAAAAAAAATTATTTGTTGTTAGAGATAGGTTTGGGATTAAGGGTGTTTATTATTATTGGAATCCGGATGAGAATAAATTTGTTTTTGCATCGGAAATTAAGGCTATATTGTGTAGTGGTTTAGTTGAGAGAAAAGTAGATTTGAAGGCCGCTTACAATTATTTAAATCTTAGATATGTTCCGTTCGATAATACTTTTTTTGAAGATGTTAAGAAGGTTTTACCCGGAGAAGTGCTAATTTATGATTATACTAAATCTGTTGATGATAATGAGAAGTTAAAGATTGTTAAGTTTTGGGATTTAGCAAAGCCTAATAAGACTAATTATTTTGATGTAGCTACTAGCGTTCATGATTTGTTAAATGAGAGTGTTAAAAAAAGATTGGTGGCTGATGTGCCTGTGGGAGTTTATTTATCAGGAGGAGTTGATTCTGCGTCCATTGTGGCTCTTGCTTCAAAGGTTAAGCAAGAGAAGGTTAATACTTTTACTGTGGGATTTGATAGTTCTTTTGATGAGACTAAGAAGGCTAAAACGATTAGCGAGCATTTTGGAACTAATCATCAGGAGAAAATAATTGAAGGTAGTGTTAGTAAGTTGCTTCCTAAGTTGATTTATCATATGGATATGCCTCATGGCGATCCGGTTATTATTCCGATGTTTCATTTGTCTAAAATGGCATCATCCAAAGTTAAGGTTGTTTTGTCTGGCGAGGGAGCTGATGAAGTGTTTGGTGGATATGTTCAATATAAGAAAATGTTGCAACTTAGGAAGATGAAGTTTATGCCTAAATTTATGGGAAGAGTTGCTCAAAGAGTTCCAGTTAAAATTTTAGATAAGTTTTTTGATTATCCTGCTTCTATAGGAAATAAGGGTAGGGAGAAGATTAGTGATTTATTTGAAAATTTAAAGGATGGACCTAAGTCTTTTTTTAATTTGACTTCCATTCAAAGTAACAAAGATAGAGAGATGATGAAGTTTAAAGAGGATTTGAATTTGAATAAGGATTGGCAAGTTAGACGTGAGGATTATTTGTCTAGAATGCTTTACTACGATACTAAAAGATGGCTTGCTAATTATGTTTTGTTTGTTAATGATAGGATGACTATGGCTAATTCAATTGAAGGGAGAGTTCCTTTTTTAGATCATAAGTTGGTTGAGTTTTGTAATAATGTTTCAAGTTCTGCGAAGATAGCAAGAGGCGCTAATAAGGTTGTGTTAAGGCAAGCGATGTCTAAGATATTGCCTCCTAGCATTGGGTCAACTAAGAAGCATGCTTTTTTAATGCCGCTTGATAAGTGGTATAGGGATGAGTTGAAGGATTTGGCTAGGAATTTGTTTACTAAAGAGAGTGTTTCGCGTCGTGGTTATTTTGATTATGGTCACGTGAGTAAGATTTGGGAGAATTATAATAAGTCGAAATTGATTTATGGAAAACAATTATTTACGATGATTAACTTTGAGCTTTGGCATAGAATGTTTATTGATCGGCAGGATGATAGTTGCGTTATGAATTTGGATATTGATAGGTTGGTTTGATGAGGTGAAAAATGAATTTAAAATAGAGGAAACAATGTATTCCAAGGCACGGCGGATACCGTTCTCTTCGAGAACCCGTCTCGACTTCAATAAGAAAAGCAAAAACTTTTCTTTGATTTTCTATCGAAAACCGTCAGGGCTATGGAATACAAAAAGACTCTATTTTAAAAATATAAGAAGATGAAAAGAAGAATTATGAGTGTGGATTTGGAGCCTGACTTTAGATCTAAGTATGCAATTTCTTTAGTTAAGGTAGTTCCTAAGTTACTTGATTTTTTTGATAGTCACAATATTAAAGCTACTTTTTTTACGGTGAGCTCACTTCTTGAAAGGCATGAGGATTTGATTCGCGAGATTTCTAAAAAGCATGAGATTGCTTCACATTCGCATACTCACAATTTTTTAAATCCAGTTAATAGCTCTTGGGAGATCAATCATTCTAAAAAAAAGTTTGAAGAGTATGGTTTTAAATGTGATGGATTTAGAGCGCCTGGGTTTGTTGTGACAAAAGATCATTTGAAAATTGTTAAGGATGCTGGGTATAAATATGATTCTTCGATTGCTAAGTATTATCCTGGACGGTATAATAATTTTGGTTCTCCTTCTAAGGTGTATGAAAAAGATGGGCTTAAGGTTGTTCCGATTCCCAATATGGTGTATCCGATGATTGATAGTGGGCTTACTTATTTGAAAGCTTTTCATCCTGTTTCTAAGGTGTTTGCTAAGCCCTATATGTTCTATTTGCATCCATGGGAATTTTTGGAGAGGAAGGATTTAGTTAAGGCTAAGGGTGTTAGTGGCAGATTGCTTTTGAGAAATAGTGGAGCTAGAGCTGTTAAGATTTTTAAGGAGTATGTTGAGAAGAGTAATTGTAAGTGGACTACGGTTAGGGATTATATTCGTTGAGAGTTATTCCTTTTGAGTGATAAAAGACGAAAGATTTATAAAGAAAAAAACCATTTTTATTTATATGGTAAAATTAGTACAAGGAGTTAGAGTAGATGATGAATTATGTTTATATTTAGTAGCTAATGGTCTAAAACCTGCTTCTATTATTGAGATAAATCCTATGTTTTTTGATAAAGGCTATAAAATCAAAAAAGTTGAAAGAGGATTTGAAATATATGAAGATGAAGATATTAGAATTAAAAAAGAACATGTTGATGATTTTTTAAAATTTTTGAAAGATAACGAATTGAATTTTGTTCCTATTTCTGCTAAGATGTATGATACTCTAAATGAAGATAATCAACCAATTAAGTATGAGAGTATGACTTTTAATGTTGGAAAAAATAAACCTTCTTTAGCTAAATTGGTGGATGCTAATGAAAAAAAAGAGATAGGATTAGCTTTAGGATATCCACAAGAAGCTGTTGATGCTTTTACTAAAATTATTGATGGCGAGAGAATAGATGGATATTATATTTTAGTAAATTTAGCTAAGGCAAAACAAGCTGGATTAGAAATTCCCACTTGGTTAGCATATATTAATTTTATTCCAGAAAGAATGGATATTGTTGGTGGCAATATTTCGCCAACTGCTAAATTCATTGGATTAGAAAGACAAGCATATGTTAGAGTGAATAATCCAGATTTAGCAAATAGAGTTGAGAGTTGTTTTTTAAATAAGAAACTTCCAAAATCTTGGCAAAAAGCAAGAGATAGCGGTTATGATATTAATTTTTTCTAATTATATTCTTTGAAAAGGTTTTATGGGCGCTAGGAAGTTACTACCGTTCATCACATCCCCGAAGGGATCAGTGGGTGTTCACATCCTCATTGCGCTCTCCACATCCCTTAAAAAGGGCCTTTTATTATAAACTTTGCTTTATAAATGTGAAAAGTCTCATTTTTAGTTATTCTTTCTTAAAATCACAAAACTTTATAAAAAACAAAGCAATTTCATATTAAAAAGTATAAGAAGCTAAGGATAATTTTAGCTTTGGAGGAAAAAATGCAAGGTAGCGTAAAGTTTTATAACAGAAAAAAAGGATTTGGTTTTATTAGCGGTGAAGATGGTCAAGATTATTTCGTCCACTTTACAGGATTAACTGAGGGTACTTTCTTAAGAGATAACGACTTAGTTGAATTTGAAGCAGCTGAAGGCGAAAGAGGACCTAAAGCACAGAATGTTAATCTTCTAACAAAGGCATCAGATAGAGATGATATTCCACAAGAAGAAGGTTCAGAAGAAGCTACTAGTGAAGAAGCTCCAGCTCAAGAAGAAGCTGCTAGTGAAGAAGCTCCTGCTAAAGAAGAAGAAGCTACTGAAGAAGCTCCTGCTCAAGAAGAAGCTACTAGTGAAGAAGAACCTGCTAAAGAAGAATAATTATATTCTTAATTTTTATTTTTTTATTTTTTCTAATATACTTAAGTCGAAACACATTCTAAATGTTCCTGGGGAGAATTGACCGCATTTTACTTGTTTTTTAATTCTTATTTTGAATTTTAAATCTTTGCAGATTTGTCTGATTTTTTTAACGTGATCTTTGATGTCTTTTTCGTTAAGAAATGCGTAGAGATGAATTGTTCCTTTGGGTTTTATTTTTTTTAGGGCGATGTCTAAAAATTCTTCGCCTGTTTTGGGTAAGGGCATGGCAATTCTATCGAACTTACCTTTTAGTTTTGGCACTATTTCTCTTACGTCTTTGTTGTATAGTGTTATTAATTTGTCTAGTTTGTTAATTTTGATGTTTTGATCTGCATAGTAATGACCTTGAGGATTTAGTTCTACGGCTATTATTTTTTTGGGGCTTGAATTTTTTCCAATTACCACCGGAAATGGACCTGCGCCACTAAACATGATTAGGATGGATTCTCCTTTTTTTACTAGCTTTGCTATTCGTAATCTTTCTGATGCTGATCTTGCTGAGTAGTATACTTCTTCTAGATGGAGTTTTATTTTGGCGCCGTTTTCAATGTTGGTTGTTTCTTTTTTTCTATCTCCCAATAAATGTTTTACTTTTCTTGTTCGAAATACGCCATCGTAGTTTGTTTTCTTTTTTACAACTGTTACGATGTTTTTATTTAATTGTAAATAGGCTCTGGCAATGTCTTTTTCTTTTTTTACTAATTCCTTTGGAACTTCTAATATCATGATATCGCCAATTATTTCTTGCGATCTTGGAATTATTTTTAATTCTTTTTTTGTTAGTTTGTCTTTTAGAATTGATTCGATTGTGATTTTGGATGGTTTTAATTCGAATTTGAATTTGGTGTTTACTATTTTAGCGTTTTTTATTGTGATTTTTTTTGATAGTGGAAAATAGATATGATCTAATTCTTTTAGAGATAAGTAATCTGGATGGATTGCTTTTTTTTGAATGATTTGTTTTTTTACTTTTTGGGCGTTTTTCAAATCTGTAAATGCTGCTAACATGGTTTGAGAGAAGTTATTGATGTTTTTAAATGTGTTTGTTGGTTAATTAGTTATCTTTAAATATTAGAGTTGTATTTTAATGATTATGAAGAAAAGGACTAAGAAGAAAATTGCTAAATTTTTTAAGGGGTTAGTTAAAGGGTTCTTTAAATATATTATATTTTATCCTATCAAGTATTTCTTATTTAATCTAAATAAGTTGATTGTGTTTTCATATAGAGCTATTAAAGATGTTTTAACTAGTCGTGATTTGGTTAAGAGTGATGGTTCTAAAGATTCTGGTAAGGGAGAGAGTCCTAGTGGTTCTAAGAAAGGTAATGGGAAAATTAAGAAGAAGGCAGAGCCTAAGAGTTTTATTGAAGTTGAGAAGGTTGAGGGGTCTTTTTCTAAGTTTAAACAAAAGCTGTATAAAAATAAGTCTACGATAGGAATTATTTTAGGAGCTAGGGGTACTGGTAAGAGTGCTATTGGGATGAGGATACTTGAGAATTTTAAAGCTCAAACTTCTAAGAAAATTTATGCTATGGGTTTTAAGGTTGATGCGATTCCTAAGTGGATTCATGTTGTTGGAAAGGTTGAGGATATTAAGAACGATAGTGTTATTTTAATTGATGAGGGGGGAATTGAGTTTAATTCTCGGCGCTCGATGAGCGACTCGAATAACATCCTTAGTCAGTTGCTTCTTATTGCAAGGCATAAGGATTTGAGTGTTATTTTTATTACGCAGAATTCTTCTAATTTGGAAATTAATGCAATTAGACAAGCTGATTATTTGGTTTTAAAGCCTTCGTCACTTCTTCAGAAAGATTTTGAGAGAAAGAAAATTAAGGATATTTATTCTAAGTATGATGAGAAATTTAAGGGACATAAGGATATTTTGGGTTTAACACTTGTATATGCTGATAACTATTTAGGATTTGTAAAAAATAGTTTGCCTTCGTTTTGGAGTGAGAAGGCGTCTAAGAGTTATTCCAAGTGAATAGGATTAGGCCACGTCCATAATGGAGGTAAAAAATATACTAGGGCACGGCGGACACCGTTCTCTTCGAGAACCCGCCTCGACTAACGTCAGGGCGCTAGTATACATAAAGACACCATTATTGATGAAGCCAAGTATTTAGTTGAAGTAAATATGTAATTATTAATGCTATTTCATAGCACAGGTTTATGATTGGGTTTTTTTATTTTGTATATATGGTTCAAAGGGATTGTGAGTTTTATAAGAGTCTTGATGGAATTGATATTGAGAGGGAGATTTCTAGGCTTGAGAAGGTTTCTAAATTGAATAGAGATTTGGAGATTGAAGCAAATCAAATCATTCCTGCTTTGAATGCTTTGAAGGGTTCGAGTAAGTGTAAGGATAAGATTGCTTTGAATATTGCTTCAAGAACAAGGATTATTGATGAGAAGATAGGCGAATTAGAGAAGATTGTTAGGTTGGATTGTGATGCTAAGGTTGGTGATGAAAAGTTTAAAGATGCTAAGGATTCTGGGTCCGTTATTGAGTTTGATTATGGATCAAGGAAAGAGAAGTATAATTTAAATGAGGAAGGGTTTGTGTATTCTACGAATAAGAATCTGTTTCCTTTCTTAAAGGTTGAGTTGTTGAGTGGTGAGTATAAGGCTAGTATTGTTAATACTAGTAAACTGCAAGCTAGAGGAGTTATTAGCTCTAGGTTTTTTCAAGAAGGCGAAGAGATGACTTATGGATGTGTTTCTTGTGAAATGGAAGTTGTTAGAGGAGAATCGTATTATCTTTATACTAATAAGCCGTTTGTGTATGGGCGTTTAGGTAAGTTGGAGTACAAAAGAGAGTTGCTTTTTAGTTTTAAGATAGTTTGAGTTTGGAAATATTTTTAAATGAGAGTAGTTTGTATTGATTAGGTGATAATATGCATGTAGAATTTAGAGTTGATCAATTTAGTTTTTATGAAAGAACATTAAATCAGAATAAAGATTATTTTGATAGAAAAGTAGTAAATAAAATAAAACCATCAATTAATGAATTGTTAAAAATATTAGAAGTTATTAAATCAGACACATTAGTTATTTTGGCAATTAGAAAAGCTCAAGAAATATATAGGTTATCTTCTCATTCAGATAATATCAGACATGAAGTTAAAAAAAAAAATGACTCAGAACCTAACAGTTGCAAATCTTTATTTAACACAAAAACACGAAGATCTATTTAACACATTGGGTGAAGATGGTAATGCAAAAGCATATAAAGTTAATTTTAAAAAATCATTTAATGAATTACAGGCATTTATTAGATTATTGTATATCTAGAAAAATGCACTAAGGCCTTTTTGGCTTAGTTCTTTTTGGGATCGTTCTAATCTATCTAATTTACTAATTACTCTGTTTTCACTAAAGTCGTGTTTTTCTACTAGAAGTTTAATTAGAGCTGGTCTGTCGATTTTGTTCCATTTTAATTCGTATTTATCTGTTACTGGAATGTTTTTGATGGTGTCAAATACTTCTTGCCATTTTAAATCTGGGTATGATTTGTCCCATTCTACTTTTTTAAAAATTTCTTCGAAGGATTTGTTTTCTTTGATTAGTTTTAGGCCTTTTTTTGGTCCAATTCCTTTAATTCCACCAGGATTGTAGTCTGTTCCACTTAAGATTGCTAGAACTATTAGTTGGTCTTGGTTAATTTCAAGTGAGGATAAGACGTTATCGAGTTTCATCATTTCTGGTTTTACTATTGTAAAGCCGAATTTGTTTTTTCTTTTCTTTCCGGCAATTGATAAGTTTCGAACGAGGGTTTTACACCCGAAAATCAAGTTATCATAATCTTGAGATACTGAGGCGTAGGCATCGCCAATGGCTACCATGTAAGCTGTTTGTGCTTCACCTTCGCTAGGCGCTTGTACTACTGGAAGGCCTAGAGCTGTGATTACTGTTTTAGCGTCATCTACCATCTCTTTTGTTAGATTTGCAGTTCTAGCTGCTTGCCTTCGCATTTCACTATAATCTGCGCCATCTTGAGCTTCTTTTAGTTTTAGTTGCGCTTTTGCTTTTACAGCTTTTCTGATTTCTTTGGTTTTCTCTTTTAGTTTTGGTGGCTTTCCATCAAACACGAATACTAGTTTTAAGCCTTGCTCCATTAGAGAGGTTGCTCTGTTAAATAGTCCAATTAAGTGTGAGGTTACTGAGCCGTTTTTATCTGTTAGAACTGAACCATCAATTCCTCTAATTGTTGTTAGAAATTGATAGAGTATGTTCATGGAATCGACAGCTAGGATTTTATCTTTTAGATCTCTTATGGCTATTTCTTCTTTTTCAACTATATCTTTGAATTTTAATCCCATTTTAATTCTGTAGAAGTGGCGGTGCTGAATTTAAGATTGATTCTAATTCCTTATACCCTGGAGTTAAAGTATTAACATAATCAATAAACTTATTTGATGCAATAATGCAAGCCATACCAGCAGGTAGAAAAAATAATGGAATTGCAACACCACGTTTTACCACATTAGATACAACCTTCCATCTCCCTTCTTTTTTTAGTTTTTTATAAGATCTTTTTAAATCATTTGATCTTTTATTTAACAAATAGAATTCCCTAAATGCCTTTATTTCATCATGTATACTATTTTTTATTTTATTAAAATTTCTTTTATACATGAATGCTACAAAAGGCTTTTTACTTTCTAACCGATTTAGATATTTAACTAAATTTTCAAGAGCAGATTTTTCTTGTTTTCTTGCTTTTAAGATTTTATTGATTGTTTTAATTAACAAACCAAGTAAACCTACAGTTTCTTTTTGGACATTCTTGTAATCAGAATCTGATACATCTTCTTTTTGTATTAAAATCTGAAAGTCTAGTAAGATTGTTTTTAATTGCTCTAGTCTTTCTTGAGATGTTTCATCTAAATCTTGTAAATCGATGCAACTGTTGGCTACGTCATCTGGGGTTTTTGATTGAAAAAGAGACATACTTGCTTGGATTCTTTGAGAGTCAATTGCAGCTAAATTGTTTAGGGTATCTTGAAAGAATATTTTTAGTTCATCAATTCTTGCTTGATTAGTCATTATCTTCTATTCCCCTTATTATAGCATTTTCAAATGCATCACTATTTAACATTTCTTTTGCTTTAGTATTTATATCTTTGGAATATAAGAATAATAAGGGTAATTTTTTGATTTGAGCTTGCATGTAGGCCGAGGATAAATCTTTCTCATCGCATTTCTTTTTTGATTTGGCTTTGGCAAAGAATTTGATTTTTCCTATAACACTTGGAACTTTTAAAGTCATATCGATTTCTTTGTTTTTTCGAACTATTTCGTAATCTAAAATTTGAATTTCTAAATCTTTGAAATATTCTTCAATTTGATTTAAGAATGGATCTTTTGCTGATTTTGATGTTTTTACTTTTTTTGGCTTTTTAATTTCATTTTCTTTTGATAATGGTTCTAATTTTGATTGAGATTCTTTTGGTTCTTGTTTGATTTGCTCTTTTGGTTCTAAAGGTTCTTTTGTTTCTTGTTTTATTGGTTCTTTTGGTTCTGGTTTTATTTCTTTTACTGGTTCATTAATTTTTGTTTCTTGAGTTTCTTTTACTAATTCTTTTAGTTGTTTTATAGGGTCTGGTTTGATTTCTTGTTTTTCTTGAACTTGTGTTTCTTTGATTAGAACTGCTTTGATTTCTTCTTTAGGTTCTTGAGGTTTTTGAATTTCTTGTGATTCTTTTGCTAATTTTTCTTCTTGAGCTTCTTTTAATTTTAGTTGCTCAACACTATCCGCTTGTAATTTTTCTTCTAGCTCTTTTTCTAATTTTTTTGATACTTCTACTTCTTCTTGCTTTTTGGGATTTAGAATCTGAGAGATCAAATTGTTGGCATCTGTTGTAGGTAATAAGTGCCATTTCCAAAATAATTCTGCTCTATCTTGGAGCCTTACTTGAAGAGGAATTGCAAAGTCTTGAAGATGCCTTAGAGCTACTTTAGTTAATAATTCTTGCTCATTTTCTCTTAAAACTTTTTTATCTTTTAATTTGTTTAATACTATGAAATCTTTAGGATTCATGTTTCCTTGCGCAAAATTGTATAATTGATCTTCTTGACCTGGGAGAAAATATAGCGGAGATCCGCCCAATTTTAATTTTGAGATCTTAATTTTTTTTTGTGAAGCTAGATCAGAGAGATGAGCGGAAGCTATTAAGGAAGATTCTTTTATTGTTTTGGAAACTTTAGTTGGAGTAGTTGGACCACTAGTTTGAATAAAAAGAATAATTTGATCGTGTACGTGCATAAAGAATACTTAGTAAAATTCGTTTATAAGGTTTTTGATGATTGAAAAATTAGTTTATATATATTTAATTAATATAATAAGAAAAGTAATAAAAAAGTGTTAAAAAAAGGAGGGATTATGGTCTTACCCACCTTATTTCATAATAAGTTACATCTCCTTCAGCGTCAACTATCCCCATTAAAAGTTTCTTTTTAGTTGAATGTGCTACTCTGTTTTTAGCACTAAAATCATGCCAAGTTAGAGTTGATCCTTCGTGAGCTGGGAATACTATCCATTTTGCATGATCTTCACCAGGCTTAATTCCTCTATCATAAACTCTAAAATCAGCTCCAAATTTAAGTGCGGTCTTGATTATGTAACCTCTATTTCTCATATCTTTGAATACAATATATCTAATCCAAAAGTTAGGTTCGACTTTTCTTGCTTTTTTTACATAACTTTCAAAGGACACTGCTCTTCCGGATTCGCTTTTTATTTTAAGCCTGCCTTTTTCCATTAAGTAAAGTCCTTCAAGTAAGGATAGTTCTACTTTGCTACTATCTGTAATTGTTCCAAACCTAGATTGGTTGTAAAATTCTCTTGCTTCATCAGAATTTTCGGTAATTACCCTCTCACCAGCCAAAATAGAAATTACTAATTTCTTTTTTGATTTGTTATCAGTTTTGTTATCAGTTTTGTTTTTGGTTTTAACTGGTTCTTTTATGTCATTAGATTTTGCTAATAAAGTTTCAGCACCTGCTGCTTTTTTAGCTGTTTTTGTTGTTTTTTTAGCCATAGAAGTAGAATTGAGTTGATGTTTTATAAAGTTTAGTGTGAAATTTAGATCTGATTTTGGCTTTCAACATAACTCCAATATCTATTTTTGCCTATGATGATGTGGTCTAGCATTTTTATTTTTAGAATTTTTCCTGTTTGTTTGATGATGTTAGTTACTTCTATATCTTCTTTTGAAGGGGTAGGGTCGCCAGTTGGATGATTATGCATTATTATAATTGATGATGCTAAATTTTTGATTGCTTCATAATAAATTTCTCTTGGATGAATTAGAGAGGAGTCAATTGTTCCAATTGTAATTATTTTATCTTTGATAATTTGATTTTTTGTGTTTAGAAAGATTGCTATTAGATGTTCTTTTTTGTAAGTTGAGAGTGAATTATGGTAGTAGTTAAAAATGTCTTTGGCGCAAGTTATTTTGAGTTTGTTGTTTTCTTTTGGTATTCTTTTTAAGATTTCAAAAATTGCTACTATTTGACTTGCTTTGGCGGTTCCTATCCCATGTTCATTTTTTAATTCATTTAAGGTTGCGTTGGAGAGACCACTTAGTTGATATTTTTTTAGAAGTTTGTTTGATATTTCAATGATATTTTCTTTTTTTGTGCCTGATTTTAGAATTATGGCTAGGAGCTCTGCTGTTGATAAGGATGATGGACCTAGTTGATTGAGCCTTTCTCTTGGAAGAGATTGATTATTGTAATCTTTTAACTTCATTATTTTGTTTGGTTGAACGTTATTAATTAAGTTTATTAGTTTTTAGAATGTGTTTTTGGGTTGGTTTCTGGTTATGAGTTCTTTATTGCTGCTTTTAATTGTTTGATGGCTTTTTTGGGATTGTCTGATTTTGAGATGAAGGAGCCTGAGACGAAATGGTTGGCGCCAGCCGATTTTGCTAGATTGATTGTATTTGGAGTCATGTGTCCATCTACGATAATTTGAATTTTTTTGTTTAGTTTTTTGATTTGAGTTATTTTTTTTAATGGGCTTTTTAGAAATGGCGCACCATAAAATCCGGGATTAACGGTTAAAATTAGAATGGTGTGAATGTCTTTTAGATATGGTTTAATTAGTGAGACTTTTGTTTGTGGTTTTAGAGCTATTGCTACTTTAATATTTTCTTTTTTAGCCCAATTAATATAAGTTTTTAAATTGATTTCTTCAACTTGGACAATTGATAGAGATACTTTCTTTTTGTGTTTTTTTATCCAAGCTTTTGGATTTTTTATCATCAAATGAGCATTATAGGAGAATTCTTTTTTTAGTTTGAATTTGAAATCTAATGAATGATTTTTAGCGTAACTTGTTGAGACAACATCAAGATGAAGAATTTTAGAGGTGTTTTTTAGTTTTTTTAGAAGTTCGTTTAGTTCTTTTTGGCTTTTGGCCATAACTGATGGAAATATCATGTTGAGAAGAAGGATTTACTCTTCATCCTCTGGAGCGTCTGTTCCATCTGGAATTTCTACTTCATGAATATCTTCAACAATATCAACCCTACCATCTTTTACATCTACCCTTTTTGATTTGTTAACTTTTTTTCTTTGAAATTTTCCTTCTTCAATATGTTTTATTTTTTCTAATCTTCTTTTATGTCTTTCTCCTTCTGAAAAAGAAGTTGTTAGAAAGGCTTCGATGTGACGAGTGACTCCTCTTAATTTGGAGAAATTTGCTGCAACGCACATAATGTTTGCATCATCATCTTGTCTTGATAGTTTTGCTTCTTTAACTGTATATGGAATTACTGCTCTTGCACCTTTAACTTTATTTGCTGCAATTGCCATTCCTTGAGCTGAGCCGCAGAGAAGAATTCCGTAAGTGTCATCTCTTACTACTCTTCGAGCTACTTTATATGCATAATCCGGATAATCATCCTTAGGGTCGTAATTTACGTTCCCTAAATCCTCATATGGGATTTCGTTTTTTTGAAGCCATTTTTCAACTTTTAATTTTAATTTAAAACCTCTGTGATCTGAACCTATGTAAATATTTTTTGCCATTTTTTTAAACCTCTTTTATTATAATTATTATGTATAATATATAAGAAGATTTTTTTTATTAATAAATATTTGTTTTTTTGCTTGGTCAGGCTTTGTTTGATGATCCGAAGGTTTCTATTCTTTTCTCGGCAACTTTTGTGATTAGATTTCTTGCTGGAGCTAAGATGTGTCTTGGATCGAAGTCTTTGGGGTTCTTTTTTAGGTGCTGCCTTACTGCTGCATCGAAAGCTAGCCTTAGATCGGTGTCTGTGTTTATTTTACTGATGCCGTTTTTAATTGCTAGTTTGATTTGTGAATTGTGAACTCCCATTACGCCTTTTAGGTTTGCTCCGTATTTTTGAGCCATATTTACTATTTCTTTTGGAACGCCTGAGGCTCCATGTAAAACTAGAGGGACTTTTGTTAAGCGTTTGATTTCTTTTAGAATGTCAATTTTTAGTTTTGCTTTTGTTTTGAATTTGTAGGCGCCGTGGCTTGTTCCTATGGCAACTGCGAGAAAATCACAACCTGTTTTTTCAACGAATTCTTTTGCTTGCTCTGGCTGAGTGTAAATTATTTTTTTGGCACTAACTAAATCTTCTGCTCCCCCAATTGTTCCCAACTCTGCTTCCAAGGAAATTTCATTTTTATGAGCTAAATTAGTTAGTTGCCTGGTTATTTTAAGATTGGTTTTGTAATCTAAATTTGATCCGTCAAACATAACCGAGGAGAACCCTGCTTTGATGCAATTTTTTATTGTTTGAATGTCACGACCATGGTCTAGATGAAGTGCTATTGGTACGTTAGTTAAGTTTTGTGATGTTTGTGATATTTGTCTTAGATAATTTAGACCAGCATATTTAATTGCTCCTTCTGAGGTTGCTAGAATGATTGGTGCTTTTTTGTTTACTGCTGCTTGAACCACGCCTTGCGTAATTTCCATGTTATTGATATTGAAATGAGCTATAGCGTATTTGCCTTCATAGGCTTTTGTTAGTAATTTTTTAGTATTTGCAAACATTTTTACCTCTTATGAGTTATGGATATTGTTGCCTTTTATAATTTTTTGGAAAATTACAGATAAAAGTTTAAAAATTGGGCACTTTTTTTGAATGTATGGTTTTGAATTTTAAAGATAAAAGAATAAGAGGTATTTTTGAACAATATGTTGATGATATATTACATAAAAGAAGAGAGGGATTTTTGGATAGAGAACAAGAAGAGAAAATTAGTTTACTTGAAAATGAGATCAGAAGTGTTATTGATAAATATCAAAACCCCCATTTTCAAAAAATAATTTCGCAAGCTATTGGAGAGAGTGCTTATAGAGCAAGTGAAGTTTATGAAAAATCAAGAAAGTTATATGATTCTACTTTAGAATTTAAAGACCATGATGATGGAAATAGTGGTTTTGAACTAAATGATGGATTAAATGATTTTAGTGATGAGTATATTTTAGAGAGAGCTAGTGAAACTGCTAAATCAATAAATGAAAATTTAGAAAATTTTGAATATGTGAAGATAAAAAATAGAAAATTATTTGTTAGATTTGTATCTAAAGCTGCTATTTATTCTCCTCAAAAATGCAAACATATTGAAAACGTAGGATTTATTTTAGAGAGTGAAGAAAAATTAGAAGAAGTTGTTGATAAATTAGAAGAAATTGAAAAATCTTTAAAATACTCCGAAATTAGAGATTTATGTATTGATTCTCTTGAAGATAGTTTTAAAGAAAGAAAAATTGAATTTAGTAATAATTATAACTTATTTAGATCTATAATTGAAGGAAGTAGTTATCCCATTAATTCAAGGTTTGTTGGAAAAATATGTCGAACTTTTAATAATGATGAAAAAGAATTGGCTTTAAAATTGGCAGGCGATGTTTCTAGATTATATGATGACGAGATTAGTGGGTTTGTTTGTTCTGCAATTTGTTCTTATAGAGGTTCAAATGTACCTATGTTTATCAATAGAATTGAAGAGATTTCTAATAGTGGAAATTTGAGAGATATTTTTGGACTTGATGAAGAGAATTAGAAACTTTTGTATTTTTTTGGTTTGTATATTTTATTTGTTTTTACTTGCGAAGATGTGAATTTTCTTGCTTTGTATTGGGGATTTGCTTTTAAGATTTTTTTTAATGTTGTTAGTTTAATGAGGC
>Ga0233439_10003081_pt1 | contig 17883 bp, 19 predicted proteins | sample SI_123_September_6_FD_182713 | JGI IMG/M metagenome (GOLD analysis project Ga0233439, IMG submission 182713) | Seawater microbial communities from Saanich Inlet, British Columbia, Canada - SI_123_September2016_100_MG | ecosystem: Environmental > Aquatic > Marine > Inlet | place: Canada: British... | reverse complement strand
AGGAATTGCTATTGATAAGTCACAGATTGTTTTTGATGTGTATCATGAAGAAGTTCCTGAAGATTCTTTAAGTTTCGATTTTGGCAAAACCCAGATTTTGAAGGATAGCGTTAAGATCAAAGAAGATCTGTTTGCAGACGGCCTGTTGCGAGAGGTTCCCTTTTTCAATGGTAAGCATGAACTGTTGAACTTGGGTTATGTTGAAAAAGAGATCTTACCCAACATAGAGGCAACTAACGGTCAGGTAGTCTTCACAACGCACAAGCTGCCTTTTATTCAAGATGAAATAAAGATGCGGGTTATGAAAGGCGCAAAGGTGATAACGCCAGATGTTGTTGTAGACAACAGGATCGTAACCCTTACTATTGATGACCTGAGTACTGAAGGTTACTCCATTAGTTATTTCTTCAAAAAGAAACAAGAAGAAGGCACTTACTATTATAGCGTTGATTATAAAAATGGAAAAATCTTTTTCTCTGAAGCAACACAAGTAGCTACACAAATAGAATTTAGCTTTTTGAATCTAGAGCTAGAATATAATATAATAAAGCCAATAGCCAATATTGAAACTAGAGATAGCGACATCCTTGTTCCTGCTGAAGAATTTACTTCTGCTAATGATCTTGTAAAAATGGTCTGGTTCTCTTCTTTCGATAGCTTTAATATTGAAAATTTAGAACAGTATTATTCGCCGATTATATATGATGTCAAGATGGAGATGTCATGAATAAAAATATAAAAGAATTTTTAATAAAAAAATATATAGAAGAAAACAACAGAACACCTAAACAGGTCGAAGTAAATTTTCTCTATTCAGAACTTTTAGAAGCCAATGAACTTCTTGAAAAAGAAGGCCTGCTAGCTTCTGAAAAGGAAATTTACTGTCAAGCAAATGAAGAAAGCAGCTCCAGTAAATACAACCTTGCTTTTGAAAAAGCTTTTATAGATTTAAATTTTCTATTACAAGAACTTCAAGAAGCAAAACAATCTCAGCGTGACATTTACAGTGACAGGCTCAGAGCACTTAAAACCTTTAATAGCGAATATAAAGGGTTGGAAAGAAAATTGAACTTTTCAATTTTATTAAGCCAAGAAGACGATGTCTTTAGTTATGAGATTATAGAAGACTTTAAAGATTTGTCAAAAGTAGATATCGATAAAAGCAATATACTCCATTTAGATAACAATAGAATTACTATAGGCGCAAAGAAAATCCAAGTGTTTAACATTAATTTGAATGAGATTTCTTATTCAGTTAAGCATAGACGTGGCAACAAGATTGCTGAGCAGATAAATGGTAGTTTTGCTAATATTACCGCTGAGGATGCTAGCTTCTTTAGTATAGAAAGCACAAGTAGCTCTCCTGACGATATTGTTGAGTTTATTATTAATATTTCTTTTACAAACGAAAGAAGTATTAATGAGCTAAAATATATCACAAGTGCGATAGAGAGTAACTCTCAACTGTCTGAAGACTGTTACTACTCTTTAAATGGAGTAGATTTTATCCATGTCGACGAGTATGGGATGAGCAGGAAAGTGTCAGAAGACAGAAACTTGATTACATTAAATAATGAGCAGTCAAAGATAGATCAAAAGATTAAAGCAATCAGATTGGTTTTAAGAAAAACAACTTATGATTTTAAATCCAGCCTAGGGTATGTATATAACTTTGGTTTAGACTACATAGGTTATATAGATAGGTTATACAACTTGTCTAAAGACAGTGTTCTCTATGCGGGTCCATATAGTATAGTGGATGAGGCGGGTGAGGATTACAATTATTCCATAGCAAAAATTGATAAAGGTACTTGTTGTGAGATTCCAAACAAAACTAGTATTGATATTTATTTATCAAAAGATAATGTAAATTTCATTCGCGCTGATTTCAACAAGGAGCACAACCCAGTTGTTCAGTTTGGGAACAACTGGGGGGACGCCACAAGCTTCAAGCACTTCTCTTTAATAAATCCAATGAGTGAAAACGATTTTATCCTAGATACAAATGAGCTTAGCTTAAATATTTCAGAGGATCAGGATATAATAAACCTGTTTGTCCCTGCAGGGAATTCTGACAAAGTGCATTTTCCGTCTTTAAAAATTAAGCGAAACTTATTGAACAAAAGCAAAAACGGTTCTCAAGACGGACTATATACTGGATGGACTAAAGATGGAAGCATGTTTAGCTGCACCTTTGAGTGCAAAGTTCCAGAAGGACGAATAGTTGATTTTGGAGATCAAGATGAAATTATTCTTGATAAGCAAAATCGATCAGGTCCAACCTTCATTAAATATGGAAAGCATACTATAAAGATTGCGGCTCGATTTTTTAATAATCGAATCGTAGAAAAAGATATCAAGTCGGTTCGTGAATTGCGAAAGAAATGTACGAATTATCCTTTTGATCATCGGTTTCTAATTGAAGGATTTGACTATCAAGCCAAGTTCAAAGGAGCCCGAGTCTTTCTCGGGTTTGAATCTCAAAGAGCTACGGACTTAAGGATCACTTCTTTAGAAAACCTTAAGCGCTGTAACAGTTTAAGTGAATACGCAAAAGTCTCACTTGATGGTGCGACATATTTTGTTGTAAACAAAGAGAGTGGTTTTGGAAAACAAGAAGAGTTTGTTATAACGTATAGGGCAAATCTATCGGAAGATGGGAACTTGCTCTACATTAAAGCTATACTAAAAACTAAAGATCCAAGACGAGCTCCAAAGATTGATAAAATTCAAGTTAGGGTATTATAAAGATGGCAAAATTATTTGAAGCTAATAAAACTATTAGACCTACCTCAGAAAAACTAACGAATTCTTCAAGTCGAGATTCGGTTTCGTTAAATTCAAAAAGAGTCAATCAAGATATAAATCGAATAGCTAATTTTATAAATACTTTGATTGTCCCTAGTTATAAAAGTTTAGCGTCTGATTTGAAGTATCCGTATGATGTTTTAGACTATGGAATCTCAGGCCAAACTACAATAACATGGCCAGAGAATCTTGGAAATGGTGAAGGAAAGCATCCCTTGTTTTGGAAGATCAACAATGAAGTTGATTTAGGCAGGCCTTGTACTATTAAAGAGTCTTTTGATTGGGTGCTGAGTAACTTTACTTCAAAGATTATTCAAATAGAACAAGCAGCACCTGACTTGAGCGAGCTGCATGAATCTATTAAATGCATTTTGCATCAAATACAGCGCTTAAAAAATGAAGTGTTAACACAAAGTTATGTCCTGGATTGCCAAGGAGATGCCGCCAAGCGATACACTTGGTCGTTAAGCACACACATATATAATGTTATCTCTCAGTTAACCGAGGGAATGGCTATCGAGCAGATTGCAGCTTACGAAGAAGACCCTGACAGCACGTACCCAAGTCTCACTATACCTTATAGTCGAATTTCTAATAGAATCGAATATGCATATCAGCTGAAAGATGTGGATTACGATGGGAACGGTGCCACTAAAGCTGCTAATGGGCAGTTATTGGTCTGGGATACCAGCGTCCGGGATTCCGATCTGGAAATTAGCGAAGAGAGTCAAGGAACTTGGGTAGCAAAATATCCTCATGAAATATTTACTGATACGGATACAAAGATTGAGTATATCGATGAATTGAAAGACGTTGAAATAGCTAGCGAAGAACGTGGAAATGGGTATGTTTTAACTTGGGATGAAACCGTAACGGACCAAACAGACTCTAACAATACCTCTCCAGGAGCTTGGGTCCCTAGAGACCCAAACGATGGTAGAGTTAAACATATTACAGAATTAAAAGACGTTGACACTGGCGGAACCTTAGCTGACGACCAGGTTCTAGTCTGGGATAGCGGTCATCGAGATAGCAGCCCAGAGGGAGACCTTGGTGCATGGGTTCCAAAAGATTTAAATAGTTTGATTCCCGAGTTACCTGATTTAACAACCAATATAGGTCAACGAGTAGGTACTAGAAACAACGATTCTACCTTAAGCGATGTTTATAGTTTGTCTGAAATAAGAGAAGCTTGGCTAGCAGAGCATTCTTTAACTGATCAATCAGCAGCTGATTTAGACCAAAATCTTGACTTAACAAAAAGAGCAGCTAGTAGGTTTAGAGCAGGAGCCAATTTAATCTATGATGGAGATATTTGGCATAGCAAGCTAAGCGGCAACACTTCTAATTTTAATGAAATTGAATTTGTACCAGAAGTTTACCTTAAGCAGTCTGGATATATAGACGGATTAAATAGTGTCGAAAAGGAGCAACTCATACACGGCGGGTATAACGCTGTACCTTTTGTTTTTATAAACAACTTCGACGTCAAAATGAAAGAACTATTAGAGCCTAATTTTAAAATAATGGTTGCCTATTCAACAAATGGGCAGGTCCCTTTAACAGGGAATCAAAGCTTAGATCTGCTGTCTCAAAGTTTTGATGAAACTAGTATTGGAAGTATTTTAAATAGCAACCCGTCTAAAAGCGGAAAGCTTTTAGAGAATGAAATATCGACTAATGATCCTAGCCGACCAATCGGAAGCATGAAAGTTAGTGAAAAATACAATGACGAAAACGGAATTGAAAGAGTTTATTACAAACCAGAAAAGCTGTTAGGTGTCTGCAGAACAGATATGGGTCTTTATGAAATACCATTAGCTGGACTTCCTGAGCAAAAAAACTTTTCAGAAGATTCAGAAGGAAACTTGACTGGAGAAATAAACCCTTTACTACCCTCGACGGTTCAAACTAAAGTAGCTAAGAATGTCGGAATAGAAGTTCAGCATTCTGGCTATAGTAGGATAATGGTATTAGGGCCTTATGTGCACGGAGACAACTTATATATATGCCCTGCGCCAGTGCTAGAAGCAGCAGGAATAAACTACCCTTACGGAATTTGCATTAGTGATACTTTTCTAAGCACTCCTTTAAAAGAATTATTTTTAGGAGAAAAAGATATTTTATTGAGTTCGACTTATCCAAGCATATACTCTCAAGCAAATTTCAGTGTATACGATGTGATTGCAGACCTTTTAGCAACAGTAGACAATGAGTTAAAAAACAAAATATTAAGCTGTCCTGTTGCTTTTGTTACCAGAGACGACTCTCCTTTTGCATCTTTAGATATTAGTTCAACCGATATCCCTGAAGACATTGAGAACCACAATATAGCAAATATTATTTGTAGAAACCTGTTAGGTCTTAACAACACAGGCTTAAGCACAGGAAGCGGTGTATATCTAGCGATATTGAGTTATTTCAACGATATCGACTCTGCAGAAAGAGTCCTTTACCAAAATGACGTATTGCATGCTTCTGGCGGAAGCTTAGCGACGAAATACATTTACAATGCAGGAAGCTTGCACTTGCCTTTGTGTAAAATAGCGATTGGTAGTTTCAATCATGAAGGCGTAAAAGAGACTGTAAGTAGTTTTGATTGGGCTACTTACATTAGTCCGTCAATAGTTGACGGTTATTTAAACCTTGGAGGACTAAGTCTAGGATTGGTGACAGGTCAAGACGGTGCTACTGGAGAAGCAGGACCTCAAGGTACTGCTGGGAGCGTGGGATCTAGTATGTCTCCAATTAACTATACATATAGCGAGGTAGGTTCAAAAAACCTTGATGTGGGCGGAGAAAGTAGCGTTTGGGTTGCGCCCATCGTGGTGAGTCCTATTCTATTCCCTCAAATGGCTGGATCTAACTATACTATTAGCGTTAATTTAAACTTTAATGGCTTGCTGCAAAAGTTGCAGATATCTTTAAAAACTGCAGCAGGAACAATAAACATATCTGACGGTACTACGTCTGGCTCATCATTAATGCTAGATAATTCTACTGGCTCTTCGTCAATAAGTTTTATTAGTGATATTTTGAGTGTTAACGATGCTTTAAATTTGGAAATATTTTTTGAACTAACAGAAGATACGGATGATATGCAGGGCTGGGCGGGTGTATACTCTAGTCATACAGCAAGCTATACAATCACCAAGTCTTAAGAAAGGGTCGTCCGATGCCTCCTCAGAACACACCGTTGCCGGATATGAATTTAGTTTCGTATCGATTGAAAGAAATTGAAAGTAATTTGGAAAAAAATATCGAAAAGCTATCCAGCAAAATAGACTTGTTGTTGGCAGAACTAAACAAGTCTGCCATTGCTCAATCTGAGGCAAAAGTTAAAGTGGAAAAACTTGAGGTTGAAGTGGCTGGCCTAATCAAAACTGACGAGTCTTTAAAGCAAGAACTTACAGCTTTAAGAGTCAGCGTTGCTGAAAAAATTACTTGGGGCGCGGGTGGTGGCGCTATTGCTGGGTTGATAATCAAGCTCGTCGAAACCAGCACTGGAGGATAGTATGGGAATTGACTTAAAACTCGACCTGGACCAGCAAACGATGCGTCGTATCTCTAACCTAGAGGAGCGGGTGCGTGATCTGTTAACTGTTCAAAAGCAGTTTGCAAGTGCAACTCAGATTACAGAGTTGCTAGCCGCTGTAACCTTAGAGTTAGAAACCACGAAAGAAACACTAGCTTCTTTAGAAAAAAGAGTTTCGATTGTTGAAGACAACCCCGACCTCTAGTTAAGTGGCTGTAGAGGGTTGCTGGCTTGTTTTTGTATTTAGTTTATCGAATACTTCTTTAAGGTCCCTTAAGGACTTCTTCTTTTTACAATTACACATCTTTATTACGCCCAGCTGTCGTTGATTTGCTCGAGCTTTTTTTGGGCTCGACTCGCAATTCCTTAAGCTCTTTGTTCAGTTGTTTGACTTGGGTAGCAAAATCACCTGCTTCTTTTTGTGCAGCTGAAAGTTCTTTGCCCAAGGCGGCACACTTAGTACATTTCTGATCTTTTTTGCTTTTTGTTAAAGCCTTTTCAAGTTCTATTTGAAGAGAGAGCACTTTGTTTTGTAGCTCTACTGTTTTTTTTGCGCTTTGTTGTCGTTCTTTAAATAAAGACATAATTAAAATCCTGTAGGTCTGTGGGGAGTAAAAATTAGTTTGGGTTCCCAGTCGGAACTTTCGGAATCAAAAGATTGCTCTTTGTCAAGAATCACATTAATTCCTTCTTTAGTGACCTTTACTGACATTACGTTCTTCATGAGAAGAACCTCTGAAACTTGATCGGCCAGCCATTTTTTTCCTTCAATCTCCCATTGAGGGAGTTTTGTATTTGTATTAAAGTCTACAACCATTGTTGTCTCATATTCTTTTTTAGAATAATCGTTTATAAAAGAAATTTCAACATCTTTAAAATGTCTGCATCTGCGCAACCAAGTAAAGATCGCAGAAGGCAGATTTTCCCTACTAATGTATTCAGTAAGATTGTTTCCACCTGGGATAACCATAGTAATCTTTTTATTTATTTGAGGGCCTTGAAGTTTCTTAACCAAGGATTGTTGATTACTTATAGAAGAGTTGTTTCCTAGTTGCTGGATTGCAGTGTTTTTATCAATTGGCATAAATGTGTTTCCTCTGCGTAGTTTGAAGAGTGAGTAAAATTTAAGTTGTTATGTTTGGGTAAGCTTTGTGTAAGGGTTTGGAATAAGAGTCTTTTATAAAGTTCTATTGGAACGTTATTGAGATATTCCAAGTCAAAGTAATAATCATAGTAATGGCCCAAAGAAGGAGTGGAGTGAAGTTGTATTGCGTTTTGTTTTTTTTGATAGGTTATATATTTTCTAAATATCGAGAATATAAACATTTTTATTTCTTTAGCAATATAATAATAAAGATCTTTCGGTTTACTATACTTATACATTGGTATATAAGATCTTTTATTAATGTGCAACAAGAAAGCTTCTTGAACAATATCAAGATAAGTTAAGTCAAAAAAAGCCATATATGTTTCTAAAAGAGAAATCTTGTTGAATAGTGTGCCGGGAGTTTTGTTGTCCGCCTTAAGCAGACGCAGACAAGTGTAAACTGTTATGTTTGTATGAAAGTCTTTTTTTTCAAAACATTCTGCCCAACAGGTAAGGTCTTTTTTTAATTGTTCCCATACGAAGATTACAGAAGTCTGGTTGCTTGTTTTTTTTGCTTTTATATATTCTGCCTGAAACTTATCAAAAGTGCAGGAAATAGAAAATGGTAAAACATTTTTATCTAACAGAATATTTCTTAACATTTTATTTTATTTTATCTAAGTAAGCATTGAAAAAATGAATCCAATCATCCAGACGCATAGTACAAAGTATGTCTGCTCTGTCGTCCTTTGTAATCGCTACAGGTATCTTACCATTGACATTGGCGTCGCCAATAGCTTGCCTCAAGGCAGCTTTGATATTGCAGCGTTTGTGCCTTTTAGCTTCGATATGCACTATCGGCATATCGACGTCAGAGACTTCGGAGCCGCCAATCCTGGTTTGTCCTATTCCTCTTTTAGCTTCGAGTCTTGTTTTGTCAGTAAAGTACTTCGCAAGTGTTCGTTCAAAAGTTGCACCTTTGATTCTGGCTCCTCTACCTCTGCTAGTCATTTTTTAATCCTTAGTTAATTTAAATTTAAGCTTCCGCGATTCAACTATATCATCGATTAAGTTAAAAGCAGCAGCTTGAGTCGTATTGAAATAAAAAGATGTTTTATTTTTAAAATTCGTATTCCATTCAGATTTCTTCATTTTGGAACGCTTAAGAATTATTTCATCTGTTACTTGCTTACAATACTGATAGTGATTTGAAAAAGAAACCATTTCGCTGGCAGAGCTAACTGTGCCCTCGGACATTACTGGCTGATGATAAAAGAACATAGTGCTTGGTGTAGCCAGCTTATAGTCTGCCCCAGCTAAAATTAAAAGTCCAGCAGAAGCGCATAACCCTGTTGTGACTATTATGACGGGACAGGAAACTTGTCTTATAGCATCATATATCGCCAACCCATCCATTAAAGACCCTCCGGGTGTGTTCAGATGTATAGTAATCGGTTCTTCTTCTGAAAGTTCCTCTAGATGTAGAATCTGTCCAATTAAAAGTCGCGCTCTTTCTTCATCAACCTCTCCAAAGAGCCCCAAGGCTCTTGTAGAAGGTCCAAAATATTTACTTTCATTTGGATCCCAAACTTGTAGTTCGGCTTCCCCTAAGATCTCATTTAACAGAGTTTCTTTAATTGCGTCCATACGTTTAGCTTTCATAAAAGATTTTATTTTTAATATATTCAGCAGTCAATGATGTTGCTGCTTTATAAGATATTTCCACATAGGTATAACCCGAGTCAACTAGGTGTGTTTTTTTTCGATCATCTCGATATTGGATATTATGAAAGTCTTTTTTTGCTTCGTGATAAGGCCTATAGCCAAAGCTAACTTGCTCGTAATGCTGCTTCCCGTGAAGCTCTATTACAACGTTTAGCTCATCAACATACCAGTCGATCGCGTCCCTATTGTTAGGGTAGTTGGCAACTAGTGCGCTTACAGGAACTTCTTGGTAGCACTGCAAATTTTTAAAAAAATCATCAGTTCTAAAAATGTCTCTTACAGAATTATGAAATTTAGATGCGTTTGGGTATAGCTGAAACTGGTTCGCCCAGCCAGAGCGACTACTTGGCATAGTCAGTACCTACAACGATTTCTTTATCTTTCACAAAGCCTATAATGCCTTTTGAAAAAAGGAACTGCAGGAGTTCATTCCAGAGAGAGTCATCTTCAATAGCATGGAAGGTGCCAGTTGGGCCTATCTCCTCTATGTATACTTTTTGCGTGGGGTCGTGCAAGATGCAGACGTATTCTCTTAAGCTCCTATTAACAGTAGCTAAGTGAGTCCATGGACCCCCTTGGAAAATAGCTGCTGGAAGCTGCGTGCGTACTTTGCTTGTTAAAATAAAATTACCATGATTAGGAGCCATAACATTCTTTTCTTTTCGGGCAGGTGTATTCGATGCAAAAAGGGTTTTTTTGTATTGAAAGTTTATGTTTAAAGATCTCAAGATAGGGTGAGATGTTGTACTTAGAGTAGTCGCTTGAACTTAAATATATAAGGTCAAGAGCGCTGGAGTTCTTTGTTGAGGCTGGTTTGTGCTTCGGCATATGGTAAAGTGTGTACTTGATTGACTGAGAGTTAAGCACCAGCTGTAGCCTGTCTGCAATCAGCGCATATTTACACAAAAAATACTGATGGTTTTTTTGTATTTGTGAATCTTTCGTATGAAGGAAATTACAGATTACGAATGTGTCGCTGTCGGATTCTTTTAAAATAATATCGTAATAAAAATTAACTTCAAAGTTGGAGACGCTTACGGGTACCTCTAAGTCTAAGAGTATAGGATAATAGGTAGAAGGAGGGTATCTTTCTAGGAACCTGTATATAAAATTATAACAATAAGACTTAATTGACTTTTTATAACTAGTTTCCTCTAATTTAAAGTTCCGAGACATAGCTTTCGCAGTAGCTCTTGCAATTACGTTCTCAAGGTTCAGAGAGTTAAGATAAATGTCAATATTGCTTAAAAAGATCTTCAATGCATTATTGGCTACACTTTGAGCAAGGCCTTGTGCGTATACGTTATGTTTGTACTGAATGTAAGCAGGACACACCATACCAGATAGGAACTGTTGTTCAGTATATTTTCGTGCAGGCATTCTAGAGCTTATAGCCTACATATGCTCCAAGCCCGACTGCAATTGGAATTGTAATATAAGTGATAATTTTAAATACCTTAAAATCAGATTTAGTTTCAGACAGATTTAGTGTCAACTTTTCAGACAGGTCAGAATAGAAAATAGCCTCTTCTTTTAAATCATCAACAAGCCGATCTCTTGTGTCTTGACACAAAGAGATTTTATCCAAACATAGCTGATCGCTCAAAGCTAACTGCTTGTTCAGGTCAATCTCCCATGTGTCAAGTGTGTCTTTTATAAGAACGAGCTGGTACGGTGATAGTAGAAACCCTTGAAAAGGCGCCCTGGTTCTTTCTTTTATAATATAGCAGCATTCCAATTCAGTAATTCCGCCAAAGAAAAGTTGTACTTCTTCTAGTGTTTCTTCAAGAGGCTGAGAGTAAGTGTTGGAACTGAATAATAATAAAAATATAATTAAAAAACTACGCATAGTTACCTCCTACATTGAGCGCAATCGAGATCGTTACATGCGTCTTTAATTCTTTTAAGCTTAGAAGAACATTTTTCTTCTTCGTACTTAGTAACCTTTTCTGTTGATGCAGTAACGGTCTTGATGCATTTGAGTTCCTCTTCTTTCAAGACACTCCTTAAGGATGCTATTTCCTTAAGATCAAGAGAGCAAAGCTCTCCTCTAGTTTTACATTCAGAAGTGAAGAAAGCCAAGGTCGCGAAACCGCACAAGAAGCCTGCGCCGAATAAGGCAATGAATGGACTGTAAGGGTTTTTGGCAAAAGCCTGTATCGCTTTGTAGTTCATTTAAAGGTCCCCTTAACTTCTTGTGCTTTGGCGTTAGTCTTATTGTATAATGCTTGGACGTGCTTAGAGATGAAGACAGGCTGCATTTCTAGGCTAGAGTCATGAGCTTTTTTATAAGAGATTATTTCATACTGAACCTCTCTACTGTTCGGTTCAGACATTCCTGTAATTATATTTCGCTGCAGCAGCGTCTTTTTAACTCTATCTAGAGTGTTGTTAACGTAATTGTCTCCATATTCTAAATAATAAAAGATTTTAGTTTTTTTAACATAAATACCTAAGTCTGTTTTTTTTGACATAGCTTAATCCTCGTATTCGTTTGCAATGATGTATTTAACTTGCTTGCCATCGCTTTGAGCATAACCTGACTTCTTCAAGTCTCTAAACGATTCAGCATCTTCTAAAGCGCTGTCCGGAAGTACAGGCTTTAAAGAGACAGTGACGGGGTCCAAGTCTAGTACAAGCTTGTCTTTAAAGCCAGAAATTTTATTCTTCGTAAAGTTCAATAAAAGTCTTGGCCTGATATTATTATCTTCATCTTTCCAGAAGATCTCGCAATGTTCTTTTCGATCATGCATATCGTTATAAACATGGAAGATGACATTCGGTCTATACATTAACGCTCTAGCGTCAGCCAGATCGTCATCAACAGGCAGTTTTATCTTGCTATGATCCATTGGCATGTTCTTGCGATACTCTGCAGTAGCAATCATGCAAGCGTGGTATTTAACCGCTAGGTTCTTTTGTTGATTAGAGATCATGGTCATTCGAGAAGACTGCTCCATATTCATAAAGTCAAGATAGTTGTGCGTGTTGTCACAAATAATCATTAATTTTCGATCTGGATATCGTGATCGATAATAACGTACATTCCTTTCCAACGTTGAAAGCGTAGCACCGTCTTCAGAATCAATAATGACTAATCTTTCCTTTTCGATTAGATTTTTGAACAATTCATTAGCTTTACTCCAGGCTAGATAATACTTTTCATCTTGCCCTCTTAAGTTCAAGTTAGGTTGAACAACCATTCCTATAGAAAGCTTTGGACCTTCAGGGTTAAACATTCTATAAATGTTTGTTTTTATACGTGGTTCAATCTGCTCATAGCTATCGTCTGTGCTGTGTATAATCACAATCGCATTTTCATCACTCATTGCAATGTCTGTGCCGATCATTAAGCACGTAGCAGTCTTACCACTATTTGCTCGCCCCCCGACATACATTAAGGCGCCAGAGGCCCAAGACATGCCGCCATTCATATTACTTGCAAAGTCTTTGAAGTAATTCATTTTAAAACTTGCAGAAGATTCGTCTTCTGACGAATTTTCTCTAAGTTCCTGTATTGCATCAAATCGAGCGAGTTGATAATTTATTCCAATACTATCAGTCTTGAATTCTTTTTCAATAATTTCGATAGCTTGCTCATGAGAAGCCATATGGGCTCTAATATTATCGGGGTCTTGACCAACATATTTAATATAGGCTTCGGCAGCAGCTTTGGTTTTTTCTATCTTCTCAGAAAACTTATTGTTTCTAATTGCTGAGACATCCGCTGTAATACTAGAAGTGGAGACGGTAGTGAACTGCCCTAACTCTTTTATAAGTAGTTCTCTCTTAACACCTGTTTCTTCAGCAGCAATAATAGGTATCATTTTCTGACAAATGATATCAGGAGTATCGCAGTCAGAGAACGACTGTAATTGCCAATTAAACGCAGATACCTTTTCTAATTCTAGATAGCTTGTTGCCTCCTCTTTGTCTTTTAGGTAATCGTCAACGTCTCCGATGGTTTCGTTTTCAGGTGCAGCAACAACATAGACAGAAAACCCAGATGTAGACTTGAGTATATTTTCAAGAACTCGATGGGTTGCCGCATAGCCTGGCTGATCCCAATCAAAATTTAAATAGAGTTTTCTAATCCCTAGTTGCTTTAAATAAAGCAAATGGTTCTCAGTAAACGCTGTGCCGCAAACAGCAACAGCGTTCTTAATGCCCAGCCGATACAGTTGCATGAGGTCGCCAGGACCTTCAACTATATACAGGCCGTATTTTTTTGCATCACGATAAGCTACATCAATACCCATTAAAGATTGATTCTTTTTATAAATTAAAGATTCAGGAGTATTTATATACTTTGGAAGACCCGCTTCCTTGTAGTTGAGGTTCCTGCAGATAAATCCCAAAGTTCTCTTTGCATGATCTTTAATTGGGAACGATATTTTATCTACTCCAAAGTATTGTGAGTATCTAGTCTGAATCAAGTTCGTAGACGCTATGTAGGAGCTGTCCCAGCCCTTTTCAATTAGCTTTTCAGTTAATTCGTTGGGATCTATAGCTCCGATAGAAACGTGAGGCTGAACCCAATTTCTTTCGACGATATAATCATTCTCTTGTGTCGGCAAAGCACCAAGTATATCAGATGTATCTTGAGCGATTTTAAAAAGAGAGATGCGCTCTCTATCCTGTGCAGATAGAGAGCCGGGGGAATAGTTGACATTTAAGTCTTGAGAGATTGTTGGTAACGTGTGTTTCAGCCATTCAGAACCATTAAGAGGTAAGTCCTCAAGCTGATTAGCTACTGTGAATATATCGCCATGAAACCCACAAGCGAAACATTTTACAGTTTCGTATCCTGTTTTTGGATTTAAATGCATGCTTGGGCTGTTGTCTTCATGAACGAAACAGTTAAACTTTTTACTAGACGATAAGTCGACCTTTAATTTTAAGGTTAAATACTCATCTAGCTTTGAGCGAAGTATAGATACTATTTCATCAGTATCGGTAATATACATTATTGGTTCCTCAATTTGATGGTTGGTGCCTACCCTCCTGAGGGGGTAGAAAAAAGCTTTAAGGTTCTTAAAGCAGAAAGGTGTGGAGCTGACAAGTCAACTAGAATCTCTACTAGCCTGGCAATTAAATTGTTAGTTCTGTTGGCATGTTATCTTATAGTCGCAAAAGCGGCATTGCCAATCGCCTTTTTCAACAGCTTTAACAAGCCTGGTTTTGCCTTCTTCGATTTGTTTCTTACGTTTTTCATATTGGGCGGTATCGGTTTTATTCAGCTCCCCTCGTTCATACATAGCGTCTATCATTTCCTCAGTGTAAGAAAGATGATAGTCTTTTTCGGGGACGGTTTGGTTCTCAAGGGAGTCTAGTATAACCTTATAGTTACGCATAATACTCTGAGCTGAAATTCCAGAATTCACTTTCTTAGTGACACAAGGAGAATTACCTTGATAAAAAATATAATCCTCGCCGTCTTCACAAGTTTCCACAGTGACTAGATACTCTGCGTATTTACCAGTATCTCTTGCTCCGTACACAAGGAGCCCAGGGTCAAACCCTTTAGGGTTTCCATACCACCATTGGTATATGCCCAGTTGCATCAAATGAGAGTCTCTAGGCTCTCCTAGAAAGCCCTTGTTTCTTTGAGAGTCCGTACCCATTACGGAGTTTGCATTAAATCCATAAACGGACTTAACTTCTACAATTTGATATTTTGTAGTTTCTGGGTTGATAACAATCAAATCTATTTTTCCAGAAACATTGATTTTAGGAATATAGATTGAAGTTTGGGTAGTCACAAAAACGCCAGCTTCTTTTGATAAATCGACACAGTACTGCTCGTAAAGCTCTCCTGCTCGCCAGATCCATTTAAGATATTTCGATGGAGGCTCTTTGCTTTGGTTCAGTTCTGCGACAAGATCTTTATAATGATCATACTTGTCGTCAAAATTATAACTGTCGGTTACGTATCTGTAAAAAGCCTGACGTCTACATTTTCCGATAACGTTATCGTCTTTAATTGCAGTTGCAGCGCTAGGCCACAAGGTCGGTGCTTTTTGCTCACTTAAGTTAGCTTTGTCTAGCTGGTCGGTAATACATTCGATAAAAGAAAAAGCCATTAATCGTCTTTCAAGTTTATTGGATTGTTAAGCAAATCTTCGGCTGCTTTCTGAGGATCCATCTTAGATTTGATGGCTTCAAATTCACCTTGAATTTCTGAAAGCCGTGATTCTTGAAAAGCTTTAAACTCTTCGTCTAGTTCGATATTAATGCCTTGACTAGCAAGCTTTGTATGGATGTATTCAACTAACATGGAGATTTGAATCAAGCTATTAAAGTTGTAATCAATCCTGCTTTCTAAAGCGTCTGCAACAGTAATTAAAAACTGAAGTGGAACAGGCTGTTGCTTCATATCTTCTGGAAGCATTTCTGATGCTGAAGGAGTTTTTTCTGTATCGGTTTCTTTAGACATTAAAGTATGCCTTTCTTTGTAGGTAGGTGCGAACCAATGTATATTGGTTGCGAATCGTTGTAATTCGTGTTGCCACTAGAGTCTTGATAAATAACAGCGTAGCCATTCATAGCGTTTTTAAATCGAAGGTCTGGCTGGAACTGATAAGGAAGTTTGTGTGCCATGGCTCCTTGCTCAATTAACAGTTTGCTGGAGACTATGCCTTTGTATACCTTGTGGGTATGTCCCACAACAATAGCGTCAAAATCGTCATATGACATTCTTTCAGAAAAATGATCAAGCAGTTTAACTACCGTTGCACCAGGGTATTTGCTACCAAATCCACTAGGGTGACAAAAGATAGTTTTTCCAATACGTACATACCAAGAGTCATGCTTCTGGTAATGTACATTGTTGAAATCGAGCTTTTCTAAAAGTTGACCATGTTCATCTAGCTTTTCCCCATTGCTTATCTTAAATAATAAGTCTACGCCGAAAACAGCAGATGCGTCTTGATTAAATCCTGCTTGTTTAACTGCTCGGGTTGTTCGGTAGTCGTGATTTCCAGAGACTAAGACTACTTTGGGGAAATGGTCTGAGAGGTAGTGTACTAAATCAAATGCCATTTTATATTCTTTGATTGCGGCGATACTTTTTGACTTGGTAAACGTACTAAAAATATACGCGTCTAAAATATCACCATTAAGCACAATGATGTCTGCATCATCATGGAGATCTAATGCAGCTTGCATATCCTCCCAGAGAAAGAAAGGTATGTGCAAGTCACTAAAGCTAACAATCTTCGTTGCTTTGGATTTTGTAAGACCCAAGTCTTTTTTTGCTGAACGCGCTCTAAATTTTTTTGCAGTCTTGATAATATACTGCCAAGAGTCTTCATAGGAAACGGTTGCAGGCGTGACTTTGTCACGAGCTAGCTTATGCCTCACAGCATGCTTGGTTCTTATGGCGGGGAAACCAGGGATATTGGCGTTGTATTTTTTATTAATAGCTTCAGCCATTTGGTCGTAATTGAATTCGCCTAAGTGCTGGACTAAAAATTCTTCTTCTTCAGGACTCCATCTCATCTGTTTCTATCCTTTTGATTTTATTTAAAATAAGTTTTATATCAGGGCTTGTTTGCTCTACCTTAACTTGGCATTTAATAATATCGGTTTCTTCCAGTCCTAAGGGTTTAATTTTAGTCCAGAGAGAAGGAAAGACAACTAGCTCTGCGGAAGACGTAGAATCGTCAATCTCTATAAAAGCCATATTCTTTCCAGACCTAGTTTTGATTTCTTTTATAGAAAGAATTACCCCTGCAACTCTTGCATATCGTGATTCTTCAAGAGTGTCAAGGTCTTCTTTTTCAACATAAATCAAGTCTAGTGGATGTCCCCCTATGTAACAACCTATGTATCTTGCCTGGCTCATGATTTGATTAAAAGTCAATTCTACAATTTTATCCCGAGACAGTTCGGGAAAAACCGGAAGTGTTTTTCTAGCAAGATCAGGAAGCTTCTTCAGTTTGAGCTCTTCAATAGGCTCAACTTCTTCTTCGTAGGCATGCAACAGGGAGATATCGCCTTCTTTCTCTTTGGCTTTAGCTATTCTGTTTTGAAGCTTTTTAATTTCTTTTCGAAGAAAGTTTCTGCGTTCAATAATTGGTAGGTTTCGATCATTAAGAGTCTTTCTAGCAATATGATCAATTTCTCGCTCTTTGTATGCTTCCAAGTCTCTTATATAGGTATAAATATCAACTGTTTTCTCTAACAGCTCGTCTCTAGCATATCCCATCTTATCGAATGCGCCTGCTTTAATTAAAGCTTCAAAAACTTTAGTGTTCACTTTTTGTAAGTTAACCCTATGGAGGAAGTCTTCAATACTTTTAAACGCAGTTTTTCGTCTAGCGCTAATAATTGATCGAGCAGCAGTCTTGCCGACATCTCTGATTGCATTCAGTCCAAAGAAAACTTCGTTATCCGCTATCGTAAACTCGTAACCACTATTATTTACACTTGGTGGATACACGTTAACGTTAAATTTAGCGGCCTCAGATATATACTCAGGAGCTTTCATGGCCCAGGATTTTGGTTGCAATGTTTTACTACGAGTACTCATTAAAGCTGTGAAGAATTCCACGGGGTAATGAGCCTTCATGTAGGCTGTAATATAAGTGAGTATGGAGTAGCTAACGCTATGTGCTTTGTTAAAGCAATTAGAAGCTATAATTCCATTCTCGAGAACAAAGTTATGATTGCCTTCCAAAGAAGCTACACCAATATCATAAACTTCTTCTTCTCCAAGGTACTCCTT